>OIZX01001846.1_pt1 | contig 10181 bp, 6 predicted proteins | sample 1588621 | NCBI WGS metagenome assembly OIZX01 (sample SAMN03283276) | human gut metagenome | biome: human-associated habitat; material: feces | host: Homo sapiens | place: Peru | collected 2012
GCCTGACTTCACAGCATCCACCAGCTTATTGACGCGCTGGTAGGAATTATCTACATTGGCAGTAATATTGATATTGCCCCTGGCTGCCAGCTCCGAGCCGCTATCCTCTGCAACATTCACCTCTGCCGTATTTTGCATATCCTCCACGCCTATAGCCGCACTAACGCCTAAGGGCTCATCGCGGTTCGCCGCATTGAGCAGGTTCTTCGTTGCAAATTGCGAGTCAGCAATGCTGACTGCGGCCGTAAGCGCCAGATTGCCGCCTGTAGCCGTAATCGGCACACCTGCAGCGATATTCGTCCGCGCCTCGTTATCCACCAGCGCCAAGCCCAAGCTCATACCAAAATTAAAATATTGGTCCCAGGTCTTTTTATCCTTCTTGATATTGGGACCGGCTGCTGCGCTGACCTTCGGTCCTTCATTGACACCGGAGAGGAAATTACGCAGCACATCCAGACCATGCTTCACCTGCGGCGTGTTGACCACCCACGTACTGCCCGACAGCTCAGGTCCTATCGAAGAGTCTGCCGTCACGTTCAGCTTGTTGAGCGTATGCTTGCTGTTCAGCTGCACCTGCGCGCCCTCAAGCGCCGCATTGTCATTGATAACAGCCTTGCCCTGCGTGCTGGAGATGTTGATAGCCGTATTGATTGGCGTATTTTCTTTAACCGTTATGGAAGCAGTGCTGGCGAGGGTGTTTACATTCACTGCATTAACCGTGAGCGCACCGCCCGCCTTGAGCAGCGGATTATTTTTATCCTTAGCTGCTGAGCCTGTTGTACCAAGGTTAACCACGGCAGCGCTGTTCTGAAAGTTCATCGCCATCGCCAGGCCGGTATAGAACGAGCCATCGTCCTTGCTGTCACCGCCCTGACCGTTATCCAGAATGCGCGGTGGCTTCACCACCATCGTGCCGATGCTTGTATCCACAGCCTTGGAAGTTACTGCCAGATTCTTCTCTGCCTTCAGCTTGCCGTCGATATTCACCGTCGCCTTGCTGTCCGTATCTACATAAACAAAGCCGCCGGTAAAATACTTCAGCTTGTTGGCGTCACCCTGCTGCAGCTTCGGCTGAATCTCAACCTTAAAATTGTTGCTCGCTGTGCTGTTCGCTGCTACACTGATATTCTCGGACGCAGTGAGCTTGCCTGCGCGGCCCACGCTAATCGTCGCTTCTGCATTAGCAAAGCCAAAGGGCATATACAGCTGCTCGATAACATTATTCACAGTATCGAAATACTTGCCGCCCTTGCCAAAGACGCCTCTATCCTCCAGCGTCGAGCCAATCGCATCTGCCAACGCATCGTTGATCGTAATCTTATAGCCCATAGCGTTGGTAATCTCCTCCGCTGTTCTGTCAAGACCGTCATAAATGCTCTTCAGATTCTTGCTGTCCAGACTGTTCACAGCGTTGGCTGTAACGGTAATATTGCGTCCCTTCAGCTCGCCGTCAACCTTTACGTCGGCCTTGGCGAAGGCCGCAATATCGAGAATCTCGGCCACATAACGGTCGCTGTCATGCGTTGCCTCAGCGCTCACCAGTACATCACCGGCAGCGTCCAGCTTGGCACCATCAGCGATATTCACCTTCGCCTCCACGGTATTTGTCAGGCTATCAGAATAAAAAAACCTCTGCGCTGCATTCTTCTTCGTTGCCGAAGCCTGCAGCTTGATGCTGCCATCGCCCTTGAGCGCAGCATTATCCGCATCGTTCGGGTCGGCAATCACAATATTGCCGCTGCTGTCCACCGTCGCCGTCAGCCTGCCGTCCTTCACGGCCGCATTGCTGACCAGACCATCGGTATTCACCGTTGTATAAAAAAGCATGCCTGTACGCAGCTGCGGTGCAAAGCTCGAGCCATTGCCCTTCGCCACGTTGATATAAGCCGCGCGCAGGTCGATGCCTGTAGCAGTATTGAGCGTGCCGCTTACATCAATAGTGCCCTTAGAGCTCAGCTCCCAATTCTGCTTCTGCAGGGCCTCACTGGCAGCCTTCGCATTCTCAAAGCTGTTTTCCGCAGCAAGCACCGTCAGCGAGCCGGCGTTAACCACGCCGCTCGTGCCCACAATCATGCCGTCCTTGCTCAAAAAGTACAGGTTGCCGCCGACATTGTTATCACGGATAGCGTTTACCGTACCATTAATATCAATCCTGCTCGCCACCGTATTGACCAGGGTATTCAAGGCAGTGCTGTCCTTCTCCTGCCGAAAATACAGATTCGCCAGCTCCTGATTCCCCACCTTGAACTCCTGAAAACGGTTCAAGCCTACGTCGCCATGCACCGACTCTGCATAAATATCTGCTCTGCCGGACTGCATAAGATTCTTGTCGCTATCCACACGCACAATGCTGCCGGCAGCGAACGCTTCACCACAAAAAAATGGCAGCACAACAAAGCCTGCTGCCAGCACTGAACTTAAAATTTTCAGTCTGTCAGCAGTCCTTGCCAAGCTGCCCTGACTAGCCTCCGCACGCTTTTTCAACCCATAGCGTAACGCTTTTCTATATATGCCCATGCTTATCCGCTCCTTTGTCACTAAAATTGCTGATTCTAGTTTATAAAGTGATGCCCTTCTCTAAGCTTTTCCAAATAACATAAGCTATTTTTTCTTTTAATTATACTACAAATGAAAGTATTTCTCCAACACTTTTATCTGAACCTCACTGTTCTCTGCCTGAGCTGTAATAAAAAAAACAAAAACTCCCAAAGCATATCCTGAGCAGAATATACCTTAGGAGTTGAAGTACAATTTATTTTTTACACCGGACCAAGGTTAATCGCCGTCGCATAGGTCAGGAAGCAGAAGGCAACAATCCACCAGATACCAATCAGCGGCAGCACGAAGCGTGCCCATTTTTTATACGGCACATTCGCCATCGCCAGATACGACATTGTCGCACCGGAGGCCGGCGTGATGCAGTTCGTGAAGGCGTCGCCAAAGGTGAAGGCGAAAACAGCAGTCTGACGCGTTACGCCCACAATGTCGGCCAGTGGTGCCATAATCGGCATAGAAATCGCTGCCTGACCGGAGCTGGAGGGAACCAGCAGGTTGAAGCAGTCCTGAATGATGAACATACCGAAGGCGATAATGGAGGACGGGAACACGTCCAGCATGCCTGCCAGCGCATGGATAATCGTATCCATAACCTTTGCGTTCTCCAGCAGAATCGTTGCTGCCTTACACATTGCCACAGCCAGACAGGGCAGCATCATGCCCTTGCAGCCGTCGAGAAAAGCATCGCAGATATCGTTCGGCTTCAGGCCGCAGATAACGCCGGAAAGCACGCCCATGATGATGAAGAGCGCAGAAATCTCATTCATATAGAAGTCAAACTTCAGCACGCCGACGATAATGCCGACGAAGTTCAGGCCGAGCAGCGCAAGGCAGATAGCCTGACGCGTTGTCAGCTCGGCAGTTTCGTCAAGGTTCATTGTATCCGTTTTCGCTCTGTCGATTTCGTAAACAGGACTGCTTTCCGGATTCTTCTTCACCTTGCGCGCATGATACATAACGTAGGCAATGTTAATCGCCAGCAGCACAAAGAAGATGCCCACGCGGTACGGCAGGCCGGAGAAAATCGGCACACCGGCAATGCCCTGGGCCACGCCAACGGAGAACGGCTGCGTGCAGCCTGCGCCATAGCCTGCGGCTACAGAGCAGAACAGCATACCAAGTGCTGTCAGCGAGTCAAAGCCCAGCGCCAGCGCCACGCTCACTACGAGCGGCGTAAATGCCAGATATTCCTCGTTGCAGCCGGCCAGCGTAGAGAACGTTGCCAGCGTCGTCATGAGCACCGGAATCAGCAGAATGCTGTGGTTGCGCATCTTCTTTACCAGTGTGCTTAGGCCTGCCACGATAGCGCCCGTCTTTGCCAAAATGTTCAGCGAGCCGCCTACCATGAAGAGGAAGGCGATAATCGAAATGCCGCCCTTGAAGCCTTTATTGATGGACGTAAAGAAATCCAAGAAGCCTGTCGGCTTTTGCGCAACATAATGGAAGGTTGCCGGGTCAACGACCATTTTGCCCGTATGCACATCCTTCACGCGCTCATACACGCCGGCAGGGATAACGTAGCTGGCGATAGCACAGAAAATAATAACGCAAACCAAAATTAAGATAGGACTGGGGGCCTTAAAGCCCTTCACCTGTTTTTCAGACATCTAAACACCTCTCCAATTCAATTATTTCGCATATTTATCCGCGAAAGCCTGCACCTCCATAATGCAAGCCATCACAATGAGCCAACGCTCGTAGAAGCTGGAGACAAGCGCCTTTTCCTCACGCGTATGCGCACCGCTGCCCATAGCGCCCATGGAGCACAGCGTCGGTACGCCCACGCTGCCAAAGTACGCCGCATCCGACATGCCGCCGACATAGACAGGCTGCATAGCCTCATAGCCAAGCTTCGTTGCTACGCTGTTGACATAAGCCAAAAGGTCATGGTTTGCCTGCGTCTCCTCGAAGGCAGGCATCGGCGCAACAAACTCAACCTCAGTCGTTGTGCCGTCAATATAGGTCTGTGCGCACACCTCGCGGATTTTTTCCTTAATATAATCCATATGCTCCAGCTTTTTATAGCGCACGTCCAGCTCTGCATAGCAGTAATCAGGCACAGCGTTCGACACCATGCCGCCCTTGATAACGCCCACGCTGACCGTCAGGCCTTCGTCAAAAATAGAAAGCTCCTGCAGCAGCGGCAGCTTCCTCGACATCTCGATAATCGCATTGCGGCCCTTCATATAATCGTTGCCGGCATGCGCAGCCACGCCATGCACCGTGATATGGCAGTCCATACCGCCCTTACGTCCTACGGTAACGCAATTGTCCAGACGGCCGCTCTCCATATTAAAGGCGCACAGGCTGCCCTTCGCCTCCTGCATCAGCAGCTCGTCGGCAATGCCATAGGCATGAGAGATTTCCTCGTCGCCTACGATGACAGCCTTCACAGGTCTGTCCTTATAACCAAGCTGCTTCAGCGCTGCCATGATATAAACAATCTGCGCAATGCCGTCCTTCATATCATGCACGCCGGGGCCGTGCGCAAAGCCTTCCTCGTCTATATAGAAGGGATTTTCCGGAAAGCTGTCGGAGGGGAAAACAGTGTCGCAGTGGCCGCACAGCAGCACCGGCTTGCCCGGCACGTCCTTGTTCAGCTCTGCCACCAGCACAGGCACGCCGCCCTTGCTGTCGAGATAGTGACAAGCAATGCCCTCAGACTCAAATTTTTTGTACAGAAAATCCAAGACCTGTTCTATCTTCTCGAATTCACGAGAGCAGCCCTGCATATTCACAAGGGTTTCCCAGAGGGAAAGCATTTCCTGTCTGTTTTTATCTACAAAATTGCGTAATTCTTCTATTGGTGCCTGCATAATAACCTCGCTTCATAAAAATTCATTACTTTACATCATTAAAGCGCAAAAGTAAAAAGAGAATAATAATGACAATACCTTTTTATTCTACTAAAGAAAATAGCTTCTGTCAATCAGCGTTTTGCATAAGTGAACAGAAGCTATACGTTTTCAGCGTACTCGCTGCACTGCACGCAGCGTTTAGCTTAAAATAGAAAGCATACTCTAGCCCTCTCTACTCCCTGCGCCCATACAGCTGGCTGATGGCAGCGATAAGCTTGCCGACCTCCAGCGGCTTGGACAAATGCGCGTCCATGCCTGCAGCCTTAGACGCCTCGATATCCTCAGCAAAAACGTTGGCAGAGAGCACGATAATCGGTATCGTCCTGGCGTCCGCTCTGCCTGCGAGCGTGCGGATGGCCTGCGCCGCAGCATAGCCGTCAAGCTTCGGCATCATGATATCCATCAGGATAACGGCAAAGGCTCCGGCTGGAGAGTTCTTGAATATTTCTACAACCTGCTCACCGTCAGCAGCTCGCGTAACAACCATGCCCTCCTTCTCCAGCAGCATCGTCGTAATCTCGGCGTTTAAATCGTTATCCTCGGCCAGCAGAACAGGCACGCCCTTCAGAGAAACCGCTTTAGGCTGCTGCTCGCTATCCTCCGGCGAAGCTGAAGCTGCGTCCGTCCAAACCAGCGGCAGCTCTACCGTAAACGTAGTACCCACGCCCTGCTTGCTTTCGACGGTAATCGTGCCGCCCATCAGCTCCACATAGCGCTTAGTAATCGCCATGCCCAGGCCCGTGCCCTTATAGTTCGTCCGCGCATCAGCGCATTCCTGCGTAAATTCATCAAAAAGCTTGCGCTGGAACTCCTCGCTCATGCCCACGCCTGTATCGGCAATGCGGTAGCAGCCAAAGAAATGGCGCTCGTCCTTGCCCGGCTTGGTAAAAGTGGTGAAGGTGATTTTGCCGCCGTCCTTGGTAAACTTCACGGCATTGCTGAGAATATTTATCAGCACATCACGAATGCGCAATGCATCCGCCATGATATAGGGGTTGGACGGGCAATTTCTATTGATAACAAGCTCAATATTTCTGTTTTCCATAAAGCCATGGGCAACAGCAACAACCGTATCTATGACCTCGGTGATATTTACAGGCACCGGCTTATATTCAATTTTTCCGCTCTCTATACGGCTGATATCGAGCACATCGTTAATCAGGCTCATAAGATAGCTGGAGCTTTGCTTGATTTTCTCCAGACAGCTGCGCACATCGGCCTTCGGCTGCTGGCGCAGCGCAATATCTGTAAAGCCAATGATAGCGTTCATGGGCGTCCTGATATCATGCGACATATTGTTCAGGAATCTCGTTTTGGCATTATTAGCTGCCTCTGCCGCCCTCAGTGCCTCCTCCATGGCCTGCCTGGCTTCCTGCCCCAGCTGAGGCAGCCAGGTGCCGGGAATCAGATTGCCGTTGTCGATGACCCGGAAGGGAATCCCGACGGCCTGGGCATCTTCCCGGGTGGCATCGTTCAGAGCAGGGCCGCCCCGGACGCAGAAGCAGATGTCAAGATCGGGATACAGCCGACAGATGGTCTCGGCGAAAATCCGGTCGAAGCCGATTTCCCCGGCGTTGTCCGTCAGGTAGAGAAGCTTTTTTCCGGCTTCCAGATCTGCCCGGAATTGGGAAAGGACGGCTTTGTCCAGCTCCATATCCTGGGCGGTATCCAGCATCTCGGTAAATTTCTCAAAGCTGATTTGCCCCTGAAGGGCGGAAAAGTCCAGATAATTGCCCAGAATGGCAAATTGGAGCCCGGCAAGCAGCGGGTCGGCGGCCTGCTCCACCCGCTGGCGGATGGGCTCCATGTGGCTCAGCACCAGGGCGTTGGAATCCAGCTTTTCCTGCCGGAACCGATCCAGACCCAGGCCGTACCGCTCATGGAGCAGCCGGGTGATTTCGGGGGTGAACCAGGTGGAGGGCACGTCTGCGGGCCCGTCCAGGTACAGCTTCATCAGCTCCCGGGCAAAGTCCATGGTCTGCTGGTCGGTGCCCAGGGGAGTCACGGTGGCGATGTTGCGCCGGAGGCCGCATTGCAGGCAGGCGGCGTCCATGGAAATACTCATGAAAAGGCTCCTTATAATCCTTATAACTTATAAGTTGAGAAGATCGGAAAACTGATCGATTCTGGCATCGTACCCGGCAGGTGTGCCGAAGCCGTAGGCTGCCCAGAGGAAGGGCACTCCCGCTTCCAGGGTGGCCTCGTAATCTCCCTGGGTGTCGCCGATGTAGGCGCAGTCCGTGATGTTGTATTTCTCCATCAGGGTGCGGATGGTCTGCCCCTTGGTGGTGCCGGTGTCCCCGAAGCACAGATGTCCCTGAATGTAGGGGCTTATCCCCAGCTTTTCGATGCACAGCTCCGGGTAGCCCTGCTGACTGTTGCTGACGATGAAAAGCCGATGCTTTTCGGAAAGCTTTGCCAGAGTTTCCCGGACACCGGGATAGCCGATGCTGCATTCATTTTTATGCATGTACCGGTTTTCCTCATCCATGCACCGCTTCATCAGTTCATACCGCTCCGGGGCGGGAACGGAGGAGAAAATCACGTCGGCAATTTCTGTCATCACCTTGCCGAACAGAGGTCGGAACAGCTCGGCGTTTACCGCCAGATGGGAGAGCCCCTCCTTGGCAAGCTGAATGTTGTAGCCCTCGGCTACCAGCTGCCGGGAATCCCACAGGGTGCCGTCAATATCAAAAATCAAGCTTTCGTAGCGCATGAAGCCTCCAGATGATGGGCGATTCTCCGGGTAATCATATCCAGAGCCACCAGATTCCTGCCCCCCTCGGGGACGATGATGTGGGCGTATTTCTTGCTGGGCTCCACATACCGCTCGTGCATGGGCTTGACGGTCTGCTGGTACTGGGTGAGCACGCTCTCCAGGGAGCGGCCCCGCTTCTCCACATCCCGCTTGATCCGGCGGCACAGACGGATGTCTGCATCGGAATCCACGAAGATGCGGATGTCCATCAGGTCCCGGAGCTCCTGGTTCTCAAAAATCAGAATGCCCTCCACAATGATGACCTTCCGGGGCTCCAGATGAATCGTCTCCTCGCTGCGGTTGTGCACGGAGAAATCATACACCGGGCACTCCACCGCGTGACCGTGGCGCAGCTGGTCCAGGTGATAGACCATAAGGCTGGTATCGAAGGCATCGGGCTCGTCATAGTTCAGGCGGCTCCGCTCCTCCATGGTCAGCTCGTCATGGCGCTTGTAATAATTGTCGTGGCTCAGCACCGTGACCTCATCCTCGCAGTCCGCGATGAGGTTTTTCATCAGGGTCGTCTTTCCGCTGGCGCTGCCGCCTGCAATGCCGATGACCAGAATATTGTCATTTCCCATGGTTTTCTTCCTCCGTTCGACTTTTCCCCTCCAAAAGCCGCCAGGAAAGCCGCAGGATTTCCGGCGAGTTTCGGCTGTTCTCTATAATAACCTCTCCGGGACCGTCCCGCAGCAGCCCCGCTTCCTCCAGCCGTCGCCGGGTCTCCCGGGCGGTGCCGTCGCCGCCGTCCAGGATATCCACCTGACCGCCCAAAATGCGGGAGATGGTGTGGGAGGCGAAGGGGTAGTGGGTGCAGCCCAAAACCAGGGCGTCCAGCCGCCCCCGGTAGGGGGTGAAGAGCTTTTGCAGCATATCGATGGTCCGGCGGGTATCCACCTTTCCGGCCTCCACGATTTCCACAAGCCTGGGGGCCGGGATTTTATAGATGTCGCAGGTGACGTCATAGCGGTGGAGCAGCCGTGCGAACTTCTCCTCGGAAAGGGTCATGGGCGTTGCCATAACGCCGATCCCGCCGCCGGGGTAGCGGTCCGCCGCCAGCTTTAACGCGGGCTCGATGCCCACAATGATCATATCCGGGTACTTCTCCCGCAGATCCTTTACGGCGGCAGAGGTAGCCGTATTGCAGGCGATGACCAGGGCCTTGAGCCCCCGGGCCATGAGCTTTTCCGCCACGGCGAAGCTCAAATCCCGGACTTCTGCCTTGGTACGGATGCCGTAGGGAGCGTTGGCGGAGTCGCCGTAATATAGAAATCTTTCATTGGGCATGACCCGCCGCAGATGCCGCAGCACGCTGATGCCGCCTACACCGGAATCGAAGACCCCAATATAATCCTCCTTGGTATTCAACTGCAACACCAGCTTTGTCTGTAGATTTTCTTTTTCATAGGGGATATCTGTTGAACATGATTATAGCAAAAAGCAGACCGGAATGCAAGCCGGGAACGCGCTTTCTCCCCTTCCCGCAGACATACAGCAGGGGGCACCCGACAATGGCGGATGCCCCCTGTATTCTTATGCTTCCAGCGCCTTTGCACCCTGGAATTCTACGTGCAATGGGAGGATCTCCCAGTTGTGCTCGGTGATCTTTGGCAGCTTCTCCGTCAGGATTCCGGAGAGGGCGGGGTTGCGGGTCATGACCAGCAGCGTGGGGCCTGCGCCGGAGAGGCAGAAGGCTGCGCCGGTGGTGCGGACCAGAGCCTCGATTTTTTCATAGTCCGGGATCAGCTTCTTCCGGTAGTTCTGGTGGAGCCTGTCCTGCATGGCGTTGCGCAGCAGCTTTTCATCCCCCAGCTCCAGAGCCTTCAGGACCATGGCGCCGTGGGAGATATTGTAGATGGCATCCGCCCGGGACACCTGCTCCGGCAGCACGGAACGGGCCAGAGTGGTGGGCAGGTTGAAGTCCGGCACCAGTGCCAGAAATTCCCAGCCCGGGTGCAGGGGAAAGCTGACGGTGACGGGCAGGCCGCTGTCCACCATAGAGGCGGTCA
>OIZX01001851.1_pt1 | contig 10152 bp, 8 predicted proteins | sample 1588621 | NCBI WGS metagenome assembly OIZX01 (sample SAMN03283276) | human gut metagenome | biome: human-associated habitat; material: feces | host: Homo sapiens | place: Peru | collected 2012
CAGGCATATGGCGAGAAGAACAGCATCGACTGTGAGTACTACAAGCCTGCAGAGGACACAGATGAGGAGAGAATCAACTCCATCGAGCTTGCGATCGCTGACGGAGCAACCGTAATCGTAATGCCCGGTTATCTGTTCGGACCTGCTATCGCAGAAGAGCAGAGCGCATACCCGGAAGTATCTTTCATCGGTATCGATGTAGTTGACGGTGATATCGTAAACCTTGCAGGTGAGAGCGTAGGCGTTGGCGACAACGTATACATTTGTTCCTTCCAGGAGGAGCAGGCTGGTTACCTCGCAGGTTATGCAGCAGTAAAAGATGGTTACACAGACCTTGGATTCCTTGGCGGTATTGCAGTTCCTGCAGTTATCCGTTATGGTTTCGGTTATATTCAGGGTATCAATGCAGCAGCAGAAGAGATGGGCGTTGACGTAGACGTTAAGTACTACTACGGCGGACAGTTCTATGGCGATGATGCAATCACAGCTCGTATGGAAGGCTGGTACGCAGACGGAACACAGGTTGTATTCGCTTGCGGCGGCGGTATCTACACCTCCGCTGTGGACGCTGCCAAGAAGGTCGAGGGCGCCAAGGTCATCGGTGTTGACGTTGACCAGGCCGGCGTGATCGCCAACTACGCCGCCGGTGAGGACGCTGACGCCGCCACCGTGGAGAGCTATAAGGCTCTGACCGTCACCTCCGCTATGAAGGGTCTGTATCCCGCCACCTACGACACCCTGACTGACGTTATCGTCAACGGCAACTGGGATAAGTATGTGGGTCAGATCTCTACCCTGGGCCTGGTGTCCGGCGACGATCCCACTCTGAACTATGTTCAGATCCCCATGGAGTCCACCCAGTGGGCCGATGGTGCGTTCACTCAGGACGACTACAAGGCTCTGGTGAAGGATATGTTCGACAAGACGCTGACCGTCAGCAACGACATCAGCAAGAAGGCCGCTGACTTTGCTACCGTGATCACTGTTGAGGATCAGGGTCAGATCAAGGGCTAATCGAACCTTACATCAAGAAGGACCGCTTCGGCGGTCTTTCTTTTTTGCCCCTCGCAGTACTGGGAACGGGAAATTTCCGGGGGAATAGGCAGTTTTCGCGAAATTGCCTTTGCTTTATACTCGGAAGTATAGTATACTGTCCTTATCTATTGTGGTTTCCGTCCCCGCGGATGCGAAAAGCGGCGGGCCATAAAACGGAAGGGAGGGCGAAAACTTGGACACACCGTATGCAATCGAAATGCTGCACATCACAAAGCGGTTTCCCGGTATCATCGCCAATGACGACATCACGCTTCAGCTGAAGAAGGGTGAGATCCACGCCCTGCTGGGCGAAAACGGCGCGGGCAAGTCCACACTGATGAGCGTGCTGTTCGGCCTGTACCAGGCCGAGGAGGGCACCATCAAGAAGGATGGCGCGGAGGTCTCCATCAAAGACCCCAACGACGCCAACGCGCTGGGCATCGGTATGGTCCACCAGCACTTCAAGCTGGTGGAGTGCTTCACCGTGCTGGACAACATCATCATGGGCGTCGAACCTGTGAAATGCGGCTTCCTGCAGAAAAAGGAGGCCCGGGAGAAGGTGCTGGCCCTCAGCGAAAAGTACGGCCTGCAGATCGACCCGGACGCGCTGATCGAGGACATCACTGTGGGTATGCAGCAGCGCACCGAGATCCTGAAAATGCTCTACCGCGACAACGAGATCCTCATCTTCGACGAGCCTACCGCCGTGCTGACGCCCCAGGAGATCGACGAGCTGATGGCCATCATGAAGAACCTGGCCGCCGAGGGCAAGTCCATCCTCTTTATCTCCCACAAGCTCAACGAGATCATGGCTGTGGCCGACCGCTGCACCGTCCTGCGCAAGGGCAAGTGCATCGGCACGGTGGACACAAAGGACACCAGCGTGGAGCAGCTGTCCGCCATGATGGTGGGCCGCGATGTCAGCTTCCACGTGGAGAAAAAGCCCAGCCAGCCCGGCGAGGTGGTGCTGGACGTGGAGCACATGACCGTGGCCAGCAAGGTACATAAGAACAACGCCGTCAAGGACGTGAGCCTGAAGGTGCGCCGGGGTGAGATCGTCTGTATCGCCGGCATCGACGGCAACGGCCAGACGGAGTTCGTCTACGGCCTTACCGGCCTTGAGCCCCTGGCCTCCGGCAAGATCACCCTGTGCGGCCAGGACATCACGAAAATGTCCATCCGCAAGCGGAACGTGCTGGGTATGTCCCACATTCCCGAGGACCGGCATAAGCACGGCCTGGTGCTGGACTACTCCCTGGAGGACAATCTGGTGCTGGAGCGGTATTTCGAGCCGGAGTTCACCGATAAGGCGGGCTTCCTGCGCCGGGACAACATCCGCAAGTATGCGGAGAAGCTCATCGACCAGTACGACGTCCGCAGCGGCCAGGGACCTGTGACCATCGCACGGAGTATGTCCGGCGGCAACCAGCAGAAGGCCATCGTGGCCCGGGAGATCGACAAAGATCCGGAGCTGCTGGTGGCGGTGCAGCCCACCCGCGGCCTGGATGTGGGCGCTATCGAGTATATCCACAAGCAGCTGGTGGCCCAGCGTGACGCCGGCAAGGCGGTGCTGCTGGTCAGCCTTGAGCTGGACGAGGTCATGGACGTGCCCGACCGCATCCTGGTGATGTACGAGGGTGAGATCGTGGGCGAGCTTGACCCCAAGACCACCACCCAGGAGGAGCTGGGCCTGTATATGGCGGGCGCGAAGAGAGACGAGGTGACGGCATGAAAAAGAACATCCTGAAAAACAACGGGGTGCAGTCGCTGCTGGCGTCCCTGGTGTGCGTCATCCTGGGTCTGCTCATTGGCTATATCGTCCTGCTGTTCATCAACCCCGACGGCGCGGGTGAGGCCATTTCTGCCGTTATGAAGAACTTCCTGACCTACAGCAAGCCCGAGACCCAGACCAAGTACCTGGGCAACACGCTGGTCAAGACCGCGCCGCTGCTGATGTGCTCCCTGTCCATCCTGTTTGCCTACAAGGTGGGCCTGTTCAACATCGGCGCTGCCGGCCAGTACTGCATCGGCGTGGCCCTGAGCCTGTACGCCGCGCTGGGCTGGGGCTGGGGCTGGCTGCCCTGTATGCTGCTGGCCATGGTGGGCGGCGCGCTGCTGGGCGCGGTCTCCGGCCTGCTGAAGTCCTACTGCAACGTCAACGAGGTCATCTCCGGCATTATGCTGAACTGGATCGTCCTCTATCTGACCAATATGCTGCTGACCAGGGTGAAGGAGGATACCAGTCCCTACACCTTCGTGCTGGCGCACAAGAACGCGTCGGCCATCCTGCCCTCCCTGGGGCTGGGCAGCCTGTTCAACGGCAACCAGTACGTGGGACTGGCGCTGCCTCTGTCCATCCTCATCGCGGTGCTGGTGTGGGTGGTGCTGGAAAAGACCCGCTTCGGCTATGAGCTGCGGGCCACCGGCAACAACAAGAACGCCGCAAAATACTGCGGCATGGCGGAAAAGCGCAACATCATCCTGACCCTGGCCATCTCCGGCGCGCTGGCTGGCATGGGCGCGGCCATGCTGTACCTGACGGGCTACGAGCAGTGGCAGTGCTCCACCTCCTCCGTGCCCGGTATGGGCTTTAACGGCATCGCCGCGGCCTTCCTGGGCGGCCTGAACCCCTTCGGTGCGATTTTGGCCTCCTTCTTCATCCAGCATATCACCGCCGGCGGCGCGTATGTGGATAAGAGTATGTACTGCGCCCAGATCTCCGACCTGATCTCGTCCCTGATCATCTATCTGTGCGGCTTCGTGCTGTTTATGAAGTACGCCCTGAACACCGCCATCGCCAGACGCGAGGAAAAGACGGCGCTGGCGGCCAAGAAGGAGACGGAAGCGCCGCCTGACGGCGCGGACACGGAGAAAGGAGGCGATCAGTAATGGTACTGCTGCTGCAATATACATTGACCTTCGCCTCCGTGCTGATCCTGGTGGCACTGGGCGGCTGCTTCTCCGAGCGCTCCGGTGTTATCAACCTGGGCCTGGAGGGTGTCATGATCATGGGCGCGCTGGGCGGCGCGCTGGCCATGCGCTATATGCCCACCGGCTCGTCCGCCTTCGCCATGCTTATCGTGGTGCTGCTGGCGGCGGCGCTGGCCGGCACGGTGTATTCCAGCCTGCTGGCCGTGGCCTGCATCAACTTTAAGGCGGACCAGACCATCGTCGGCACAGCCCTGAATATGCTGGGCACGGCGGGCGCGACGGTCATCGTCAAGGCCATCAACACCGCGGCCAACCCCGACGACGTGTCCTCCACCATCCAGTACGCCGGCGCGAAAAAGGCGTTTTTGGTGAACATCGGCTCGTTCGAGTTCAGCTGGTTCATGCTGGTGACGGTGCTGCTGCTGATCGCAGCCTATGTGGTGCTGTATAAGACCCGCTTCGGCCTGCGCCTCATGGCCTGCGGCGAGCATCCCCAGGCGGCGGACTCCGTGGGCATCAACGTCTACAAGATGCGCTGGGCGGGCGTGCTGATCTCCGGCTTCCTCGGCGGCATCGGCGGCATCGTGTTCATTACTGCCGGTGTTTCCGAGTGGCGCTTTGAGTACGGCGTGGCAGGCTTCGGCTTCCTGTCCCTCGCGGTCATGATCTTCGGTCAATGGAAGCCCCAGCGCATCGCGCTCGCGGCGCTCCTCTTCGGCCTGTTCCGTGCGCTTTCGAATGTCTACATGGGCTTCGGCTTCCTCGCGGCGATGAACATTCCCAGTCCGGTGTACAACATGATGCCTTATATCATCTCTCTCATCGTGCTGGCGTTCACCTCCAAGCGTTCCCGCGCTCCCAAGGCGGAGGGCATCCCCTACGACAAGGGCCAGCGCTGAGAACCCATCAACACAGCAAAAAGCAGCGGCTGCGATGCAGCCGCTGCTTTTTATCCGTCGCTTCCGTTTACCATGCGTGCTTGGCACGGGATTGTGCCTCGGTCATGCCGAAGAAGCTCATATCCACGCGCGTGCCCTGATCGCCCCAGGTCGTGTCAATGTGGTAGGTTGTGCCGTCGAGCTCCGCGACGGTCCAGATGTGGTCGGCGTTCATAAGCGCGGTACACTCGATGCCCTCGAGCCGCAGCAGAAGGTCGTATGCTCCCGTGTAGCCGTCGCAGACGGCCACGCCGTCCACCAGCGCGCTGTACGCCAGATGACTCAGGGAGCTGCTGGAGACGGTCCCCTCGTCGTAGACGCAGTTGTTGCAAAGCCAGACGTAGTAGGCCCGCGCCAGCTCATACTGTGTCATGTCGCCCGTCAGATAGCCGCTCTCCCACAGCGCGTCGTGGACGAGGATCGCGCGGGCGAGCGTCTCCTCACGGTATTTTTTGAGCTGCGCGCTGTCGCAGGCTGTGGAGGAGAAGGTCAGCAGCACCTTGCCGGAGGAATAGCTGCGGCATGAGGTGGAGTTGTACATCTGCTCGCAATGGCGCTTGACGCCGACCGTAAAGGCGCGGGTGAGCTTTGCGACCTCCTCGTTGGTCAGCGTACGGTCGTATTGCAGAGTGATGCTGTCGGCGCCGTCGTGGAGCATCTTTCGGATCAGCGCGTCGATGGCGTTGGCGTCGTCGGCTGCCGGCGCGGTGGAGACCTCGGCAGGCGCCGCGATCAGGTCGCCCCAGGCTGTGCCCGCGGCGGAGCGATAGGAAAGACTTTGCCACGAGAGCGTCAGGCGCGCGGACGGCTCGACCATGCGCACGACCAGTGCCGCGAGCTCGCTGCGCTTGAGCGTATCATTCGGATGGAAGGAGCCGTCCTCGTCCACGCCGCCCACGATGCCCCATTTGTAGAGCCGGAGAATATCGTTCTGATAGGGCGTGTAATCGTCCACATCGGTGATGCGGCGGTGCGAGGCATAGCCGACGGTCACGGCCTCGGCGTTGCGCTCGTCGTAGCACTCCGCGCTGAGCGCGGGGGCCAGCACGCCTGCCATCTGCGCGCGCGTTGCGGCCTCCGGATAGTGGCCGTCAAGCTCGTCGCCGAGGCATTTCTCAGCCTTGAGATAGCGCACATAGGGCTGGTACCAAGCCTCGCCGGCTGCTGCCGCGGGGATCGCCGCACCGCGCTCAAGCGCGTGCAGCCGCGCGGCAAAGGTCACCAGCTCGGCAATGGTGACGCTCCCCTCCGGCGCGTAAGCGCTGCTGCTCACGCCCTCGGTCAGACCGTATTCGTACAGCGCAGCGACGGCGTCGTGATACCACGCCGAGGCGTCCACATCCGTGAAGCGCCCGTCGTAGCTTCGCGTGCGCGCAAAGGGGGAGAGCGTGTCCGCCTTCTCCGCCGAAGGAGCGGGCGCGGGGACGTCCGCTGTCACGTCCTCCGCCTGCGCGGCGGTGGAGAGCAGCAGGGTAAAGATGCAGAGGAAAAGCAAAAGCCGTTTTTTCATGGTGCTTACTCCTTATCTCGTCAGGGGACGAGGATATCCATATCCTCCAGCGTGAGCGCCTCATTGTAGGGATTGAGGGCCTCGTTGACCAGGTCGCAGGTCGCCTGCGCGTCGAGCACATAGACCGACTGCTTGTTGTAATAGCCGGAGCCGTCGCCGGGGAGGGTGGCAAAGTGGATGTTTTCGGTGCCGATGTTCAGCGCCTCGTTGCCGAGCCAGACGAGGTTGCCGGTCGTGAGGTCGGTCTTGACGTAGGTGTAGAAAATATCCACCAGCGCGGGGATGTTCTTGACGTTGCCGATCTGCAGCAGCTGCTTGACGACCGCCTTGAGGAAGGCCTGCTGGGTGCCGATGCGGCCGATGTCCTCCGTGCCGTAGCCGGTGCCGTCGTTGTTGTGGCGGAAGCGGACGACCTCCATCGCCTCTTGCCCGTTGAGATGGCGCGGGCCTTTGGTGAAGTGAATGTGCAGGTCCTGATAGGGGTCGTCGTAATCCATGTTGATGGGAATGTCAAAATCCACGCCGTCGATCTGATCGACCAGCGCGATGAAGCCCTTGAGATTGACCGTGACATAGAAATCAACCGGTATGCCGAGCAGGTTTTCGATCTGCTCCATCAGCAGCTCCGTGCCGCCCTTGGCGTAGGCGAAGTTGAGCTTGTTGTTGCGGTATTCATTGTGCAGCAGCGTATCGCGAGGGAGACTCACAAGGTCGATGCGCTTGTTCGGCACGTCGAAGCGGACGAGGATGTTCGTGTCGCTGCCGCCGTTGTCGTCGTCAAGCCCGGAGACGAGAATGTTGTAGCAGTATTCGCGGCGTGTGCGGCCCGGAGCGTCGGGCTCGTCCGTGTCGGTCCGGTCGACGTCCGTGCTTGCCGTGCCGTCCGGCGTTACAACGGGCTTGTCCGTGTCAAGCTCGGGCGCGCGAAAGACATATTTGACCGTCGCAAACACGGCGGTCGATAAAAAGAGCAGGGATAACAGTGTGACCACAAGGCGCTCGGGGCGGCGCTTCGCGGGATTTTTTTTCTGCATGGCGGGATACGGTCCTTTCCGTTATTGTCGAAAACAGGGGAATACTGCCATTATACTCATTATGTCAACAAACTACAAGAGGGAAAAAGAGCTTGCGCGGCCGGCGGAGGAAAAAGGCCGGCCGGCCGTGCGGTGTTTGATCGGTTTCTGCTTTTATTTGACGAAATTCAGAGGAAAAAGTTTCAAGCTCCCTTATATTTTTTTCTCGTGGCGATGCCGCCGCGGATGTGCCGCTGGGCTTTGTTGATCTCAAGGATCTCCTTGACCTGAAGGTAGAGGCTGTGGTTGATCTGCGGAAGCCGGTCCTGAATGTCCTTGTGGACGGTCGATTTACTGACACCGAACTTCTTGGCTGCGGCGCGCACCGTGGTGCGGTTTTCTATGATGTAAACTGCCAGATCGCAGGCCCGCTCTTCAATATTACCCTTCATGAATGAAACACTCCCTATTCGAGTTGCTTCAATCTATGCACCGCGGGGAGCGAATATGTGCAAAGACGCGCACGGCGCTTGAAAAGCGGCGCACGGTCTGCTACAATGGGCAAAAATGATCGCGGGAGGGCGTGTATGGGCGAAAAAAAGAGGACGCTGCGCGGCTTTTTGTGCGCGGCGCTCGGCGGCGTGTGCTGGGGCGCGTCCGGCACGGTGGGACAGTATCTCTTCACCTGTCAGGGCGTGGACAGCGGATGGCTGACCGTGGTGCGGATGTTTCTGGCCGGCGTGGTGCTGCTCGGCGGCGCGCTCGTAAGGCACCGCCCGCAGCTTCGAGCCATCTGGTCAGACCGGCGCGACGCGCTGCGGCTCGTGCTCTTCTCCGTCGGCGGACTGATGACCTGCCAATATACCTACCTCGCCGCCATCCGCTACTCCAACAGCGCGACCGCCACGGTGCTGCAGTATATGGGACAGGCGCTCATTTTACTTTGGGTGTGCCTGCGTGCGCGCCGCCTGCCGACGCAGCGCGAGGGCGCTGCGCTCGTGCTCGCGCTCCTCGGCGCTTTTTTGCTTGCGACCCACGGCAGCCTGACCGCGCTCGCGCTCTCGCCGCAGGCGCTCTTCTGGGGCCTGTGCGCGGCGGTGTCGCTGATGCTCTATACGCTCCTGCCGGGCGATCTGCTTCGGCGCTATCCCGTGAGCGTCTGCACGGGCTGCGGGATGTTCATCGGCGGCGTGGTGCTGCTCGTGCTCACGCAGGCGTGGCGGATCCCGGTCGCGCTCAACGCCGCGGTGGCGCTCGGCACGCTGGAGATCTCCGTTGTCGGCACGGCGCTTGCATTCACGCTTTATCTGCAGGGCGTGAGCGACGTCGGCGGCGTGCGCGCAAGCCTGCTCGCCTGCACCGAGCCGGTCAGCGCGGCGCTGTGCGCGGCGCTCTGGCTGCACACGAGCTTCGCGTGGCAGGATCTTCTCGGCTTTGCTGCCATTCTGGTGATGGCGGTGCTCATCGCGCTGCCCGAGCGCGCGTCGGAAAAATCGACGGAGAAGGCGGAGAATTGAAAAAAGAGGGAGCCGAAAACCGCGAGGCTGCGGTTTCCGGCTCTCGTTTTCTCACTATGTGCAGGACTCAAAGCAGCAGCATCAGCACCGGCGTCACCACAAAGCAGGCGAGGGTGGAGATCGCCGCGCCCTGCGCGGCCAGCTGCTCGTCCGCGCCGTATTCCGCCGCGGCGACGACCGTCTGCGTCACGACCGGCATGGCCAACTCCACGACATATACGCTGCGCACCAGACCGCCGATGCCGAGCAGCGCGCAGAGGGCAGCGCCCAGCGCCGGTGAGATGACAAAGCGGAAGACCATCATCACGCCGAGCGTGGGTGTCAGGCGCAGGCTGCGCAGCCCGATCTCGTGGATGATGCAGCCCGTCAGCAGCAATGCCAGAGGCGTGACGGTGTTGTTGATGTATTTCGCGTAGCTCATCACAAGGCTCGGGAGATGAATGTCCAGTCCGACCAGCAGGAGACTGAGAAAGACGGAAATGACCGTCGGCGCGCGCAGGAATTTCCACACCATCTGCATGGAAAAGCCGCCCGCTTCGCCCGACCAGCGTACCAGCGGGATGCCGATGAGCTGCGTAAAGCAGCTGCTGACAAGATAGAAGAGCATGACATACGGCGTTGCAATGTCGCCGAACAGCTCTATGCACATGGCAAGGCCGATAAAGATGGTGTTGCCCATGGCGGACATCATCACAAAAACGCCGAGCTGACGGTGCGGCAGCTTCATCAGGCGGCCCGTCAGCAGGCTCATCACAACGCAGCTCGGGATGACGAGCAGCGGGATGAGCAGCAGACGCGGCGCGGCGAGCACGTCCGCGCGCGTGAGATTGTTCTGCATCCCGTAGATCAGCATGACGGGAATGCCGACGGTCATCAGATAGCGGCTGATGAAGGTCTTGACCTGCACGGTCATCCAGCCCTTGACCGCGCAGAAGTAGCCGGTCGCCGTCAGCAGCAGGATAATGGTGACGGATGCAACGGCGTGAAGAAAGGTTTCCATAGATATGTACCTCAAAAAATTTTATTTACGCAAACAGTATAGCAGTTTGCCGCCAAAAAACAAGGCATCGACGGAAAAGAAGTTGAAAACCGAGGACAAATGGGCTATGATAAAGAAAATCTCAACGCACGAGGAGGAACGGCGATGAAGGCGGCATTGGTCATTATGGCGGCGGGCATGGGCTCGCGCTACGGCGGCAGCAAGCAGG
>OIZX01001853.1_pt1 | contig 10147 bp, 1 predicted proteins | sample 1588621 | NCBI WGS metagenome assembly OIZX01 (sample SAMN03283276) | human gut metagenome | biome: human-associated habitat; material: feces | host: Homo sapiens | place: Peru | collected 2012
GCAAAAGGGGATCCGAACTATAATGAGGCCAGCCAACTGAGTGATCCCGCCTGGACATTCACTATCCAAAAAGCTAAGCCCGTCATTCAGTTGACGGCATCCACCCAGACGCTGGTGAAGAACGGTAAAGCAGTGGATATCTCCGGTTGGGCTTCTTTTAACAACACTGACAGTGGTGCAGAACTAACTTATATGTTGGTGGATGAACCCGAAGGTATTACGCTTTCAGCAGACAATAAGCTGACGGCTGCCTCCGGCACCACTACGACCGGCTTCGATATTCAGATAACTGCCATTGCTTCCGACAACTTTGAGGCACCGGCAGCTGCGACGATCCATGTGGCGGTGGTGGAAAAGCAGGATGCAGGCGTCAGCATCACTGGGGCACCCACCGGCAAGATCTATGGTGACAGTGATTTTGTCGTAACTGCCACTAAGACCGCACCCGATGGCGGCACATGGAGCTGGAGCAGTTCTGATTCCGATATTTTGGAGATCGTTTCCGGTGGAAATACCGCAACACCTACTGTCAGGGTGAAAAATGCAGGGGCTGCCGGTGCGATTCTGACGGCGAGTTATTCCAACGATACCTACTACGGTATTGCTAACGTGACTATCATTGTGAATCCGAAGAAGATTACTGCGGATATGATTTCTGACGTCCCTGCACAGGAATACAACGGTAAGGATATCGACCCCGTTTTCACAGTCAGGGATGGCATGGCTACACTGACCCGGGGAATCGATTTCAATTACAGCTATTCCGACAACACCAATGCCGGAACTGCCACACTGACCATTACCGGTAAGGGTAACTATACCGGAACGGTGGACAAGACTTTCACCATTTTGCCCAGATCCATCAGCGGTGCGGGCATTGAACTGGATGTCGGAAGCTTTGAATATACCGGTTCGGAGCATATGGTGAACATTACTGCTGTAAAACTGCCTGACGGAACTGTTTTGGTTGCCGGTGACTATGATACTAAAAACAATAGCAATAAGGCTACCGATGCCAATGACAGTATTATCCTGACCATTGAGGGCAAGGGTAATTATACAGGAATGGCAACAAAGGTCTGGAAGATCACCAGGATCGATCCCAAGCCGGCGGATTTCGATGTGATCCCCGGCCTTCCCACGGTGCAGACCTATGATGGCAACGCCGTGACCGTGACAATTACGGCCGGATCCGGCATTAAAGGCATGGGAGCTATTACCGTGAAGTACAATGGCAGCACGGAGGCTCCCAGCAATGCAGGCAGTTATGTTGTGACTGTTGATGTAAGTGACGGCGGCAACTATAATGCCAGAACCGGAATGGTAATCGGCACACTGACCATTGATAAGGCTGATGCTCCGAAACTGGCGGATATTAAGGAAAACCACAGGTTCCTGCTGACCGGCGAGAAGACGGTCGATATAAAGAATCTTGTGGCAGGTGCACTAAGCTATACGCCAGGCACAGCCAGTGGAGACACAGGAATCATCGAAAACTTTTTTGTGGATGCCAACGGTGTTGTGAAGTATACGTTGACCGGTACAGGCGTAGCAGGCAATACTGTGACCCTGCCGGTGACTATTTCCTCCACGAACTATGAAGATACTACAGTCAATATAGTCATTACTCTGACAGAAAAGGATGATCAGGCACCCCTGACTATCACCGGTAACACTACCTTGGTCTATGGTCAGAAGCTGACGCTGGGAACCACCGGTGGTAGCGGTACGGGAGCCGTGACCTACCGGATTGCTGAGGCCGGAGGCACCGGCGAAGCAACTATTGATGCAGACGGTATCCTGATTCCGGTCAGGGTGGGAACTGTCACGATCATCGCAGCCAAGGCTGGCGATGCCGATTATAATGAAGTCACCAGTAAGCCCTTTGTGATCACGATTACCAAAGCGCTTCCCACCGGTGAACCCCAATATACCGTGATCACCACCGCCGGCAGGACGCTGGCAGATGCCGGCCTTACTCTGACTGGCAGCAATCTGAATCCCGCAGACGGTACGCTGGAGTGGATAGATGATGCAGGTAAGGAGCTGTCCGATAACACGAAAGTGGAAGTCAACAAGGCTTACAAGTGGCGTTTTACGCCCACGGATACCAACTACAATATCCTAACCGGGGAGATTACGCCATATCCGGTATACAGTATCATCGATGGCGCAAACAGTTCCTGGACGCAGAATACCGACGGAACGCTTGCAATCCGGGGTAACGGTGAATTTACTAAGTTCCAGAGGGTAAAGGTAGACGGAACCGTTATCGATGCATCGAATTACACAGTAACAGAAGGTTCCACGATCATCACCTTTAAGGCAGATTACCTGAAGACCCTGTCCGAGGGCAGTCATACCTTTGAACTTGTCTGGACGGATGGCTCCGCAAGCACCAGCTTTACGGTGGCAAAGAATACCTCCAGCAGTGATAAGGAAAATGATAATGATGACAAAGACTGCAGCGGAAACAGTAATAATGGCGGTAGCAGTAATACGAATAGCAGCAACAGTGCAAATGGCAATAATGCAAACGGCGGTGGCAATGTGACACAGAACCTGACCAAAGCTCCGAACACCGGAGATACGGCCGGTATCTGGCTGACACTTTTTGCAGTATCACTTGCTGGATTTGCAGGCATGCTTATATTAAGAAGAAAGACCACACGCAAGTAACAAAGGACGCACCGAAAGGTGCGTTCTTTGTGTTACGGCGCATTGAGCGCATTGAGTCATTTAAAGTCCTCTACGGTCGATTCATGTCATTTTGGGGTCGATTCATGCAGAAACCGGTTTTACTGAAAGAAGGTGTGATACAGTATCTTTAAGATAATGGGTATCACTATGCCCGTCGGAAAGAGGTAAAACGGTATGAAAAAACGAGTATTGAGCATGTTACTGGCATTTATTCTCTGCTTCTCCACACTGCCCATGACAGCAATCGCACAGGAGGCTGATGCGGTGACAGAACAGGAAGAACAGCAGGAAACAGACTCTGCGGAAGAGCAGAAGGAAGCAGAAGCAGCTGCGGCACCGGGGGAAGAGACTCCGTCCGATAAGAGCACCACTGTGGGCGAAGCCCCCGGTACTGTGGAACCCTCAGCTGAAAGTGTCAGCGATAGTGATGCCGGCACGCAGGACACCGGGGCGGATGATGAGAAGAAGGCAGCAGTGCAGAAGGTACAGGCACTCATCGACGCTCTGCCGGAGACAGTGACGGTGGAAAATGCAGAAAGTGTCAGTGCGCAGCTGGAAGCTATCGACGAGGCTATGGCGGAACTGACCGAGGAACAGCGTGAAGAGCTGGATATGACACGGCTTCATGCCATTTCTGAAGTGTTGAATACACCGATGACGGTTCCGATGACGGTGGCGGAAGGTCAGCATGTTGACCATCCCATCTGCGGCGCGACATGCACAGATGAGAATAACCATAGCATTGTGACAGAGTGGCAGCCCATAGGCAGCGAAACAGAACTGAAAGCTGCAACGGAAGGATATTACTACCTGACACAGGATATCGAGACAGCGGAAACATGGGAACCGAACAATAACGTGGTGCTTTGTCTGAATGGTCACAGCATTGCGGCAAGTGGGGATTTTGCTGTCATTGAGATCAAGGGAGCGAATAGACAATTTACTCTCTGTGACTGCAATAGTAGTGCGAGTACGCACTATTTCATCAAAAGCGTGGAAAATAATTTCACTCGATGGGTGCCGTGCGAGGAAAATACGGAGAACCGCATCTCCGTTACCGGTGGAGTTATCACTCACAGCGTGAGAACGTCGGATTTAGGTGTGGAAGTGAATAATAACGCCACTTTTACCATGTACGGTGGAACTATTTGTGGTCATGAGCAGCCCCACAGCTATTATGGCGCCGGTGTGTATGTGCATGATAGCACATTTAATATGTATGGCGGTGCAATCAGTGGCAATGCTGCAAGTTGGTGTGGTGGCGTCGCTGCGCTCGGTAGCACATTTAACATGTATGGTGGTGTAATCAGCGACAACATGGTCTCTGCTGGTGGTGGCGGTGTACTGTTGTCGGACAAAAGCGTCATGAACATGTCCGGCAAGGCACAGATTAGTGACAACATTGCTCTCGCCGAATCGCAGGCATCAGGTGGCGGTGTGTATATATATGCCGACTACGAAGGAGAAGGCAACCGCTTAATTATGTCCGATGATGCGAAAATCAGCGGCAATAAAGCCGCTAGCGGCGGTGCTGTGTATGTAGGTAAAAACGGTCAGGTTACCATGAGCGGCAATGCGCAGATTAGCAATAACACGGCAACCGAGAATGGTGGCGGCGTCTATGTAGAAAATAGTACTTTTAAAATTGCCGGCGGTGCTCCTCGGGTCTGTGACAACTTGTGTCAAGATGTTCAGAACAATGTCTATCTGACTAGCGGTCAGTACATTCATATTAGCAAAAAATCATCCACATTCACCGGAAAAATCGGCGTCTCTACCGCGGATACGCCCGCCGGGAGCAGCCTTGTGTCGGTTGCCGCGGTAGCTGTGGAGGCTGGGGGTGGCGGTCACCTGACCGAAGAAGATTTGGATCATATTTGCAGTGATAAAGGGAATCTCTATCCGGTTCTTGTGGGTGGCGTGGTGAAATTGTCGGCGACCGAACCGCATCGGCATCCCGTTTGTGGAGAGACCTGTGGTGACAGTGGGAAGCATAGCAATCAGACATGGATAGGTGTTTCCAGGCTGAGTGACATCAAGAGTAGTGGCAATTATTATCTGACAGACAATGTTACACTGGATGAAACATGGAACTGCAATATTAGTGTAAACCTTTGCTTAAATGGAAAAACAATCACCGGTGCAGCAGGAGAGGAGACCATTAGGGTTGCGAAAGGAACGACACTGACTATCACTGACTGTCAGAATGAGGTCGGCAAGATTACCCATGAGGCTGGTAAAGTGGGACGAGGCATCTATTCTTTGGGTAACCTGAACCTGTATAAAGGCAAAATTACCGGCAATGGGATTATCACCGATGACGGTGCCGGTGTGTATATAGTGGGTGGCAATTTTAACATGTATAACGGCAGTATCTCTACGAACAACGCCCCCGGCGGTAAAGGTGGCGGTGTGTATGCAAAAGATAGCACCCGCTTCGTCATATCCGGCGGCAGCATTGACAGCAACGAGGCAAGATCCGGTGGTGGTATATACTATGAGTCTGCTGCCCAAACGGCAACAAAATTCACCATATCCGGAGGCAACATCAGCGGCAACTCAGCCAGTAGCGGCGGTGGTGTATGCTTGTATCGTGCAGGGCTAAATACGGGCTTCACCATGTCCGGAGGAAGCATCACTGACAATACAGCCAGCAGTATAGGCGGTGGTGTATATATGCCGGCGGGCTATTACGGTAAGTTTACTGTGTCCGGTACGGCGCAAATCACCGGCAACACGAAGACTAATGATAAAAGCTCTAACAATGTCTATTTGCGTAGCGGCATGCCCATTCTCATCGGCTCGGAAGGGCTGGACAGCTCCGCCGAGATTGGCGTGACCATGGGACAGCAGCTCGCCGATGGTGAGCGAGTTGTCATCGCCAAGGGTGCAAGCAATGATTACACACTGACCGCGAATGACCTGAATGCTTTCAGCAGCGATACCGGCTATAAGAAGTATGCGTTAGACAACGCTGTCAACTTTTCAAACGGCGAATTACATGTGCACTGTGCCTGCGGCAAGGAAGGCTGCAACGAGGCTGGACACGGAAATGTGGCATGGACAGGTGTCAGCAAAATCGATGAAATTACGAGTGCGGGGTACTACTATCTGAAAAACGATATTACACTGAATGATGCCTGGGAGCCAGCGGACGGTGTGGTACTCTGCCTGAACGGTAACAGCATCAAGGCGGCAAGCAGCCTTAAGTCAATTTCTGTCAACAACACTTTCACGTTGACCGACTGCAAGGGTAAAGATGGTAGTAATTATGGTCAGATTACCAATAATACAAATATTAATGTATTGCAATCCGGCAGCTTTTATTTCTATGGGGGCAGTATTACAGGCAATTCTTTCGATACTAATTTGAGTACTGGAGTAATTGTATGGGGCAATTTTTATATGCATGGCGGTGAAATTGTGAACAATAAGACTACTGGTAAGGGCGGCGGTGTGTATCTTGGTAAGACAGGTACGTTTACCATGACCGGTGGTCGGATTGCCAATAATAGTGCTAAAGAAGGTGGTGGCGGCGTATATGTGGATTCTGATACCATCACTGTCAGTAGTGCTGCCCAGATCACTGGCAATAAAGTTGTGAGTGATGACGGGGAAGCGAGCAATAATGTCTATCTGCCCAGCGGAAAGAAAATCACCGTTGGTGGTGCACTGAACGATTCCGCAAGCATTGGTGTGACGAGTGAAGCAGTTCCTGACGATAGCACCCCTGTGACCATCGCTACAGCGGCGGATAACTGGATCAACGACGATAATTTCACTGCAGACAACAGTTTTTACAAGGTGACTGTGTTGGACGGCAAAACTGCGACCCTCGGCCTGCACGAACACCAGTGGAAAGTGAGAGTGAAAACAGGCTCGGAAAATATCCTTGAAGAGTATTGCGACGTTGCAGGCTGTACCGTCGCAGACGGCACACTGACCCTGGAAGCCCCCGATCAGAAATATAGCGGTGAGTCCTACAATGCCGCAAGTTATACGACATCTGGTAATTGGAAGCATACTCCAAATGTGGGAGAATTCTTCTATACGGACAGCACGGGCACTAAAATCGATGCGCCTGTCAAGGCGGGCACTTACTATGCTAACGTCACCGTGGACGGTGTAACTGCCAAGAAGGAGTTTTTCATTAATTTGGGAAGACTGGATTTCGGTGACTTTACCTTTACTCCACCTAGTAATCTGACCTATGATGGTCAGCCTAAGACGGCAACGGTGACATTGGATGAAGACAAGGCAGATGCCTCAGGTACTATCACGGTGAAGTATATTGACAAAGATAACAAAGTTATTGTAGATGAGAATGGTGCTCCAGTTACCAGCGTAACAGAGGCAGGTACCTATACGGTGGGAATTGATATGACGAAAGGTACCGGCTATGATAGCATGGCAATGAATCGCCCCGAGTGGACATTTACCATTGCACCGAAGCCTGTCACCATTACAGGCATCTCAGCAGATGACAAGACCTATGACGGCACTAATAGGGCTGTGATTAAAGGAATGCCTGCTATCTCCGGTCTTGTAGCCGGAGATGAGGGTGCTGTGACGGTTGAAGCCGCAAGTGCTAAGGCAACATTCGCAGACGTAGATGCGGGCACTGCTAAGACGGTGAACTTCTCCGGTTATGCTCTTGCCGGTGCAAAGGCAGGCAACTACACCCTTGCACAGCCCGCCAGCGTGACGGCAAATATCTCCCCTAAGGCGTTGACGATCGCAGATGTAACGGTTGCGGATAAGGCTTACGACGGCACAAAGACAGCGGCTGTCACAGGTGTGACATTCAATGGTCTTGTGAGCAGCGAGTCCCTGACCAAGGGCACAGATTATACGGTAACAGGTAACTTTGCGGATGCAGCTGTCGGTGATAATAAGGAGGTCACTGTCACAGTTAATCTTAAGAATAGTGTTAAGAACTACACTCTCAGCAACACAGAGCATACGAAGAACGGCTGCAAGATTGTAAAGGCTGCTGTAACAGCTCCTGCTGCCACGAATCTTACCATTATCAACGGCAGCAGCACAATTTACACGGTGATGCTTCCGCAGCTTCTGCCGTCACCGGTATCACCCGGAGAATATGGTAAGCTTACTTATAATGATCCTCAGCTGAAGATTACAGACAGCAGCTATGATGGAGCTGCAGAAGTCAGACGTAGTGAGTATGAGTATGGAAAGCTGGCACTGCAATTCAACAAGACTGGCACTACGGAAGGTCCTATAGGAACTATTACGGTGACGGTTCATTCAGACAATTACCAAGATATCACCCTGACGATCAACATCCTGGCAACAGCTAAGATCGTTCCGCAGCTGGAAGGCACACTGAAGCTTACTCCTTCCGAGATCACCTACGGTGAAAAGCTGTCCAATATCACTATTTCCGGCACAATGACGGCAAACGGCAAGGAGATTACCGGTACATTCGCATGGCAGAACCCGGACGATGTTCTGAATGCGGGCAATCAGCAGGCTGCATGGAAATTCACACCGGATAATACGCAGACCTATGCAGAGACCACCGGTACTACGACAGTCAAGGTCAACAGGGCAGAGCAGAGCGGTGCAGTTCTCATGTACAACTACACTTATAACGAGACACCGGCGACACCGGCTCTGACAGAACAGAAGGGCGACAATAACGCTACGGTGACCTACTATTACAGCACTACCAGAACCAACAGCGGCGGTACGGAATGGAAGAACATCGGACCCACCACGCTGAATGCCGGTACCTACTATATGTACGCAGTGATCGGTGAGACTGGGAACTTTAATAAATACACCACAGACGCTAAGGCGTTTACGGTATGGACGGCTGAGCCGGCCTACACCAAGCCTTCGGGTCTGACGGCGAAATATGGTCAGAAGCTTAGCGAGATCAAGCTGTCCAATCCTGCGGGCAATATGTCCGGTACATGGAGCTGGGAGGCACCTGATACAGTGATCGACAAGACCGGCACAGTAAGCTATGGCGCTGTTTTCACGCCGAGTGATACGAATTATAATGAAGTGGTCACCACCATTGAGATAACAGTCACACCGGGGGACGGCAGGAATCTTGCCACGGAGGAGCTGACACTGGCATTCAATGACAGTGCTGATCATACTTATACACCGGACTGGTCGGGGCTTCCTGCCGGACAGACATGGAATTATGAGTGTGAATCCAGCATCAGCAACGGATCCAAGGCCACACTTACCAAGCTGAATGTGGCTGCGGCAGACGGTGAACTGACCTATGCGGTCTCCAATGGCAAAGCAGGTGACGAGATTACTGTCATTCTGAAAGCATGCTGCAACAACTATGAAGACTTCACCATTACGCTGCACATCCAGATCACCAAGGCAGCTCCTGCCGGGGAACCGAAATACACCCTGATTACCACGGGGGGCAAGACCCTGGCGGATGCAGGACTGACGTTGAATGGCAGTACCCTGAATCCTGCAGCCGGTACCCTGGAGTGGGTGGGTACGGACGGAAATGTGTTGTCCGATGACACTGAGGTGAAAGTCAACACGACCTACAAGTGGCGATTCACCCCTGCGGATACCAATTACAACAGCCTGACCGGTGAAATCGAACTGTACCATGTGGATGCTCCTGCTATCAGTGCACAGCCTAAGAGTGTATCTGTGACAGTAGGAGACACAGCAACGTTTGAAGTTACTGCAACCGGTACGGACGTAACCTATCAGTGGCAGATCGACAGAAACGACGGTAATGGATTTGTGAACATCACCGGAGCCACCGATGCAGCCTATACCACAGGAGTAACGGACAGAGACTGCAACGGATTTAAGTACCGGTGCGTCATCAGCAATGCGGCCGGTTCTGCTACTACCGATACCGTAGTATTGACGGTACTGTATCAGATCATTGAAGGCGCGAACGGCTCCTGGAACCAGAGTACGGACGGAGAAAGTCTCAGAATCAGAGGAAACGGTGAATATTCCAAGTTCCAGAATGTAAAGGTAGATGGGAATATCATTGATTCCAAGAACTATACCGTGAGTGAGGGCTCCACGATCATCGAATTACATGCAGATTACCTGAAGACTCTGTCCGAGGGCAGTCACACCTTTGAGATCGTATGGACAGACGGCGCCGCAGGCACCAGCTTTACGGTAGCAAGGAACACCTCCGGCAGCAATAATACCGGCAGCAATAACACCGGCAATAACGATAATAATGACAGTACGGACAACTCAGCTGCCGCAGCTCCCACCGCTGCTGCTACTGCCCAGGAACTGGACAAGGTTCCGGCGACCGGAGATGCTTCCGGCATCTGGATCGCTCTATTTGTAGTATCCGCCGTAGGACTGGCAGCCATGCTGGTAAGAAGGAAGAAACAATAGTTTCGCATTAGCAGCCCTACCGCAGGGACAAAACTCTGCGGCGGGGCTTTTTGTGCATTTTGCGGCA
>OIZX01001854.1_pt1 | contig 10142 bp, 9 predicted proteins | sample 1588621 | NCBI WGS metagenome assembly OIZX01 (sample SAMN03283276) | human gut metagenome | biome: human-associated habitat; material: feces | host: Homo sapiens | place: Peru | collected 2012
CAGAGGGCCAGGGATTCGAGTTCCCTCGAGCGCACCAAAATCCCACGAAGAATCGAAAGATTCCTCGTGGGATTTTCCTTTTATACGCCATTTGCACGGCTTTTGCACGGTCCGCATTTTTCGTGTCAGATGGAGTAAGTCCGCGAATTACTCTGCAATTCGTGCTATTTTTTGCAATTCAGGTCAGCAGAGCCAGGCGAAGCTGCGCTTTTACGGCAGGGTCTGCGTCCTTCAGAAGCTCCAGCAGAGCCGACACGGAGATGGTAGGTTCTGCGTCAACCGGGGCAGTCTGCACAGATGTTGTTCCCGGCTTGTAGAAGCCCTCCTCGAACTTCTTACCCAGTTTCTTGCGGGAATCCTGCTGGATGTGCGCATAGGTGTTGACCAGCAGATTAGCACTGGCGTGGCCCGTTGTGCCTTGTACGGCTTTCACATCGCCGCCGGAGATCATCAGCTGGTAGGTGGCACTGGAATGCCGCAGACCGTGAAAGACGATGCGGGTGAATTCCGGGTGTTCGTCCTGCCACTTGATGAACTTCTTGCGGATAAGGATCGGCTCTACCGCCAGACCGTTGGGTAAGCGCAGGAGCATCCCGCTGTTGCGGTAGCGTTCCGGGTCAACGGCTTCGTCCATTTCCAAACGCTTCAGCCAGTGTTTCAGTTCTTCTTTCAACACTGCCGTCATGAAGATGGTTCGGTTGGAAGATACGTTATGAGCCGCGCTACGCTGGTGGTATTATTTCATAACTGCGTTCAGCAGTGTCTGATAGTCACTCACCACATCGTACACCACGTTTTCATCGTTCAGTGCCTTGAAATGTGCGCGGGCACAATCAATTTTCGCTTGTTCTACCGGGGTGATGTGATTGAACTTCATGGAATCCAATGTGCCTTTGGTTTCAGCAACAAAGTAGATGTGCTTGACTGTGCCCTCATAGAACGCAATCGCCCAGTCGGGATTGTATTTTCCAACAGGTGTGGAAATATAGAACCCATCCGGCAGCTTTACATAGACTGCCACATCACGGTTCGTATCGAGGTCGGCGGCAAAATCACGCTCATTGCTAGAATCGTAAATTAAATGGTCATACAGATGCCGCTGTACTTTCATAACGTTCGTACCGAGCTTTCCCTTCAAGGTCGGCTCAGTGAAAATGTCCGTGTCGCAATGTTCATCCAGAATATTGTAGGTGATATGCTGGATGATGGCTGTTGCCTTTTCGTCATTGATGAGGGCAGCCGCTTTCAGAATGAACTCTTCCGGGTTGTCCTTGAACTGATCGAACACCACTTTTTCAATGCCGACCAGAATCTGTACAATCGCCTTACGGGTCAGCTTGGTTTCAGCCACCAGCTTGCCAATCAGGTCATACTTGACGCTCTGGCTGGCGTGAATTTTGGTCTGTGGGTCATATTTATGCTGATCCGCTTTTGCGAAAGCAGAGCCATCTAACAGAGAATCCTTGGATTTGATTTCCGTCATTTCACCGGATTCTACTTTGAAGTAAATCTTCGATACGTTCAGATTGCGGTTGAGCGAGCGAATGGATTTTTGCACCAGTTCATCCGTGTCAAAATCTACCACATAAACCGATTTCGGGCTGATTTTGTTCCAAAGAGCCTTGAACTCCGGCATGGCCAGCTTGTCCGGGTCGATTTTTAGTTCCACATTGTTGGAACGTGCATTTTCAGGCAGCATGACCTTATCGCTGTAAACAGAGTCCAGCAGGTCAATGACCGATGCTGCACAGTCTGCAACTTCTTCTGCCACCTGCACCGCATGGTTTGCGTGATCGGCATAGTACTTATCCGTCAGCGCACCATGGCGGTCTACATAGCCATTCTGCACCAAATCAAAATAGATGGCGGCGGAGGTATCTGCATCCACAATCTGCTCGTTGCCGTTTGCGTCCGTAAGAACTTTGCCAACAAACAGGGCAGCATCCACATTTCTGGGACGGTTCGCAACTGCTTCGGCCAGTTCGCTTTGCAGGCCTTTGGCGAAGCTGTCATAACTTTCGCTGGCAATGACAGTCAGAATGTTGATGTTATGCACATCGTTGCCCAGCACATTCGTATCCATGCGTTCGCCGTTCTGGTTGACGCACAGACGCAGGCCGCGGCCAACCTCCTGCCGTTTGCGGACTTCACTGCTGCTCTGTTTCAGCGTGCAGATCTGGAACACGTTTGGATTGTCTCAGCCTTCCCGGAGGGCAGAGTGTGAGAAGATAAAGCGCACGGGGGAACGCTTGGGATCCCGATCAAGAAGAAGCTCCTTGTTTTTCATAATCAGGTCATAGGCACTGATGTCATTGGAGGTTTTCTCCCGCTTGTCATCGCCTGCAACCTGATTGACAAAATGGCCTTTCTTATCCACCGAAAAATAACCCGCATGGGTATCGTGCGCAGAAATTGCTTTCAGGTAGCGGACGTAATCATCCTCGCCCAGCGAAAGCTGCATCTGGCCGACAATATCCTCGTACTCCTGCTCAAACATCTCTGCATAAATGCCGTTATAGGGCTGGCCTGCGGCATCATAGCACTTGTACTTGTCCACTTCATCAATAAAGAACAGGCTCAGCACTTTAATACCCTTGTGGAACAGCTGACGTTCCCGCTCGATATGCGAAAGGATCGTTTCCCGAATCTGAATGCGGCGCAGCTGGTCCTCGTCCACCTTGCCGACCACATCTCCGGCAAACAATCGGACACCATTCAGGAATTCAATGTGGTTGTCCCGGCCATCGATCTCTTTCACCACATAGCCATCCTTGTATTCGTCCAGATTGCCGGAATGGTCATAGAGGTTGAATTTCAGCCCAACGGTGCGCGTTACTTTGCGCAGACCGGATTTTCCCTTGCAGTCGAACTAGATCGTTGCCGTAGGGTCTGCCTTGGAAAGATTGATGCTTTCCAGATAGACAAACCCATCCGTAGCTGTCATTGTTTTTGAACAGCCGATTCTCGTCCTCGTCATACATCCCCATCTGACGGTTTTCTTCATCCTGCGAACGCATGAAATCGTCTGCATAGATAAAATCGTTGCCCGTATTATACGGCGGGTCAATGTAGATCATTTTGACCTTACCCAGACAGCTCTCCTGCAACAGCTTGAGCACTTCCAGATTGTCGCCCTCAATGTAGAGATTCTCAGTATCATCCCAGTTCTTGCTTTCTGCCGGGCAGGGGCGCAGGGTCTTGCGGATGGGCTTGTTGGCTTCCACAATGGATGCCTTTTTGCCCACCCATGTAAACTCGTACGCTTCATCTCCATCCACAACGTCCGGCGAGAGCATCTGTTTCAGCAGTTCAAAGTTGATACCGCGCTTGTAAACCTTGTGGTCGGGGGTGCTTTTCTCCTCGTCCGGCATTTCCGTGATGCAGTTGGGGAAGAGCGCGGCAATTTTATCAATGTTCTGGGTTGTCAGGTTGGGGGTCTGAAGGGGAAGTTTGGTGTTCATTGGGAGAGTCCTCCTTTATGGCTCTTTGATATATTCACGAATTTCTTCCAACGTGATATTTTTATAAGAAATTGTATTTAAAAGAAATTCCGTTTCCATAATATAGGAATCTCTTGCTTCAGAAAATTCATCATAAGCTTCTGCATATTCTTTTAGTAAAGCAGTTATCTTTCCGTCATCATACGTTTCCTTGTTTTCTTTGGCAGAAACAATTCCACTACATTGATCAACGATTTTTAAGGCTAAGGAGTTCAGCTTGAAAATCTTGGAAGATATATCTTTGTATTTAACTCCCCAATTTCCCGCAATTTCAGTTTCAAGTATATTACACAATCGTGGAAGCTTTTGCGCATGTTCAGAAAGCTTTGCATGCGCAGATGCAATCTTAGTTGACGATATACAAAGTGCTGTGATAGTCCCTACATTACAGGCGGCTTCGAAATCCGAAAAAGCATGTCTTAGGTTGTCTAATTTTTTGCTTTTATTGTCAATCATCCGTCCAATTATTGAAAGTTCGTTTGCTTGTTTGGTTAGTTCTTCTAATCTTTCTTGCGCCTTATCATTTTCTTCCTTGAATTTTTGGCTTTGCCAAACTGCAAGTAAACCCAGAGCCACCGTACTTGTATAGGTTAAAATATCACCCGCATCCCATTGGGCTTGAAGTTTATCACATGGCGCATCGGTAACGAATAGAATATGAATCAAAATAGCAAATACAATACTGGCGACAATCCATGTTTGGATGAGATGTTCTTTAATAAATTTCTTCATAGTTGTGTCTCTTTGTCTTGTTCGGCAGTTTTATTATCTTTGAAAAGTAAAAGGAACAACTTGAATTGTTTCCATTGCCCTTTTGTAAATTGTTGGCAGTCAACCAACCACATACTAAAAAACACCAATGCACACGATGCAATTGATATTGCGTTGTTTATCTTTGATGGAAAATCAAACGGCACAACAAATGAAGCAAACAAAACAATGTACGCCACGCTTTTTATGGTACTTGATATTATACTCCAAATTTTAGTTTTGCGATCATTCGTAAAACAGTCAACATAATTTTTTAGAAAAGCTATCATTTTCTCGTCACACTTTGAATCCAAAGTCTCATTAAAAATATCTACTTTTTCTTCTAAAATAGTGGTGGAAAAATCAAGTTGAGAATCAATCGCTTGCGAAATAGCCAATAAAAAAGTGAAAAGGCCCAGTCCGGCAATAATCCGTGAATTGACTTCCCAGAAAAATGAGATCACGCATAGACCCGTAAAGCCAATTGCAAGAAAAAGCATAACGTTGTTCTTTTTCACAGCTCTTTCAACTCCTTTCGTAATGCTATTAAAGTTGCATTCATCTCCACCTGACGATTGAACTGCTTCTCTTTTCGAATCTTATTCTCCAATGCCGCAATCTGCTTTTGCAGCTTTTCACGTTCCGCAGATCGTTGGATGTTCTCCTCAACGCTGTATGCGGTACTCCAGCTCTCACCCTGCATTCGACTGACTAAAGCGAAAATTGGCTTTCAACGACAAGATACAATAATTCATTTTAATGATACTCTAATCAAGTTGGAAAATCAATCGTTGCTCAGGCAGAAAAAGCTCGGCAGGCACTAAATAGATAAAAAGTTTTGAATTTGGCCTTCAAATAAGGTATAATGAATTTGCAAACGCTAAAGATTAAGAAGCGAGTAGGTGATACCATGCCTTTCTCCCTCGACCATTACATTGAAGCCTCTCGTGGATTACAAGGAACGCCTTGAAGAGAAAAAGCCGCGCAGCTGGTTGAAATCCGTGTCGGCATTTGCCAACCCCGAGGGCGGACACCTGATTTTTGGCGTAAAGAATGAGCCGCGCGAGGTCGTAGGATTGGAAAATCCGCAGGCTGTGGTGAGCAGATTGACGGAACTTATCAAAGTCCGCATTGACCCTACACCACGCTATCGGGTGCGGGAGGTCGAAATAGAGGGCAAGTCCTGCGTTGATCTGGAAGTACAGGACGGCCCGGCGTATCCATATTATTATGCCTTTGACGGTTCCCATACGGCCTATGTGCGGCATGGCGACCAGTCCGAAGAAGCCACTTCACGGGAACTGAACGAATTGATTTTGCAGGGCATGAACCAGACCTTTGATGCCCTGCCCAGTTCTTATCGAGTGGGTGATGTCAGTTTCACACTGCTGGCCGCGACGTTTAAGAATCTGAAAAAAGAGGATTTTGACCTCGAAAAAGACTTGCCATCCGCAGGATTAGTAACAGATGATGGACAGATTACGAATGGAGGCCTGTTACTCTGCGATCAGGGCGTTCTGAAACAATCCCGTATTTTCTGCACTCGCTGGAAAGGCAACTACAAGGGCAGCATTGAAGAAGATGCTCTGGATGATAAGGAATTTCAAGGTGCAAGTCTGATTACGCTGCTGCAAAATGCGGAAGATTTTGTTCGAAACAACAGCAAAAACCCGTGGAGCATCCGTGGTATGACCCGTGAAGAACGCAGTGACTATCCATATAAGGCCGTTCGTGAGGTGCTGGTCAATGCGCTGATTCATCGGAATTATCAGATTCTTGGTTCGGAGATTCATGTGGAAGTGTTCGATGATCGGCTGGAAATCACTTCGCCGGGCGGCATGATGAATGGCCGCAGGGTGCAGGATATGGATATCCGGCACATTCCGTCTATGCGGCGCAATCAGGTGATCTCGGATGTGTTCTCACGGCTCGGCTTTATGGAGCGCCGTGGTAGCGGCATTGACCGCATCCTGAACTCTTATGTGGAAGTAGCCCAGAAGCCGACTTTCTACTCAGATTCGGATTTCTTTATCGTCACACTGCCGAATAGAAGTGTAGCGACTCCGGCACAAGTCAGTATGGAAAGTGTGGCAAGTGGTGTGGAAAGTGCGGAAACCTCTGCGGAAAGTGCGAAAACTTCCACAGCATTCCACGGAATGAGTACGGATGCCGAAGTGCGTGAACTTTGCGAAAGGTTGGATAGCACAAGACTAACTGCAAGTACAAAAGAGCGGACGCTTGAACTTTTCAAGAGATATCGGTATCAATATCAGTTCCGCAGCATAAACGTTGCACAGCTATATGGCGTTCAGAAATCTCGTGCGTCCTCTATTATCAAGAATCTTATCAAGCATGGATTGGTGACGTCACCAGAATATGGCGTATACCAATTTGTGAAGAAGTAACCTGAGGTGTACTCCGTCAAGTAGACAGAAAAAATAACATAAGATTTTTATTCGCTGTTTCCACAAGGGAACAGCGAATTTTTTGTGCAGTTAATCTTTCTTGTGTCGGCCACGGTGATCTTTTAAAGCCGCTTCTCCTTTTTCTTTGTATTTCCTGACCCATGTCATGTATAGATTTGCTGATAACCGACCTTGTACTTTTTCACTATCTCCCCGTAATTGTATCCCTTTTCAATGCACTCTCTTACAAGTGCGATTCGTTCCTCGTAGGTAGTACTTCTCCCTTTGGTCATACGGCTGCCTCCTGTATAACTCTTTAATTCCGTATGACTATTATACATCTTTATCCAGTTTCGCAACTGCCGATCTGACAAAATTCCATATTTTTTGCAGACCGCATCTAGTGTTTTCTGCCCCTTTAGATATTCTCCTACTGCTTGATATTTTAATTCGGATGAGTAGTGATGGTTTTTTCTTGACATGAAAATACCCCCAGAGTATTCAGAGTTTTTGTTTTTACTCTGTCTACTCTAGGGGTAGCATACCAGAAACTGGGGGCGCTGCGGTTTTATGGAAAACGCCTCAGGAGCTGCAAAGCCTCAGTGCAGCAGGGAGCTGACCCATGCCCGGGCGGCCGTCTTGGCCTGGAGCTTGTTGTACATCTTCAGGGTGGTGTTGTACACCTTCTGGCTCATAGCATTGCTGGCGTTGGTGGCGGCAGCCTGCTTGGCCTCCAGCGTGTCGGCGGCGGCAACGGCGGCCTTCATGTCGGCGTAGTCGGCCATGATCTCCTGCTGGAGCGCAGCGTAGCTGGCCTTGGCTGCAGCCTGATCCTTTGCGGTGACCTGGTTGCCATTGCTGCCGTAGGTCAGCAGGTTGGAGAGGGCGTCCCGCACGCCGTAGAAGGAGTCGGTCCAGTCGTCCGGGTAGGTGTAGTAGCGGCCCTTGGCATCCTGATACCAGACGCCCTCGGTGGGCTGCTCGTCGGAGCGGGTGACCGTATGGACCGAGACCTTGTAGACGTCTGCGGTGTCGGTAGTCAGCATCGGATAGTAGGGAACAAAGGCGTTGTACACGTCGTCGTCAAAAGCGGTCCACTCGGTGATGGCGGTGTTCAGATCGCCGGTGTTGCTCACCTGGAACAGGTGGGTCTCCACGTTGCCCGTCTTGCCGATGGGCTCGGTCTGAAAGAAGTGGATGGAGTCCTCCACCGAGAACTTCTTGGTCAGCTGGATATTGGAGTAGACCGGGACGATGGCACCGTTCTCGCCGACGTTGCTGATGGCAAAGTCGGTTTCGCTGTAGTTGTCCTTCGTAAAGGTATCGGTGCCGTACAGGTAGTTCAGGCCGGCGGCCATGCGGTCCGACGCGATGTCGCCGTTGTAGGAGGCGTCCAGGTCGATGACGTTGGCAGCGGCGTCGCCCACAAAGGTACCGGCCTTCTGGGCCACGGAGATCAGGTTGGCGGAGGCCACCACGTTGTCGGTGTCATCCAGATCGATCTTTCCCATGGCGGCGACGTTGGGCTGCATGAAAACCACGCTGGAGGAGAGCTTCAGGGCAAGGTAGGTGTGGCCCGTCAGGTTCTCCACAAACCAGGTCTCGTTCTGGTCGGCAATGAACACGCCGGAGCCGCCGGCTGCACCGGCGTTGTCGTAGATGGAGGCCAGCAGGGCAACACCCTCGCGGGCCGTGGAAGCTTCGCTCAACAGCACCGTGGTGATCTCAGCTTCCTCAATGCCGTCGTCCACATAGGGGTCTACGCTCAGCACGGCATCGGTGCCGTAGAGAGACTCGGTGGCAGAGACCATGACGCCCTTTTCATTGGTGCCGGCCTCCTCATATGGGGTGTGCTCGTGGGTGCTGTCGCAGTCCGGGCAGACGCCCAGACCGTTGTCGTCCCGGCGGGCGGTGTAGCGGTAGCTGTCGTGGGTGAAGGTGTAGGTAAAGCCATAGCAGCCCTCGTACACTTCGCCTGCGGTGTGCTTCCCGGCGGGGCTGACGTAGAACAGCTTGTTGTAATCGTTGGTGCCCAGATCCTCGATCCGGCCAAACATGGTGGTGCCGTCCTCGGTGAGGCCGCTGCCGACATAGAGTGCCGTGCAGGCAAAGGCGGAAGGAACCACGGCAAGCGTCATCGCACAGGCGATGAAAGCCGCAGCAATTTTCTTCTTCAAAGACATAGTATCGATCCCTCTCTTGTTGATTGTCGGCATTTTGTCGGCGGGTGCTATGATACACCTATTTTAGCCAAAATGCAAGCATTTCCCCGAAATTTTAGCATATATTCATTTTTATATGGTATATATTCATACTGCGTTTTTCATCTGCCCCTCCGCGAGCGCAAAAAAACCGCCCCGGGTGCCTGTTTGGTATGCTACCCCCAGAGTAAGTGCACGGTTTCTGCACTGTTTTTGCACGGTTTCAAGGGATGCAATGGGCACTCTGACTTGCAAAATACGGCAAAGGGTGCAGAAATTACACAGTGAAAAATCACGCTGCTCTGCATAAAAACGACGTAAACTCGAAAGTTTCAAAATTAGAGTACCCAGCCTGAGGGGCTCTTTTAATCAGAGGGCCAGGGATTCGAGTTCCCTCGAGCACACAAAAAAGCCACGATCTACTGCTGAAAATTCAGCGCAAATCGTGGCTTTTTCTGTTTTAAAAGGGGTACAAAATGGCCAGAATGTGTCTTGCTCTTGAAAAATGTCTTGCCGTGTGCCGGTCTGGCTGTGTGCTGTTGGGTATGGATACCGCCGGGAAACAACGGTGATAAGATGAAATGCTTTGATCACATATCGCCATAATACATATTATCGCAAATTTCAAAAATAGTGCCTATCAAAACGGCATATTTACGATATGCAGTTTGCGGATGTTGTCTGGGCATTAAAAACGCAAACTGCTATAAAAGGTAATTACCCGATATAGCTGATATTTGCGTCCAGTTCGCCGCTGTAACCGTTGATGCGGGCCTTCTCGGTGCCCTGCCACAGGTCGCAGCCAACTGGGCTGGAGGCGACGCCGTAGTGGGCGTTCCAGATGGTGTAGCGGCTGCGCAGGGTGTTGTAGTCCACCCGCTTGCGGTACCATGTGGTGGAGGCATACACGCCGGGCTGGTAGCCCAGCTCCTTCACCCGCTCGCAGAAGGCGATGGCGCACTTGGTGCGGTCCTCAACGCCCAGACCGTCGGCGCGGCCGGTGCCGCCCGAGGCGGTGGAAGCCTCGGTATCGTAGAAGATGGGGTAGTCCAGCATCCGGCCGTTCAGCGCCCAGTTGCAGGCTTCGGCCTCTTCCTGCGCCTCGGCCTCGTTCACGGCCTGTGTAAAGAAATACACGCCCACCTTCAGTCCCGCGTTGCGGGCGTTGGTGAAGTGTTCCTCGAACATGGGGTCCTTGACCAGCTTGCCCTCGGCACCGTAGCCGCGGTACCCGATGCGGATGATGACGAAGCTCACGCCGGATTTTTTGATCTTGTTCCAGTCCA
>OIZX01001858.1_pt1 | contig 10130 bp, 14 predicted proteins | sample 1588621 | NCBI WGS metagenome assembly OIZX01 (sample SAMN03283276) | human gut metagenome | biome: human-associated habitat; material: feces | host: Homo sapiens | place: Peru | collected 2012
TGACCGCCAGGTTGAAGAGCCGTTCGAGACTGCGCAGGTCGGCTCGTCCGCCATGGCCTACAAGCGCAATCCCATGCGCTGTGAGCGCATCTGCTCGCTGGCCCGCTACGTGATCGCCGACGCGCAGAACGCGCCCATGACGGCCATGACGCAGTGGCTTGAGCGCACGCTCGACGACTCTGCAAACCGCCGCATCAGTCTGCCGGAGGCGTTTCTGGCGACGGACGGCGTGCTGCGCCTTGTGCAGAACGTCACGAAGGGGCTGCACGTGAATGAGAAGATCGTGGAAAAGCTCGTGCGGGATTATCTGCCGTTCATCGCGACGGAAAACCTGATGATGGCCGCCGTCAAGCGCGGCGGCGACCGCCAGCAGCTGCATGAGATCATCCGCGAAGCGTCCATGCAGGAGACGGCGAAGATGAAAAACGGCGAAAGCTGGGATCTGGTCTCCCAGCTGGCCGCCCGGCCGGAATTCGGCATGACGGCAGGAGAAATCCGTGCCGAGCTGGAGCCCGCCCGCTACATCGGCCGCTGCCCGGAGCAGGCCGCAGCCATGACAAGCGCCTGCCGCGCCCTGATTGGAGCAGACGCACAGCAGGCGGAGGAATTGACGCTGTAACAGAAAAACATACCCGCGGGGGACGCGCTCAGGCGTCTCCCGCGGGCCTTTTCTCTTCTTCTGTGTCCAGATACTGCGCTTCCGCATCCAGAATTGCCGCTTGCAGCTTTTCCCGCGCATGACGCGCCTCCGGAATCGTCCCAAGCTCGTCCAGAACCGCATCAATCGCCCCGCAGAGGCGGGCATAGAGCTTTGCATAATCGGTCATAATAGAACCTCCTGTTTTTGGAATAAACCCATTATAACATGAATTTATGAAATAGTACAGCTACAGGGACTAAAAATATACTGCCGCTTCCTATAATCGTCATAGTACAAATGGGAGGCGGTGATGGGATGAAGCTGAATCAGGCAGTCAGCCTGCGATTGGCAGAGCTGATGCAGGCGCGGGCTATGACGCAGTACCAGCTTTCGACAAAAAGCGGCGTCCCAAAATCGTCGATCGGCAATATTATGCACTGTGCATACGATTCTGTGAAGCTTCGCGTCCTGCACGAGCTGTGTCAGGGTCTCTCCATCAGCCTGCCGGAATTTTTTGATTCCCCATTGTTTTGCGAGGAGAATCTGGAACCATGACGGACACCCGTGAAGCCATTGCCAGACGAATCCGGGAGCTTTGCCGTCAGCGTGGGATCACGCCGAACGGTCTTGCGACGACCTCTGCGGTTCCGCAGGCGACGATCAAAAGCATTCTGAACGGCGAGAGCAAAAATCCCGGCGCCGTCACGATCAAAAAGCTCTGCGACGGCTTTGAGATCACCCTCGGCGAGTTTTTCTCAACGCCGGAATTCGACGCGTTGGAGCAGGAGATCAAATAGATGCGCAAAAGCTCCCCTTTCAAGCGATGTCATCAACTTAAAATTATAGACTGTTCATTGTTGGCAGGGGCGGGGTTCTGCTCCGCCTGGTAGGATGCAGTGAATTTCTTCAAAAGTCTACGGTGAATCCGTAAGCGCGTTCCTGTTTCAGCGTAGGGGCGGACGACTCTGTCCGCCCGCAGAACACAGTGTTTTCAGATACACCCTAGGGAAATCTACGGCGAATTCGCAACATTTTCAGGGCCGACAGAGTCGTCGGCCCCTACAACCAAGCTGGTAAGCGCATACGAATTCGCCGCAAATTCTCACGCAGATGCAGCGTTTTCCGCCCAGCGGTATGCACTGGGTTTTTCGGAAATCTGCGGCGAATTCATATGCACAAAAACCTGCCCCTGTCATGCTCTGCATGATAAGGGCAGGTTTGCTGTTACATGGAGATCCAGCCGAAGGCGTTTGCGACGGAGCTGATGAGGATGATTGCGGCGAAGAACGGGCAGAGGAAGCGGATCATGGCGTTGAAGACCCAGCCGCCGATGACCGAGTAATACGGCACGATCAGGATCGGAATAGCTGCGTTGATCCACCCGCCGCCGACAGAACAAAGCCGAGCTTTCCGGAAAATGTGCTTCTTGTATGTGCGTTCTGACTCATTTCTCTTCTCCGATCCGCTGCGCAGTGCGCACAGCTTTATCAGTGTATCACAGAAGTGTGTGAAAAACAATCCCTGTCAGAGAAACGGAGCCCCCGGTTTTCCGTTCGGAAAACCGGGGGCGTGTTCTGCAATGTGAGGCTCAGTTCATTTCCTCGAACTCCGCGTCGACGGCGTCGTCTGCGAAGTCGTTGTTCGGGTTCTCATAGCTGGCGGAGCCGTGGTATTCCGCGTTCGGGTCAATGTGTATGCCGGCCTCATTCAGAAGCGTTTCCAGCTGGTCGGCGGCGCTGTTCATCTGCGCGGGGTCCTTGGACTTGACGGCGCGGCGGGCGGCCTTGACAGCCTCGGCCAGACGGGCCTTGTCCTCCCTGGAAACATTTTTCGCGTTTCCGGCCTGGAAGATCATCTGCTCGCAGCGGTCGCGGGCCGTGGCCTCGGCCTTGAGCTTCGCGTCCTCGGCGGCGTAGCGCTGCGCGTCGCGCACGGCGCGGTCAATGTCCTCGCGGCTCATGTTGCTCGAGGCCGTGATGGTGATCTGCTGGGCCTTGCCGGTGTCGAGGTCCTTGGCCGAGACGTTCACGATGCCGTTGGCGTCGATGGAGAACGTGACCTCAATCTGCGGAACGCCTCTGGGGGCGCGGCGGATGCCGGTCAGCTGAAAGCGGCCAAGCTCCTTATTCTGGTGCGCCATGGGGCGCTCGCCCTGCAGAACGTGGATATCAACGGAGGACTGGAAGCTGGCAGCCGTCGTGAAGATCTGGCTCTTGCGGATGGGGAGCGTCGTATTGCGCTCAATGATGCGCGTACACACGCCGCCCAGCGTCTCAATGCCAAGTGACAGCGGCGTCACGTCGAGCAGCAGAAGCCCCTTCACGCTGCCGGACAGAACGCCCGCCTGCAAGCACGCGCCCATCGCGACGCATTCGTCCGGGTTGATGCCCTTGAACGGCAGGGAGCCCGTCATCGACTGCACCAGCTCCTGCACGGCCGGAATGCGGCTTGAGCCGCCGACCATCAGCACCTTGCTGATCTGCGAGATGGAAACGCCGGAGTCGTTGATGGCCTGATTGACCGGTTCGCGCGTGGCCTGCACGAGATGATAGGTCAGGTCGTTGAACTTTGCCCGCGTAAGCGGGATCTCCATATGCAGCGGCCCCTGCTTGCCGACGGCGATATACGGCTGCTCCACGGTCGTCTGCTTCATGGAAGAAAGCTCGATTTTGGCCTTCTCGGCGGCCTCGCGCACGCGCTGCATGGCGGCGGGGTCGCGCGTCAGGTCGAGCTTCGTCTGCTTTTTAAATTCAGAAACGAGATAGTCGACGATGCACTGGTCAAAATCGTCGCCGCCCAGATGGTTGTTGCCCGCCGTGGCCAGCACCTCGATTACGCCGGACGAGATATCGAGAATGGACACGTCGAACGTGCCGCCGCCGAGATCATAGACCATGATTTTCTGCGACTGCTCCTTGTCGATGCCGTAGGCAAGGGCGGCCGCGGTCGGTTCGTTGATGATGCGCTGGACATTGAGGCCCGCGATCTTGCCCGCGTCCTTCGTCGCCTGCCGCTGCGCGTCGGTGAAATAGGCCGGGACGGTGATGACTGCGTCGGTGACCGGCTCACCGAGGAAAGCTTCGGCGTCTGTCTTGAGCTTCTGCAGGATCATCGCGGAGATTTCCTGCGGCGTGTATTTATGCCCGTCGATGGAGACCTTGTAGTTGGTGCCCATCTGACGCTTGATGGATGAAATGGTGCGGTCATGGTTTGTGACGGCCTGCCGCTTTGCAATCTGGCCGACCATGCGCTCACCGGTCTTGGAAAACGCGACGACAGACGGCGTGGTGCGTCCGCCCTCGGCGTTGGGGATGATAACAGGCTCGCCGCCCTCCATCACAGCCACACAGCTGTTGGTGGTGCCGAGATCAATACCGATTGTTCTGGACATACGGAGTTCCTCCTGTGTTAAGGCCGCCCAACGGAACCCGTATCGGGCTCCGTCCGGGTCTGGCTCTGGGTCTGGTTTTGCCAGAAATCATCATCTGGGGGAACGCTGCGGCCGCAGCTGCCAAGCAGTCCCCCGAAAAAGATCTGAATCAGCAGAAGAATGGTCAGCAGCCGCACGAGAAAGCCGCCGCGGGGGCGGGTGCGGTGATACGTCCAGCGGTAGCCGCCGGAGCTGCCGTCGTCGTCCTGCTGGTCCTCGTCAAAGGGGCGGTAGGTGTACCATGTCTGCCAGCCGTCCCCGGACTCCTGCTGCCAGTCGCCCGATTGGCTCTGCGCACCCCAGGAACGGAAGAAATCGGCGAAGGGGTCGTACTCCTGATAACCGGACTGGCTGTACTGCTGCCGGGTCTGCTGCTGGGCTTGCTGCTGCGCCTGCTGCTGGCGGTAGGCCTGCGGGTTTTTGATTGCGTCATAGGCCGCGTTGATCTCGTTCATTTTCTGCGCGGCAGTCCTGTCGCCGGAATGCAGATCGGGATGGTATTGCTTTGCCAGCCTGCGGTACGCCTGCCGGATCTCGTCCTCCGATGCGTTCGGAGACACGCCCAGCACCTGATACGGATCTGTTCCCATGCAGCTCACTTCCTCTTTGTTTCGATTATGCTGATTATAGCGCCTTTATACGGGGGATTTGTGAAGCATTTATAAACGATATGCAAAAAAATTGCGGACTTCTCAAAAAATGCAGGCTGCTCCCGGTCTGTCCGCTGCAGAAGTCAAAAAATCCCGGCCGTCCGCACAATACGGACGCCGGGAAACAAAAATCGGGAGCTGGCAGACGCACAGCTCCCGATTTACCGTCCCAACAGCCAATCAACCGACACGTGCAGCGCGTCGGCCAGCGCACAAAGCTCCTTGTCTGTCACGGGGCGCTTTTGTCCTTCCAGCAGAGATAATGCCGGGACGCTCAGGTCCACGCCTGAAAGCTGAAGCTGCGCAAGCAGCTCGATCTGCTTCATCCCGCGCGCAAGCCGCGCCTGCGTGACCCGTGCACCGACAAGATTTTTTGTGCCAAGCTCCAGTTTCCTCGTTTTCAGGCCAACACCCCCCGCTTCCGGTTTGATTATACGAAAAGGATGTGTTGACATATTTGGTATTACCAAATATAATAAATTTAATACAGCCAAATATGGAGCGTGTGAAATGGAGTATATAGAAGTATCACCTTTGCCAGCGGTTTGCAGGCGCTGTGAGGATCGAAGAAGCTGTTTGGAGAAAAACGAACCTGAATGGTGCTGCGACGAGTGTGATTATCTGCTGGAACGGTTTGTTCCGGCAGCTGCTGACGCAAAAACGGGGCTGTCTCAAAATGATGTTTGAGACAGCCCCGTGCGCACGATACCTGGGTTTACAAATCGACCTTTTCGAACCGGGCGGCGGAGCTTCGGTAGGCGAGCCAGACCTCCAGCGTGTAGACGGCCATGCCGCCGAGGAGGACGGGCAGCTGGCGGACGAGGTCTGCGGGGGCGTAGCTTTCGCAGACGGTCTTCATGTACGGAACGATATGGTCGAGCGCTTCCAGCAGCACGATGGCGAAGAACAGCACAATGCTGGACACGATGAACGGCTTGCCGAGATCGTAGCCGTTTTTGTAGTGCATCGGCAGGAACACCAGGTCGAACAGGCCCATCAGCACGAAGCCGAAACCCAGGAAGGCCAGATTTGCCTCAATGCCGACCGGATTGTTGATCTCGCCGTAGCTTCTGCGGAGGAGCATGAACGGAACGCAGACCAGCGCCTGCAAGAGCTGGAGCGTCACGATGGTCGAGAACCGCGCCCGGACGACATCGCGCTTCGTGAGCGGCAGCAGCGCCATATAATATACGTCGCGGTTTTCCCGTGCGGCCTGCAGCATGAGGAAAATGCCGAGGGCGTTATAGAAAAACGTCACGTAATACGGATAGCTCGGCACGAGCACCAGTGCGCTCAGCAGCAGAAACAGCAGCGGCACCGGCGTGACGGTCAGCTTCCATTCCTTTTTCATCAGCAGCTTCATACTTCCGCCTCCCGTTCCAGATGTACCATGATCTGTTCCAGATTCGCCGGACTGACCGCAAGCCCGGCGGCAAGACCCGCGTCCTCCGCGCGGATGAGCGCGTCCAGCGCACCCTTGTGACTGCGTGCGCCGATGAGCTTTTCGCGCAGCGCTGCGCCGCAGGCGGCGTCCGGGCCCTGTACGGACAGATATGCGCCGGTCAGCGTCTGCTTTTCCTCGCTGACGGTGACGCGGCCATTTTGGATATAGGTGATCGTGTCGGCGCAGGCGTCGAGGTCGGACGTGATGTGCGTGGAGAAGAGGATCGACACGCCCTCCTGCTCGCAGAGCGTCAGGAATGTGTCCAGCAGCTCGTCGCGCGAGACGGGGTCGAGGCCGGACGTCGGCTCGTCGAGGATCAGCAGCTCCGCCTTGTGCGACATGGCCACGGCCAGCTGGTATTTGACCTTCATACCCTCAGACAGCTCGCACACGCGCTTGCTCTCGTCCAGCGAGAACTGCCGGACGAGCCGAGCGTAGCGTTCGCCGTCCCAGCCGGGGTAAAATTCCTTCGTCACGTCCGTCAGCTCCCGCAGGCGCTTGCGCTGGTAATACGACGCGCCGCCGGAGACGAAGCCGATGCGTGAGCGGATGGCGCGTTCGTCCGTGTCCATATCCAGTCCGCAGATCGTGATCCTCCCAGCGTCCGGGTGTACCAGATGGAGCATGGATTTAAGCGTCGTGGTCTTGCCCGCGCCGTTGCGGCCAATGAGGCCCATGATCGTCCCGGCCTCCATGGAGAACGAGACGTTGTCCAGTCGGAAGGCCGGATATTGCTTGCAAAGACCGTCAAGTCTCAGAATTTCCATCGTCGTCCGCCTCCTTTGCCAGCCGGAACAGCGAGTCCGGCACGCTCAGATCATCCATGCCGACCAGCGCGATGCCGCGCTTTTTGTCGGCCATGAGCAAAAGCTGGTCGCCCGGCTGAATCCCGAACAGCTCACGCGCACCCTTCGGGATGACGATCTGCCCCTTTTCGCCGACCTTGACCAGACTGATGAATTTCCCCTTCGGGAACTGCATCGCCATGAAAAAACCTCCTGATAAAAGTTATACTTGGTATGAAATCTCATACCAAGTATAACACGGGCGCACAAAAATGCAAGCTTTATTTTCGCAGCTGCCGGTCGGTGCGCAGGAGGACGAAGCAGGAGGCGAAGAATGTAAGAATATCTGCGGCTGGCATGGAGTACAGAACGCCCATCAGCCCGAACGCTCTCGGCAGCAGCATCACGAGCGGCACGGCCAGCAGAACCTCGCGGAAAAACGACAGTCCTGCCGATTCAGCCGGCCTGCCCATAGCCTGCATGAAGATGAACGCGGCCTTATTGACCGTCGCAAGCGGCAGCATACACAGATAGATGCGGAAGGTCATGACGGCAAACTCGTTATAAAGCTCTGATTCCGAGCCGAACAGGCCGATGATCTGACGCGGGAAAAGCTGCGTGATGAGCAGAGCAAGCACGCCGAGCAGGAATTCCGCCCCCATCAGCCGCCAGAGTACACTCCGGCAGCGGCGCAGCTGCTGTGCGCCGTAGTTATATCACACGATAGGAATGCAGCCTGCGGCCATGCCGATGGTGATGCAGGTGAAATATTCCTTTGCATAGGAGAAATTTGCCTCCGTCGCGCCGAACAGCGTCAGAAGCGGCGTCTGGAACACGGCATAGAGCACCGCGACCACGATGCCCACCAGTACGCTCAGCGTCACGGCGCTGCCGACGGCACGGTTCGCATTCCCCGGCTGATTCTTGCCGAAGCAGATCGACACATAGCTGCACGCACCGTCGCCAATCATAACGGCAAGGCCGAGCGCCAGAACGGTCAGCGGAAAGACGACATTCGTTGCGCCGTTGCCGAGATACCCGACGCCCCAGCCGATAAAGATCTGGTCGACAATGTTGTAAAGCGCCCCGACCAGCAGCGAGACGGTACACGGCAGGGCGAATTTCAGCATCAGCCGGCCAAGCGGGGCTGTGCCGAGCGCGGCGTTCTGTTTTTCTTTCATTTTGTTTTCCTCCAGACATAAAAAATTGCGCAAGTCCGTTTGGACTTACGCAAGGCTGCTACACAACAGGAAAATCATAGCACAGACAGCGGAAAAAATCAAAGGGAAACCTGCACAAGTTTTTCTCTTTTTCAAACGGGAACTTGCGCGTGATTCCTGCGTCTGATAGTATATAGATAAAACAGAAAGAGAGGACGCTTTATGTTCGGCTTCGGCTTTTTTGATTCGGTGTTTCCCGTGCTGTTCACGGTGATGTTTGTGCTGGTTCTGGGCGTGATCGTTGCGACGCTTGTGCGCAATGTCGGCCAGTGGCACAAGAATAATAAGTCCCCGCGCCTGACCGTGCAGGCCACGGTCGTCTCCAAGCGGATGGAGGTCACGCACCACCACAACGCGAACAGCCACATGAGCCATTCGTCCACGTGGTACTACGCGACGTTCCAGGTCGAAAGCGGCGACCGGATGGAACTCAGCATCCCCGACCGCGACTACGGCTATCTCGTCGAGAACGACCAGGGAAGCCTCACCTTCCAGGGCACACGGTTTTTAAGCTTCAACCGGGCTTGACAAGAGTCGTCCGCCCCTACGAATCCTCGCTTTGCTCAAAGCTGAGCCTTTGTGCGAACACTCCACACAGATACCGCCTCACTTTGCCGTGTACGGCAAAGTGAGGCGGTTTTATACTTACACAGGCCGGATGGCCGAGAGGTCGTACGGCGTGGTCTGGTAGACGAAATAGTTGAGCCAGTTCTGGTACAGGAGGTTTGCGTGGCTGCGCCAGGTGACCATGGGCGGCTTGGTGTCGTCGTTGTCCGGGTAATAGTTTTCCGGTACATGGATGGGAAGCCCGGCATTTTTATCGCGCAGATATTCCGATTCCAGCGTCCCGGCGTCGTATTCCGAATGGCCGGTAATGAAGATCTGCCGCCCGCCCTCGGTCGCCATGGCGTAGACTCCGGCCTGTTCGGACGAGGCGAGGATTTTCAGCTTGCCGCACCGCGCAATGTCCTCGCGCCGGACGCTCGTGTGACGCGAATGGGGCACCATGAACACATCGTCGAACCCGCGCATGAGCATGGACGAGCGCCGCTCGACCCGGTGCGGGTAGACGCCGAAGAGCTTTTCGGGCAAATCGACCTTTCCGATGCCGTAGTGATAATAAAGCCCCGCCTGTGCGCCCCAGCAGATGTGGAACGTGCTGTGGACGTGCGTCCGGCTCCATTCCATGATGCGGCACAGCTCCGGCCAGTATTCGACCTGCTCAAACGGCATCTGCTCCACAGGCGCGCCGGTGATGATGAGCCCGTCGAACCAGCGGTCGCGCACGTCCTCGAACGTCTGATAGAATTTCAGCAGATGCTCGCGGGACGTGTTTTTGGATTCGTGACTGTCCGTGTGGATGAGCTCCAACTCCACCTGCAGCGGCGTATTGCCGAGCAGCCGCGACAGCTGTGTCTCCGTGGCGATTTTGGTGGGCATGAGGTTCAGAACGAGAATTTGCAGCGGGCGGATGTCCTGCGTGACGGCCCGCGTCTCGTTCATCACGAAAATATTCTCGTCCGCCAGCGTTTTCGCCGCCGGCAGACCGTTCGGAATCATAATGGGCATGGCGTGGGTTCCTTTCTGTGATTATCGCAGCGCCTGATCGAGATCGGCAATCAGATCCTCCGCGTCCTCCAGTCCGCAGGAGTATCTTACCAGATCAGGGCTCACACCGGCCGCAGCCAGTTCTTCATCATTCATCTGTCTGTGAGTCGCACTTGCCGGATGAAGACAGCAGGTCCTCGCATCCGCCACATGAGTCTCGATGGCAGCCACCTTTAATTTCTGCATGAAGTCTTCCGCAGCCGCTCTGCCGCCTTTTACACCAAAGCTTACGACGCCGCAGGATCCATCAGGCAGATATTTCTGTGCCAGTTCGTAATCATCGTCGCCTTCCAGTCCGCAGTACTTGACCCACGCCACCTTATCGTGACCCTGCAGGAATTTTGCAACAGCAA
>OIZX01001859.1_pt1 | contig 10128 bp, 12 predicted proteins | sample 1588621 | NCBI WGS metagenome assembly OIZX01 (sample SAMN03283276) | human gut metagenome | biome: human-associated habitat; material: feces | host: Homo sapiens | place: Peru | collected 2012
GGTCGGTGCTTCTGCACTAAAGTGCAGAGGTCTCCACCGGAGACCCGCACCCTTTACAAGGGAGGCAAAAAGGTTTATTTATTTTTATTTGGCGCGGTTTAGCCGCTTTATCGATAGTCTTTAGGTTTCATTGCATTGTATGATGTCAAAACCGCTTCGTCCGAAATATTACATCCAAGGTCATAAATAGGAATTTTTGAAAAAATCTGTTCAAGCACATCAAAAAGCTTTTCCATATTTACTGCATCAAGCTTACGAACTGTTTGAGAAAAAATATTAAAAACAGCTTTACTTGTTTCAGCCTTCTTTATCCAATTGTTTTCGCTTCTTTGAAGAAAGCAAATTCCAGCAAGTTCAACCACTTGAGGTGTTGAATAGTCATACTTACCACTCCAAGGAGTTCCGCAGGCATAAACCTTGCCGTCGATAAGCCTGATAGCCGGTTTATCATCGTTTAGCATATATGCCCTATCGCCGAAATGCTTAAGCCAAAGCTCGGTATGGGTTGACTTGCCTGTACCGCTGTCGGCAGAAAAAGCATAAGCCACATTATCAACAACTATGCAAGAAGAATGAAGTAAAAAGCCGTTATACTTAATAAGTTGCGTATAAAAGTCAGAACCCGTAAGCATATATTCCCAATCATCCTGAACAAGTTCGGGATGCGCTTTCATAGCGTTTTGCACCCTTTTTTCATCAACATTAATTGTTATATCAACATTTTTTTCTTCCTGATTTTTTGCAAGATAAGGAATTGCCTGTTTTTTTGTTCTGCCTTTTTCGTTCTTTATTTCTACTTTAAGATTTGCAATATCATAAATCATACTTTCACCTTAATAATTTATTCCTACAACAATAAAAAGTATAACTTAATAATCAATTTACGTCAAGTGACAAAATGCGGACTTTAGAAAAAGTGTTCTTGACATTATAGAACATTTGTTTTATCATATAGTTATTAGAACAAGTGTTCTAATATTTTAAATATCAAGGACAATTATATTATGGAAAAACAAATACTTCATATTGACTGCAACAAATTTTATGCAAGTGTAGAATGTCTTTTACATCCCGAATTAAAAGGAAAGCCGGTTGCAGTAGGAGGAAACGAGGAAAGCAGGCACGGAATTATACTTACGAAAAACGAAATTGCTTCAAAATACGGCCTTGTTGTTGGCGAGCCGTTATGGAAAGCGAAGCAAAAGTGCAGAAATTTAATAATCGTACCGCCAAACTTCCCTGTTTACATTGAATTTTCAAAAAAAGTAAGAAAAATTTTAGAAGATTATACAGATTTGATAGAACCGTTCGGTCTTGACGAAAGCTGGATTGACGTCACGGGTGATTGGTTTAAAAACGGACGGGAAATCGGCTTTGAAATAAAAGAAAGAATAAGAAAAGAAATAGGAATTACCGTAAGTGTGGGCGTAAGCTATAACAAGGTGTTTGCAAAGCTTGGCTCAGACTACAAAAAGCCGAATGCCATGACCGTCATAACAAAAAAAAATTACCAAAAAATCGTTTGGCCGCTTAAATGCAGCGATATGATTATGGTCGGTACCGCAACGACGAAAAAGCTTAATAATTACGGAATATACACAATAGGCGACATTGCAAAAAGCGATGACAAATTCATAAAAAGCATACTCGGCAAAAACGGAATTTTGCTAAGGCAATATGCACGTGGAGAGGATAAAACGCCTGTCCGGCACAAGGACATTGAGCGTGATATAAAAAGCATAGGAAACGCAACAACCACGCCGAGAGATTTGGTGAACAACAATGATGTGAAAATAATATTTACCGTTTTGGCGGAAAGTGTTTCAAGACGAATGAGAAATCTCGGTTTAAAAGGAACCACCCTTTCAATCTACGTCAGGGACAAAAAACTCGGCAGCTTTGTAAGGCAATGCAAATTAGAAAGCGCAACAAACGTAAGCGGTGAAATTATCAAAAGTGCAATGGCTTTATTTGTTATAAACTATGATTGGAAAATGCCGATAAGAAGTTTAGGCTTAAGCGTTACGGATTTTGATTTTGATTATTGTTCGCAATTTGATTTTTCAAAAACGGTTGAAAAAAGAGAAAAGCTTGAAAAAATCGACACCGCCGTTGATGCTTTAAAAGACAGATACGGAAACTACTGCATCGGACGTGGAACGGTATTATTTGATACAAAGCTTTCGCATTTCAGCCCATATGACGACCACAACATTCACCCTGTATCGCCACTTTAATGGTAAAACTTGCTTTGGAATAATTTATGATTTTTGTTTGCAATTTTCTTTTTTGTTTGATATAATCACCTCGCACATTAGGTGTTAAATTAATTTTAGGAGTTGTTATAAATGATTAGAAGAATCATTCATATAGACGAAAGCAAATGCAACGGCTGCGGCGCTTGCGCAAATGCGTGCCATGAGGGTGCAATAGGAATGGTAAACGGCAAAGCTAAACTTTTGAGAGATGACTATTGCGACGGACTCGGTGATTGCTTGCCCACATGCCCTACCGGTGCTATCACCTTTGTTGAAAGAGAAGCGCTTGAATATGACAGAGAAGCAGTTGAAAAGAATATGAAAGCAAAGGCAGAAAAGAAGGAAGTATTCCACGGTTGTCCGTCAAGCAGAATGCATACCTTTAACAGAACGTCCGAAAGCATTGAGCAAATGCCTGCAGTCAACAAATCACAGCTCGGTCAATGGCCGTGTCAAATTAAGCTTGTACCGATTAATGCGCCGTATTTTAACAATGCGGAACTGCTTATTGCGGCAGACTGCACGGCTTACGCTTACGCAAATATGCATAATGAATTTATGCGTGGTAAAATTACAGTTATCGGCTGTCCTAAGCTTGACGATATAGATTACAGCGAAAAGCTGACAGAAATTATCAGGCAAAACGATATTAAAAGCGTTACGATTGTCCGTATGGAAGTTCCTTGCTGCGGCGGTCTTGAACATGCGGCAAAAGAAGCAATCAAAAAAAGCGAAAAATTCTTACCGTGGCAAGTTGTAACAATCAGCATCGACGGCAAAAAGCTTTAAATCAAGAAAAGTTAATATATATAAAAAAATCACCGTGAAAGAAACGGTGATTTTTTTCTTTAGGTAAAAACACATCAACATATCAATATGAAATTTCGATTTTATTTATGCCGTAATTTGATTTAAACTTTTGCACGCCCTTATTCGGAACATATATTTGCGTTTCGGCAAGAACATAATCATCAGAAACATTATATTCCATAAAGAATTTTCTTTCGTTAGAATCGGTACGATAGCTTATTATATCGCCGCAAACGGCAATGGGATACGGTCTGTTCATTAAACGGACAAATTCGTCATTTTCAAAATAATAATTCCAATAAAGGCTTGACCATTGATTTTGCTCTATCAATGAATAAACAAAATCAATATGAGAAAACCAATCCGTTTTCTTCGGGCATAATCCTCCCCACTCACCCATTACTACAGGCACGTTCATATTAAGTTGATTTTTTCTTACATTATCAAAAATATACCGAACTCGCTCGTTACTTGAATACTTGTTATAAAGCGGCGAATCTATAAACAAATCATAGACGTGGGGAGAATAAATCGAATTATCGGGTGATTCAATACTAAAAGGAATACCAAGGTTTGAATAATAGCTATGTTCAAAAAAATCAAAGCCGTTTTTGCACGAACATTGAGAAGTAATTTTATTAATAAAGGGCTGATAATATTTTTCGTCAAATTCTTTAACATATTTCTGTGCACCGTCAATCACCTTATCAAATACGTTATAATCATCTAAATTTTTCAAAAGCAGCTTCAATCGTCCTACGGTTTTAATTTTAAAAAGCACAGCCAAATCCATTCTAAAAAAGCCTAATCTTTCAAATTTAGCGCCAAAGTACTTTTGTGCATCAAAATCAACATTTAAGCCCTGCTTTAAAGCATTATTTATCAAAAGGCAAAAAATCTTATTTGAATTATCGTTTATCATAGGCTCGTTGAAATAATCGTACGCAACAACATTATCAAAGCCTTTAAATTCATCATCAAGCCTTTTCCACATTGAGATAAACTCATCCTGCATACCGTTTTTGTTTCGCCAAAAATCATTAAAAGCTCTTTGAACGTCTTGCATATAAAAATAACCTTCAGCCCAAATTGCAAGCGGTTGCTTTTCTTTATAATCACGAGTTATCCATTTTGGTGCGCCGTCGCCGTACTTGCCGTTGCTGTAAAACAAGTCTTGATGAAGGTCTAAAACAATATAAATATTTCTTTTTTGACATTCATCGACAAAAAGTTTTAAATATGAAATTATTTTTTCATCAAATTGATTTTTCTTTGGCTCAAGCATTGCCCAAGTAACGCCGAGTCTAATCAAATTCACTCCGTTTGAAGTAAGCATATCGTACTGCTCATCACGAAAGTTTTTATCATTTTCAAACTTATCAAAAAACTCATAAATCTCGTGTTGATTTTCCCTGCCCTTAAAGCAAATATTTACGCCTTTGAAAATTCGTTGACGGTTATATTCATCACGAATTGTCATATCTTTAATCGTAAAGCTCATAAAAACTCCATTAAAAACAATATAAATTTCAGTTACATTAACAGTAGCATAAAGCCGACTTAAAATTAATTTTTAACAAATATAAACAACAACATTACAAAAAACAAGGGATACCGATAATAATTATCAGTATCCCTTTCAGCATATAAGTAAATATTAAACTTCCTTGCCGTTATCGAACTTTTCAAGAGCCTTAACGCTGATTGCAAAACAATCCGCAAGACCTTTAAGATTCATATTATCATAAGTATCACGTCTTGTATGATAATAATCCTCAAGCTTATGGTTAAGGCCCGTAACACCTGTTGCACGGAAGCCTGCCTGAGCAAAAGCGGCAGAGTCGGTAGCACCTCCAAGAGGTGGAACCCAACCCTTTTTACAAGGAATATTAAGGTCAGCGGCAGATTCCATAAATAAATCCGAAACTGCCTTATCAGCTTTAACAGTACCATTGAGATCACGATAATTAGTCATAAGATATTTAGGGTCGTGAATTGTGTCGTAAGAAAGAATGATTGTAGGAACATCGTCAAACTCGCCCTTATGAGCTTCGCACCAAGCCTTAGCACCTCTGAGGCCTGCTTCCTCACTGCCTGAAAGAATAACGCCGACCTCTGTATTTTCAAGAGTGATACCCTGGTCGTGAAGAGCCTTAAGAACAGCGATACCCATATAACATCCTGAAAGATTATCATTAGCGCCGTCAACAATTCTGTTCTTATTCCACATCCAGTAAAGACCGATAAGGAAAGGAACAAAGATAAGACCCCAAAGAGCCATTTTGAAAAGTGTTACATCATGGCTGATCATACCGAATGCGCCGTATTTAACAGTTGAAATAATAGAAATAACAAGATAATAAACTGCGCCGATACCACAGATAACAGCGTGACCTTCAAATCCAACGCCGCCCAAAGCATAGTTTACCGGCCATTCCCAAGCAGCGTCAGGGTGACCGTTAAAGAATATACGGCGCTTAACTTCGCCTGAACACTTCTTTACAGCGGTTACGTTATGACCTGTTTTTTCAGGGAAAAATCTGTCAACGCATTTTTTATAAAAACCAAACTGAAGCAAAACAATTGTAAGACCTGCTACAATAAGTATCGCCGAAACAATCGGACAGAAGAAGAAGAGAACAATTGCTGCTAAAACGAATGTGATTGTGAAATAAATCCAGCCGAAGAATGAGCCGGGATTTTCCTTAAAGCTTTCAACGTCTGCTCTTTCACAGCCGCAATCTTTTTTTAATACGTCAGCCATATACTCGCAAGCCTGCTTTTCGCCCGGTGAGCCGGGGTCACGCTTATCCATATCTTTGCAAATATGGGTAATCTCGTCGAGCATATAATCGGCATAGTCGCTTTTTTTGTCAATAATGTTTTTTAAATCCATCCTTATACCTCCTGTGTATGTTTTAATTACGCTTAGTAAAACATATTTATATTAAAGCATAAATATAATCATTCGTCAACAATTAACATAAATTTGCATAACTTTGTATTTATTTTGTAATATTCATACATCAAGTGCATTATTTAAAAATGCCTTAAGCTTATCGCTTTTTGGATTTTCAAAAAGCTGTTTAGGCTCGCCGTATTCCTCAATAACGCCGTCAGCCATAAAGATTACCTTATCGGAAACATTCTTTGCAAAATCCATTTCGTGAGTAACAACAATCATAGTGCTGTTGCCGGTTTTAAGGCTCTTGATAACTTTAAGAACTTCTCCTGTAAGTTCGGGGTCAAGCGCAGATGTAGGCTCATCAAAACAAAGAATATCAGGCTTAAGCATAAGCGCTCTTGCAATTGCAACACGTTGCTTTTGACCGCCCGAAAGCTGACAGGGATAATGATTAATTCTATCCTCAAGACCTACTTTTTTAATAATTTCTCTCGCCCCAACTTCAAGTTCCTCTTTAGTTCCCATTTTAAGCAAGGACGGTGCAAGAGTAAGATTTTGAAGAACGTCGTATTGAGGAAACAGATTAAAATCCTGAAAAACAAGACCGAAGTGAAGTCTTTTCTTTCTCAAATCCTTTTCTTTAATTTTTTTATCAACAACACCGTCGTAAATCGTTTCGCCGTTTACGGTAATCGTACCCGATTCGGCAAATTCAAGAAAGTTTATGCAACGAAGAAGCGTTGTTTTGCCTGAGCCGGATGAGCCGATAATGGAAAGCACCTCACCCTTTTGAAGATCAAAGCTTATGCCCTTTAGTATTTCGTTTTTGCCAAAGCTTTTTTTAATATCATTAACCTCTAAAAATGCCATAAAGCCCAACCTCCTTAAGAATTAAAATAACTGAGTTTCTTTTCAATTTGACCGAAAAGAAGAGTAAGAATTCCGCAGAATACAAGGTAAAATGCGCCTGTGTAGAAGAGCGGCCAGAAAAGACCCGCACCTGTAATATAATCCTCACCGACACGAATAACCTCAATAATTGCAATAGTTCTTGCAAGAGAGGTATCCTTAACAAGAGTAATAATTTCATTACTCATAGGCGGAACAATATTTTTAACCACCTGCAAAAGCGTAACCTTAAAGAAAATTTGCGATTTAGTCATACCGAGTACAAGACCTGCCTCCTGCTGACCCTTCGGTATACTTTCAATACCGCCACGATAAATTTCCGAAAAATAGCAAGAATAGTTAATAATAAACGCAATTAACGCCGCTTTAAAACGATAATCGTTTCCGACCTGCATTCCGAAAAGAAGCCCCGGGCCGTAAAAAACGACAATAATTTGAAGCATAAGCGGAGTACCTCGAATAATCCAAACGAGTACCTTAACAAGATATTTAAGAGGCTTAAATTTCGACATAGAGCCAAAGCTCAAAATAAGCCCCAAAGGCAAAGCGCAAAGAAGAGTGATACCGAAAAGTTTAAAGTTTATCCAAAAGCCCTTAAAAAGCTCAAGCGTTATCGCCCAAAACGATGTGTCCATACATATTTCCTCCAATAATCATAAAAACCAAAGCTGTCTATTCAGCAAATTAGGCAGAGAGCGTTTTGCGCTCTCTGCCTGATAAATATTATAATGTTTAAAATATAAGTGCCTTATTTAGAAAGGTTAACACCGTACTTTTCAGAAAGCTTGTCCATTGTTCCGTCTGTTTTAAGTTCTGCAAGGATTCTGTTTACCTCAGCAGTAAGGTCTGAACCCTTTCTGAAGCCTGCGGCATATTCCTCAGTTGTAAGAGAAATTGAATAGCCGAGATTTGAAAAGTCCGTGCCCTCTTTAGTCATTGAGTTAGCCATAGTTGAATCAATAATACAAGCGTCTGCCGTGCCTGACTTAACCTCTTTAAGTGCATCTGACTGGGCTGAAAGAGAAACAACATTATTTGAAAGCTTCTTTGCCTCTGTTTCACCTGCAGAGCCTTTTTCAACAGCAATTGTTAAATCAGCAGCTTTGACAGCATCCTTATCTTTATACTTTGAAAGAGCATCCTTTTTCATAACAACAACTTGGCTGTTACCTGCATAAGCATCTGAAATATCACAGTTTTTCTTAACCGAATCAGAAACAGTCATACCGTTCCAAATGCAGTCAATTGTGCCTGAATTAAGTTCAATAAACTTATTATCCCAATTGATAACAACAAATTCAACTTTAATGCCCATCTTATCTGCAACTGCTCTTACAAGGTCTGCATCAAAGCCAACCCATTCGTCGCTTCCTTTAACCTTATAATCGATAGGCTCATAATCTGTAATGCCAACAACGATTTTATTAGCGTCCTTAACTTTATCAAGGTCTGCAACTGTTTTAACAGTCGTATCACCCTTACTTGATGAATAAGGCACAACCTCATCATCTTTTCCTGATTTTGAGCAACCTGCAAATCCTGCTACTACACAAGCAATCATAGCAAGTGCCAAAAATACCGATAAAAATTTTTTCATTTTTAATTCCTACTTTCACGATTTTTCACATTAGCGCTTTGCCACGCTAAATCGATGATTTAATTATATCAAACGATTATCAAAAATGCAAGAACTTTTTTCAAAATTAAAGATTATATATTATTTTGCACAAATATTTGCTCATATCTGTTTTAAAAATCTTACGATATGCTATGCATATTCGGCATAATCTACGTCACGAGAAAACAATTATTGACACAATCGAGCAAATTGGATATACTAATTGCAGAAGTAGTAAGAGCTGTGCCGTTTATCGGTCGAAACTCTGGCTCGTCAAGAGCGGCTACTTCTTTTTTTGCGTTTACAGCATATAATACGTCTATGGACTGTATTTCATTAGTATGTTTATTCACTATAAACGAAACAACAAATGGCTCATTAACACTATTTTTAGCTATGCCAATTAAAGCATAGCTTTTTTATATAAGGCTTTTTAATTAATTCGTTATACGAAAAATTAACGTCAAACGAAATTTTGTATCGGTATTATTGACATTTGAAGCATTATTTGCTATATTATCTGTACGAGACAAGTCGTTGTTGTTATAACCTCTGGATATTTTATCCTTTGCGTTCAATGCGACTGTCTTGTTTTTATTTTGCATGGCAATGAAAAATATCGCTTTTCTGTTGATAAAGTTTCTTTGCTTTGAAAAAATGTTCATAACCGTCGTATTGCCATAATTGAGCGTTTCTTAAATCGTTTGAGAATCTGTCAACGTCAAGTGAAAATTTCTTGACATTATCGGAGTATTTGGATATACTGCTATTGAAGGAAACATTACCGACACTCGTCTCGGACGTTGAGGCAAGGGCTTTTGCATTTGCTGTGTCGTCGTTGTTTCCTTTGTTTTTTTGCATTTACAGCATATAATACGTCTATGGACTGTATTTCATTAGTATGTTTATTCACTATAAACGAAACAACAAATGGCATTGTTGACATTTGAAGCATTATTTGCTATATTATCTGTGCGAGACAGTTCGTTGTTAATATAACCTCTGGATTTTTATCCTTTGTGTTCAATGCGACTGTCTCGTTTTTATTTTGCGTGGCAAAGAAAAATATCGCTTTTCTGTTGATAAAGTTTCTTTGCTTTGGAAAAATATTCATAACTGTCGTATTGCCATAATTGAGTGTTTCTTAAATCGTTTGAGAATCTGTCAACGTCAAGTGAAAACTTTGTATCGGTATTATTGACATTTTGCAACTTATTGAGTAAACTATATATAGAAGATGAAATGTCGCTGGGAGCGCCGTGTTTCACGGTCCCAGTCTTGAACGACATATCATCTTCTTTTTTATTTAAAATAGCCACTTCGTGTAAATTAGTGAGTTGATGACTTTTTCTTTAAGTAATAAAAAAGTCATCACGAACGATATGAAGTCCGTGAGTGAAAAGAATCGGGGTCCCCGGAAAGCGTAAGCTTTTTGGGGAGAGGAGGAACGACGGAATGAGTGAGCTGATGACTTTTATATAAGCAATAAAAAAGTCGTCACGAACGATATGCAGTCCGTGACGACGATGGCGCAGATGTGGGGATTTCGCCCATTGAAAGCTAAAGCTTTCTTCGGCACGCCCGCGGGCACCGAAACAGTCCACCGGACTGTTTCTATCCTTCGGATT
>OIZX01001861.1_pt1 | contig 10117 bp, 10 predicted proteins | sample 1588621 | NCBI WGS metagenome assembly OIZX01 (sample SAMN03283276) | human gut metagenome | biome: human-associated habitat; material: feces | host: Homo sapiens | place: Peru | collected 2012
AGCTGCGGAAGCAGAAGAATAAAGCGACAGGAAAGCCGCTCTCCGAAGCGACGGTCGAGGGTGTCCACAGTTGTCTGTGCGGCATCCTCTCCGACGCGATGGAGGGCGGCTATCTTGATCATAACCCGGCTTGGCGCACCTACAAATACGCTGGGCAGAAGAAGGAAAAGAAAATCGCGGACGATGAAACGGTGAAAAAGCTGATTCAGGCGCTGGAAAGCGTGAGCATCCTGTACGAAACCTACTTCAAGCTCATCATCGCGACCGGAATGCGGCGCGGCGAGTGCTGTGCGCTCAAGTGGGAGGACATCAACTACGCCGAGCGCAGCATCCACGTCTGCCGCAATGCCGTCAAAACGACGGGGGACGAGATCATCGTGAAAGCCCCGAAAACCAAAGCCGGAAACCGCTATGTGTACTTCTCCGCTGAGATGGAAAGCCTGCTGCGCGAATACGAAGCCTTCTGCGCCGCAGAAACCGAGCGATACGACCGGCGCAAGCAGGCCAAAGATGACTATGTGTTCCGCAGAAAAGGCATGAAACTGCCGATGACACCATCGACCTTCACATGGCGTTTCAAGAAAATCCTCAAAGCAAATGACCTGCCTACAGACTTGAACGTCCATAGCCTGCGCCACACAGCGGCAAGCCTGTTCATCGCCAGCGGCACGGATGTCGGCACAGTTGCTGGATTGCTCGGACACAGCCAACCGTCGACCACGCTGGACATCTACACCCACGCCTTCGATAAGAACAAAAAAGCGGCCAGCCAGATCATGCAGAGCAGTCTGGAGATCTAAGCTATCCCCCAAAAAGCTCTGTCCGGTTGCGCTATGCCGTATAAGTAGACAATCGGAACAATTCTATATAAAAATTCCGTAAAATCACATGATTTTACGGAATTTTTGGTACGCCCGACACGATTTACCCCTTCGGGGCATAAACTTCGAACCGTATCGGGCAATAAAAATGCCCACCCCTGATGGGGTGGGTATTTCTATGGTACGCCCGACACGATTCGAACGTGCGACCTACAGAGTCGGAGTCTGTCACTCTATCCAACTGAGCTACGAGCGCATTTATGAGATAAACGGCGAAGTGCCGGTCATCGCTTTTTGAAAATGGTAGTCAAACAGTAGTCAAGGAACAAGCGGAAAATCGCTCTCACACCCGAAAAGTCCAGTCGTATCAACGGCTTTGGGCTTCTCTCAGCCGAATGGGGCAGAAACGTCGGAGTTTTCAGGTGCATCCTGAAAAAATGCTGTATTTTCAACGGCTGTATGGTTTTCGGCGAAAACATCCGATTCCTTTGAACTTTCCTGAAACTATTGAAAACACTAGGTGAACCGGCTTTTCCTGTTTTGCTGAGGATAGTAGTCAAACAGTAGTCACGCCCATGCCGTTGACGGCGCTGGCAATTCAGGGTAAGCGCGATGCCGCCTTACACATTGTTTTATGCTTCTGTGTAGCGACGCGCAGCAGCCGGAATTTGCTCGGAGCTGCGTGTTTCTGTGGCCTCTTGAATTTTCATGCCCTAAAAGGTCATTTGCATCCAAAGCGTTTTAAAAAAACAAGCGCCTTCCGAAGGATCGGAAGGCGCTTGCAGTATGAGCCAAACGGCAATTCGGCAAGGATTTTTACAGAGGAAGATGCTCCAATTCCGGGTCAAAATCCAGCTCGAAATTTTTGTAGAAATATTTTCTGTCATGGGCGCCGATCTCACGAAGAACACGACATGGATTTCCAACTGCCACCACGTTAGAGGGGATATTCTTGGTGACCACGGAGCCTGCGCCGATCACGCTGTTGTCGCCGATGGTGATGCCGGGCATGATCTGCACGCCGGAGCCGATCCAAACATTTCACCCCACGCAGATGGGCAGATTATACACATACCGCAGCTCCCGCAGGCGGGGGTTGACTGGATGCCCGGCTGTGGCAAACACCGTGCCGGGACCGATCATGCAGTCGTCTCCGATATAAATGTCTGCATCATCGACAAAGGACACCATTGCGTTACAGTAGATGTTTCTGCCAAAATGAACGTGACGCAGTCCCCAATTGGCATGGACCGGCGTGTCAATGGTGCAGCTTTCGCCCACCTCCGCCATCAGCGACAGCAGCATTCTGGCGCGCGTTTCGTGTTCAGACGGAAGCGTCCGATTGTATTTTGCCAACGCATCCTGATAGGCGTACTGTTCTCTCAGAATGGTCTCGTCGTTATACACATAGGGAAGTCCCGCAGCTTTTCGCTCACGCGCGTTTGCACTTTCATCTCTTACGCCAGCGCCTCCTCCAGCGCCTTGAGCATCACCGAACGGTCGGGCTTCTGCCCAGTCCACATCTCAATGTTCAGCGCAGCTTGTTCGATGAGCATCCCGGCGCCGGTGGCGCAGGGGATCCCGCGGCGGCGCATCTCCTTGACGAGTGCAGTTTCCGTGGGATTCGGGATGATGTCCTGGACAAACATATCCGGCGTGATGGAGTCCAGCGCGATCTTGGGCAGCTCGTCCACATTGGGGTACAAGCCGACCGGCGTTGCGTTCACAACAATATCAGTGCCGGCAGGGATGCTGTGCTCGCCGACCCAGTCCTCGCAGCGCACCGCCGTTTGGGTGTTCTTCTGCACGATCTCCACAAGCGCCTCGCCAAGGGCGCGCCCCCTCGGGCGGCAGACGATGGTGATGTCCACCGCGCCTGCGAGCGCCATCTCCACGCAGATGGCGCGTGCCGCGCCGCCGGCGCCGAATACCACGGCGCGCTTTCCCCTGACGTCTACACCGTTGGACTGCAAGGACATCATAAAGCCCTTGCCGTCGGTGTTGTCGCCGTAAAGCCTGCCGTTGTCGTTCACGATCGTGTTGACCGCGCCGATCAGGCGGGCGCTCTCGGAGAGCTCGTCCAAATACTCCATGACCGCGATCTTGTGGGGGATGGTGCAGTTGACACCGCGCATTTTAAGCGCCTTCAGCCCGCGGATGGCATCGCCCAGCTTGTCCTTATCCACATCCAGCGTCAGATACCGCCACCGCTCCAGACCGAGCGCCCGGAAGGCGGCATCCTGAATGACGACGCCGGGATTCTCCGCTACGGGCTGACCAAACACGCCGACCAGATGATCCAGATAATTCTGTTCCTTCATGCTGCTCCCTCGCTCCGCATCAGACGTTTTCGCGTTTGCGTTTTCTGGAATAGCAGTCTGCCGCAATGATGGCGACGATCATCAGCCCCTCGATCAGCTTCTGCCAGAAGCCGTCAACAGACAGCGCGGACATACAGGTGGAGAGCATCTGCACCGCCATCAGACCGATGAAGCTCTGCAAAATGCCGCCCTCGCCGCCAGCGAAGGACGTGCCGCCGATGACGACGCCGCAGTTGACCAGCATACCGGTGGTATCGCCGTAAACAGAGTTGCCGGTGTTCATACGCGAGGACAGCAAAACGCCTGCCAGCGTGGCAGTCATGCCGCTGATAACAAAGGCTGTCCATTTGATCGGGATGACCTTGATGCCGGAGTATTTCGCGACGTCGTAGTTGCCGCCGATCGCGTAGCAGTTGCGACCATAGCTGGTATAGCGCATCAGATAGTAAAACGCAGCGCCCAAAAGCAGCATATACACAACAAGAGACGGAACAGCGCCAAAGAGCTTTGCATTGGAGATGTCCATAAAGCTGGGGTTCTTGCAGCCGAGCGGATGGGCATTGGTGATCTGCTGACAAATACCCTTTAAGAGGATACCCATGCCAAGTGTAATGATAAACGGCTCGCATTTCTGCTGAACCACGAGGAAGCCGTTGATAAAGCCAACAGCTGCACCGGCTGCCAGTGCGACCATAAACGCCAACCAGATGGGAAGACCTGCATTCATGACCATAATTGCCAGGATACCGCCCAGACACAGCGTCCCGCCGACGGACAGGTCACAGCCGCCGCAGATGACCGCGACCGTGACGCCAAAAGCCACGATCTCGAGAATAGCCGCAGAACGGAGCATCTCCAGTATACTGTAAGATGTGTAGAATTTTGTATCAAAGAAGAGCATCATGACCATCATAACGATGATGGCGACGACAGCCTTCTGCCTGGTGATGACTCTTAGGGTTTTCTTTCCAATAGAACTAGCTTTCACGGTGTCGTCCTCCTTTTACAGCTCACGGCGGTTGTCCAGCCAGATGGCAATGACCAGCACCGCGCCACGCATGATCGACTGCATATAGGTGGACAGACCCAGCAGGTTCATGCAGTTGCCGAGCAGGGTGATCAGAATAACGCCCAGCATGGTGCGCAGGACACTGCCCTTGCCGCCCTTCAGGGACGTGCCGCCGACGACAACGCAGAGGATCGCATTGGTCTCATAGCCGGTGCCGCAGGTCGCGGTGGCAGTGGTGACACGCGACACCAGTGCGATCGCGCCCATGGCGGCAAACAAGCCGTTGATGGAATAGATCATCCGCATGGCGCGCTTGGTGTTAAAGCCGCACAGGTATGCTGCATCCTTGTTGCCGCCCAGCAGTGTGACGCTTCGGCCGGCGAGCGTCTTATTGAGGAAGATGTGCATGACGACCAGCAGCACAACAAACACGATCACGATCACCGGCACGATCCCCACGGTGGAAGAAAGCGTCTCAAAAATGGTGATGGGCTTGGTGGAGCGCATCAGGCGAAGCGTCTCCGCGTTGGTAAACAGCAGACCGATCGCCATAAAGACGGAGCTCATACCGTAGGTGATGAACAGGACCTCCGCCTGTGTCATGGCGCCGCTGCCGGTGAGGACCACGCCGTTGAGATAACCCAGCGCCGCACCGAGCAGCAGCGCGACTACGATGGCGCCGACCTGACCCAGCGGGTCAACGAGCGTAACAGCCACAACAGCGGTCAGCGAGAGGATACCGGGAACGGAGAGGTCGATGAAGCCGCCGATGATGACAAAGGTCATGCCAAGCGCGACAAACGGCAGCGCACCCAACTGACGCAGGACGTTGGTCAGATTTGATGCACTGATAAAGGTTGGATTGATGACGGCGGTGACCACCATCAGGAGAAGGATGCCGATGGAGACGAGGTTTTCCTGCAAAAACTTCACGGCGGGATTCACTGTTTTCTTTTTCACGTCATTTCCCTCCGATCTTAGCCGATCGCCCTGTCCATGATCTCCGCCGCGGATGCCACCGACGGGTCAAACTCCCCGGTGATCCGACCTTCACAGATCGTCAGGACACGGTTGCTCATATTCAAAACCTCAGGCAGCTCCGACGAGATCATGATGATCGCGCCGCCCTCTGCCACGATCTTGTTCATCAGAACATAGATCTCATATTTTGCGCCCACGTCAATGCCGCGGGTCGGCTCATCCAGGATCAGGATCTTGGGCTCGCGCTCCAGCCAGCGGCCGACGATGCACTTCTGCTGATTACCGCCAGAGAGTGACACGACCTTCGTTGCCGCGGTGGGCGTTTTGACAGACAGCGCCTTGATCTGCCGGTCTGCTATCTCCGCTTCCTTGGAGGCGTTCAGGAAGCCGAGCTTGGTCATATATTCGTAGGACGCCATGGCGATGTTGCTCTCCACGGAAAACGGCAAAACCAGCCCCTCACGCTTACGATCCTCCGGCACCAGCGCCATGCCCGCCTGCTTGGCGTCATGGGGCGTGCGGATGCGGAGCTTTTCGCCGTTCAGCGTCATCTCGTGCCCGCGAACCTTATCCGCGCCGTAGATCGCACGGACGATCTCCGTGCGCCCCGCGCCGACCAGACCGACCAGTCCCAGGATTTCGCCCTTGTGCAGCGTAAAGCTGATGTCGTGGAGCTTGTTCGTATTCAGATTTTTGACCTCCAGCAGCGGCTCACCGACGAAGCTCGCTCTGAGGGGATACTCATTATCGATCGTGCGGCCGACCATTTTTGCGATCATCTCGGAGCGGGTCAGCTCGCCGATTGGCTTGGTGTCGATCACATGACCGTCACGCATGATGGTCACGATGTCGCAGTAATCAAAGATCTCGTCCAGCTTGTGGCTGATATAGATAATGGAGATGCCGCGGCTGCGCAGATCCTTGATGATGCCGCCGAGCTTTTTCAGCTCCTCTGCGGTCAGGGAGCTGGACGGCTCGTCCATAATGATCAACTTTGAGTCAAAAGAGAGTGCTTTTGTAATTTCGACCATCTGCATCTCCGATGCACTCAGGTCGCCCACGATAGTGTGGGTATCAATGGTGCTGCCGATGGAATCGAGCAGCTCGCGCGCTTTCTGATGCGTGCCTTTCATGCCTTTTGTTTCGCCGAAACGTCCCAAAAAGATATTCTCGCCGACGGTCATTTTGTTGACCAGGTTGAATTCCTGATAGATGATGCTCAAGCCGCGGCGCAGCGCCTGAATCGGCGTTGTCTTTTCAATCGTCTCACCGTTAAAAATGACGGTGCCCTCATCCTTTTCATACACGCCGGAGAGTATCTTCATGAGCGTGGACTTGCCCGCTCCGTTTTCGCCAACGATACCGTACACGACGCCCTGCGGGATCTCCAGAGAAACATGATCCAGAGCAACAACGCCGGGGAAGTATTTGCAGACATCCTTGACGACCAAAATGTTATCGCGCTTTTCCAATTCTGCGGCTCCTCCTTGGATTTTACTGAGAATCAGCTTTGCCCCGGTCAGAGCCGGGGCAAAGCGATCATTTTATGTATGCCGTCTAAAAGATGGCAGTCAAATTACCACTCGGGATAGGGGAAGTTGTCGATGGTCTCGGCATTGACGATGTCGGGCTCGGTCCAGACAACGTCGCTCTCCAGCGTTTCGCCGTTCATGAGCTTGGTGATGCAGGTAAACGCATCCTGCGTCATCTGGGAGAAGGACTGACCGATGCACAGAGCCTGCGTGCCTTCGCGGACCTGGTCGTAGCCAACGGAGCAGCCGTCGATGCCGATGACATAAACGCCCTCGATGCCGGCGTTCTTCAGAGCCTGGATGACGCCGGTCGCGCCGGTATCCCAGTGGCAGAAGACAGCCTGGATCTCATCGCCGTACAGGGAGATGAAGTCCTCCATGATCGCCATGGCGTCCTCGGTCGCCCACTGCGCAACGTCCTTGGAGTCGAGAACCGTGACGCTGTCGTCGATGGCGGACATAAAGCCGTCGTGGCGCTTGATCTGCGCGTCATGACCGGACTGACCGCCGACTTCGACCATCTTGACGCCGTTGGGGAACGCCGCCATCATGGTCTGCGCAGCAATCTCGCCAAAGAGGAAATCGTTGGTGCCGCACATGAAATTGCGGTACTGCTTGGACTCATCAGGCAGATCGGAGGAATACAGGCCAATGATAATGCCGGCTTCCTTGGCTTCCTTCAGTGCGGGAACCAGCGCGGCAGGGTCGGTGGGGTTCAGGCAGATAGCAGTGTAGCCCTCCGCGATGCAGGTGGAGATAGCGGCAACGCCATTCTGAGAGTCGTAATCCTCGTCAAACAGAGTGACCTCAAAGCCGTACTCGGGCGCGTACTTCTGGAACTGCGTCCACGCATACGCCTGAGAGGCGTTGGTCAGGGACTGGGTAACGAAGCCGACCTTGATCTTGCCGGCGGGTGCTTCGGTCTTGCTCTCTTCGGTGGCGGGCATATCAGTCTTGGTGTCGTTTGCGGGCATGTCAGCCTTGGGCGCGTTGGTCTTTGCGGCACAGGCGACCATCGTCAACACCATGACGAAGACCAGCAGCAAAGCGATGAGTTTCTTCATTTCGGTTTCCTCCAAAAATGTTTTTTATCAACAGCGAGCGCTGTCAATGACGTGTCAGATGCCGCGCACAAGCTCGGCGGCGCCGATGATGCCGAAATCCTGCTTCAGCTCGGCAAACCGGAACTCGACCGGCTGCGGAATGTGATTGTAGCGGTCAAACTCGGCGCGGACGCGGTCATAGAGCATCGGGCCGAAGTTCACGAGGCCGCCGCCGAATACGAACAGGTTCACATTGAGGAGCTGGTAGATGTTGAACACGCAGACGGCAAGGTAATGCGCCGTCTGATTCAAGACCTCCAGCGCGAGCGGATCGCCCTCACAGCAGGCGCGGTAGAGCGCCACACAGTCAAGCTCTGGGCCAAGATCCATGCTGGTCTGGCGTCCCTCCGCCATGCGGCGGATGTGCTGCGGAATGTAGCGGCCGGACGCCCACGACATGAAGCAGCCGGAATTGCGGCATCCGCAGTCAAGCCCGGCGTCGGGCGTGATCAGCATATGACCGCTCTCTCCCGCCCAACCATAGCTGCCCCGAAACAGCTCGCCGTTGAGGATCAAGCCGCTGCCGATGCCGGTGCTGGTCGCCATGTAGATCATGTGCCGGTGCCCCCGTCCCGCACCGTAGCGATGCTCGGCCAGCGCGGCGACATTGCTGTCGTTATCCAGAACCACCGGCACGTTCAGCCGTTCCTGCAAATAATCACGCATCGCAAAATCGCGGATGTTGACCATGGCGGAGGTCATGCACACATAGCCCTCGTCAAACAGAATAAACGAAGGCATACAAATACCGATGCCCTGCAGGCTGTCAACACCGATGTTGTTTTGCTGGAGCAGCCTGTGCAGGCTCTCGATCACAAGGTCGCAAAAGGCAGGTCCATCTGCCGTGATGGGCGTTGCGTGCTGAAAACGATCCACCAGCGCATGATCTGCGTCAAATAGTCCGTAGGCAACCTTCGTGCCGCCGGCATCTATTCCAATTCGATATTGCACTGAACTGCCCTCCATTTTGGTCCGAACTGTTGTTTATATAATAGCAAACGCTTTGTTTCGTGTCAATATTGTTTACGAATGAAAGCTTATGTAGTTATAAACAAAAAAGCGCACGGTTTTTTGTGCGTTAGCACAAAAACCCGCGCATCCAGAAGCAAAGGCGTCCGATTTTTCTGTGAAATGCACAGCAAAAACAGCTTTGCATATATATATTTAATGGTATGATAAAAAACGCTGACATCCGGTACATTTCCTATTGACACGGGAAACGATCGTGTAGTATTATTGTGTTACGAACGTAAGATAAAACTATTACGAATGAACTAACCGAGATATTAGGAGGCACGGCTATGGAAAATAGAGAACACTTTGGAAGCTTAACTGCGCGGATGAAGGCATTCCGTGAAGAAGTGCTGGATGAAAAGCCTTACGTCGATGCCGAGCGCGCCATTCTGGCAACGCAGGCTTATCAGGAAAATCAGAATCAGCCCCGCGTCATGGCAAGGGCGCTTATGCTCAAAAAGATCCTGGAGAACATGACGATCTATATTGAGGACAAAACGCTGCTTGCCGGCAATCAGGCGACCAAGAACGTAAACGCGCCGATCTTCCCGGAATACACCATGGGCTTTGTGCTCAAGGAGTTGGACCTGTTTGAAAAGCGGGACGGCGACGTATTCTACATCACGGAGGAGACCAAGCAGCAGCTGCGCGACATCGCGCCGTTCTGGGAAAATAACAATCTTCGCGCCAGAGGTGAGGCGCTTTTGCCTGAGGAAGTCAGTGTATTCATGGAAACCGGCGTCTTTGGCATGGAGGGCAAGCTCAACGCGGGCGATGCGCATTTGGCGGTCAACTATCCCAGAGTCCTGAAGGAGGGGCTTTGCGGATACGAAAAGCGTACCAGAGCCTGTCTTGCCGCGCTCGATCTAACTGACCCGGACAGCATCGACAAGACCATGTTCTACAAGGCTGTGCTGATCGTGATCGACGCCGTGCGCACCTTTGCGCTTCGATACAGCGCGCTGGCAAGGGATCTTGCTGAAAAGGAAGCTGACGGCGCAAGACGCGCAGAGCTTCTGGAGATGAGCCGCATCTGTGCAAAGGTCCCCTACGAGCCTGCGGATTCGTTCCGCGAGGCTGTCCAGTCCGTCTGGTTCATCCAGCTCATCCTTCAGATCGAATCCAACGGTCACTCCCTGAGCTACGGACGCTTTGATCAGTATATGTATCCCTACTATCAGGCGGATATGCAGTCCGGCAGGCTCACCAAAGAGGACGCGCTCGAGCTTCTGACCTGCCTGTGGATCAAAACCCTGACTATCAACAAGCTCCGCTCGCAGGCGCACACGCTCAGCTCCGCCGGCTCTCCGATGTACCAGAATGTGACCATCGGCGG
>OIZX01001864.1_pt1 | contig 10107 bp, 10 predicted proteins | sample 1588621 | NCBI WGS metagenome assembly OIZX01 (sample SAMN03283276) | human gut metagenome | biome: human-associated habitat; material: feces | host: Homo sapiens | place: Peru | collected 2012
CAAAGCGACATTTTGCAACAAAGCGACATTTTGCAACAAAGCGACATTTTGCAACAAAGCGACATTTTGCAACCTAATAAGAATGAAAATTTGATGAATTTTATTCATCAAAAAGAAAATTCTCTTCGCGCGCACGATGCGCACGCGAGGGGGGAAAATTTTGCTGGTGAAAATTCACAAAACTTCACTCAAATGCAAAACTCAACTTTTGCAAAAAACGCAACACTTCAAAGTGAGAATTTCAAGGCTGATTTAAATGCCTTAAATTCAAGCGAAATTCAAGCAAATTCAAGTCAAAACGAGCAAGAAAAAGCAAATTTGCAAGGCTCTCAATTTGTGGGCGAATTTTCGCCAAATTTTGCAAACGAGAGAAGTTTAAGCGGCGTGGATACTGACGGCGTGGGGCATTGCGAAAATGATGAGTTTTCAAACAAGGCGCAAAACGCTGATTTAGTGGCGATGAGCGAAAACGAAAACGAGCAAAAAGCCACGCAAAACGCTAAAAATGCGGGCGTAAATCTTTGTGAGAGCGAAAAAATGGACTTTTTAAGTGCAAACAAAGCGCAAAGGCAAGCAAGAGAACAAAGGCAAAATATCGGCGTGGTGGGAACACAAGGCGAACAAAACACACAAAACACCGCGCAAGATGACGAAAGCAAACTTATCGAAACGCAAAGCGCAAATGCCAAATACAAGGGCATTTTAGAAAAATTTGCAGGTGTGATAAAAAAAGGCACAACGCCAAAGGCACAAAGCGAAAATCCACGCTCAAAAGGCACAGCAACGCAAATGAGTGAGTATCTCAAAACGCAAAAACGCCAAAACAAAGCCGAAAAAAAGCAAAGCGCAAGAGCGATGCGGCTGCGTGAAGCGGACGAAGTTTTCAGTGAGCGAGCGGACGAGATAAAATGCTTTTCAAAGGAGGATTGGGACGGCTGGGTCGAGCATAAGTTAGCGCGTGCAGGCGTGAATTTTACAAAGCAAACTTGGAAAAATGACATTCAAAAGCTCATCGAAGCGAGCAGTGGGGCAAAAGCGATGATAAATCACAGCATAGCTTGCGCGTATCAAGGGCTTTTCGCACCCCGCGCAAGTGGGGGCGGCGGGTTGAGCGAGTGGCAAAAACAAAGGCAAGCACAAAATGAAATGCTTGCGGATTGGTAGGGGCAAATGCACTACAAACGCAAACGAACCGCAAAGGTTAAAAGCACGAGTTTTTACTTGCCACAGAGTTATTTAAGGCAACTTGATTTAATCGCAAGTTTAGAAAGACAAAGCCGAAGCGTGATTGTCGAGCTTTGTTTGAATTTTTATTTAGGGGGAAATGATGAATTTGCAAGACTTAAACGCAAATACTACAAACGCAAACGCCGAGCCAAAAGAGCCAAAACTGCGAAAATGCTTTTATTTTCGCAAGCACACGAACAAAGCCTTTTCAAAGCGAGCGAGCTTATATAAAAATGCTTTTTTGCTGAACGCCCTTTTTATCGGCTTTACGCGTTTTGCAAAGGAAAATTTGTTTTTGGGCGTTGAGCTAAATGCGCCAAAGAAAAAGGACATTTTGAAAGCACCACGAAAAAGGAAAGATGATGAAACAAACGGAATTTAAGGCGTTTTTAAAGGCGCACGACAGGCTTAAAATCACGGACTTTGAAAAGCTCAAAATAACCGAGCTTGTCAAATGCCTTGATGATGAGCTTTGCGGTGAGCTTGCCATACGCATAAGTGCTGATTTTAAGGGCTATTTGAAAAGAACGCCTTTAAATTTAAGCACGCTTTTAAATTTCTTGCGTGATGAGCTTGTGTCAAGGGCTGAATTTAAGGCTCAAAAGACTGAATTAGTGGGTGCGCCAAATGATTTAACAAACTACCAAAAAGAGCAACTACTCACAGCTTTTTATTTCAAAAAAGAGCTGAAAAAGCTACCACAATGGGCGCGTGAGCTAGCTTTTGAAACTGAAAAGGATAAAAGATGAATGACAAATTAAAATTAGAATGCGTGATTTTGCGGAGCTTGCTTGAATACCCCGACAAAATCAACGATTTTTTAGACAAAACACCGCTTAAATGTTTTAGCGAAATGGGCGCGGAGCTTTTAAATTTAATGCTAAATTTAAAGCAAAAAGAGCTTTTAAACATAGAAACGCTTAATGTTGAAGCAAGGGACGGGCTTAAAAATAGCCCTTTTTATGTGAATTTTTTAGGGGCTTTGCCAAATGTTTTGGTGCTGAATTTAAGCCAAAATTTGATAAAGGCTTATAAAATCGAGCAGCAAAAAGCACTCATCAAAACGCTTGAAAAGGCAAGTGAAAACGGCGAGTTAGTGGATTTAGAGTTTTTACAGCAAAAAATGAATGTGGAAGCAAAAAACTTTATGAATTTAAGGCAGTGGGCTGAATTTTACGCGAACAAGCCCAAAATGCCCTCCGTTAAAGTCGGCGTGGATTTTTTAGATAGTGCTTTTAATGGCGGTTTAGAGCTAGGACAGCTTGTTTTAATCGGCGGCGACCCCGAAGCTGGCAAAACAATGCTGGGCGCACAAATCTTTGAGTATATCGCCCTGCATAACAAAGTCGCCTTTTTTTGCTTTGAATTTACTATCGAGCAGTATTTAAAGCGCGTTGATGAGAAAAACATAAAGACAAATTACGAAAATGTGATGATTTTAAATGATGGCTATCACATTTTTGAAGTCGCGGACAACATAAGAAGCCTTTACAGGCAAGGCGTGAAAGTGTTTTTCATCGACAGCCAAATGCGTTTAACTCACACGCAAGGGCGAAATATGGAGGAGGAGGAAACGGCGAAATTTAGCACGCTCGCACGGCTTTGCCACTCGCTTAACATTTTGATTATTTTAGTTATCCAAAATGCAAAAGGGGATAAAGAAAACCCGATGGGAAGCAAAAAAGGCGGACACGAAGCAAGCATAATCATACGCATTGAGCGGGTCGCGCCCAAAAAGGACGATTTAACGCAGGCTGGAAACCTTTACGATGAAAATGCACGGCTCATAATGGTGCAAAAAAACAAGCAAACGGGCAAGCATTTCAAAGAAAAGGTGTTTTTTAACACGCAAAGCCTTAAATTTTACTCGCTTGATAAAAACGATATGCCTATTTATAAATCAACATTTAACGAAGTGCAAGGGGAATTAAATGAGTGAGTGCCTTTTTAGCAAAGATGAGTTAAAGCCACAAAAGGTTTTTGAGCGTGTTTTGCAAGCAAAAAAGATGATAGCGCGTAAAACAAACTATGAAAAAGGCTTTAAAGAACCGCAAGTGCCTTTAATCATCAAAGCCTTGCAAGCAAAACGAGCTGAGCTAAACGCCAAAGGCGATTTTATCTCAATGGGCTGTCCTTACAAAGTTTATCTTGCAAACAAAGATGAGATAGATAAAGAGTGCCAAAGGCGCAATGTGTCGAAAAAAGCGAAATTTTATAACATATCAAAAAAATGTGTTAAAAAATTCAAAAAAAATTTAACATAAAGGGGAAAGAATGAGTGAGATTTTAAAGGTTTATTTAAGCGTGGCTTTAAAGTTTGCTAACAAGGGCGAAACAAAAAAGGCTCTTAAAACTTTAAAGACTATGGAAAAGGTTTTGAGAAAGGAGAAAAAATAATGGACGCTTTAATTGTCGGCATTGCGGTTGGTTTTTTTGTCGGCTTGTTGTTGAGCGGTTTTCTTCTTAGATAAGCCTGTAAGTGCTTGGGCGAAATAGTCGTTTATGCGCTCATTTTTAGCATTTGAACGCTCTAACTCGTCCTTTAAATGCTTGATTTGGTCTTGGTAAAAGCGGATTGATTTTGAAAACAAATAATATCCGCCTGCAAGTCCGCACAACAAGCCTATAATGATGCCAGCGTAAAAATGAGCGGGCATATTTAAAAACAAAAATGCTGTTTCGTAAGACATTTTAAATCCTTTTTTTAAATTTAAAAAGGATTATAACAAAGAAAGGTAAAAAATGAGTATCAAAAATTTAGATGAGCTGAAAGCGCGTGTAAATATCGTTGAAGTGATAAAAAACTTTATGCCCTTAAAGCAAATTCACGGCTCTTACAAGGGATTATGTCCTTTTCACAGCGAAAAAACGCCCTCTTTTAGCGTGAGCGAACAAAAGGGCTTTTTTAAATGCTTTGGTTGCGGCGAGGGTGGCGATGCCTTTGCTTTTGTGCAAAAGTTTAAGCATTATGACTTTAACGAAGCGGTGCGAGAAATCGCGGACATTTACAATTTTGAGCTTGAATTTAGTGGTGAAAAAGCCACGCCCAAAAAGGATTATTTTGAGTTTTATGCGCGTTTGAACGCTCATTTTAAGGAAAATTTGCTTAAAAATGAAAAACTCTTAAACTACCTTGCAAAACGCGGTTTAAACAAGGACGATTTAAACTACTATGACATAGGGCTTGTGCCGAACAATTACGAACTTTTAGAGCTTATCGGGCAGGACAGAGAACTTGCACTTAAAACAGGGCTTTTAGTGCAAGGACAAAACGGGCTTTACTCACAATTTGCTAAACGCTTATCCTTTGCGCTCAAAAACACCATTTTTAAAATCGTGGGTTTTAGTTGTCGCATACACGATTATGAGAATTTTAGCAAACAAAGCAAATACATAAATAGCCGTGAGAGTTTTTTATTTCACAAATCAAATTTTCTTTATAACTTAAATTTTGCAAAGCCAGCCTACTTTAAAAAAGGCGCAGACGATGAGATAAAGCCACTTAAAAAACTTGTCATTGTTGAGGGTTTTATGGACAGCATTGCACTTTCAAAGCTAGGACACAAGGCAAATGTAGCAAGTTGCGGAACGGCTTTTAATCAAGTGCATTTAGCCACGCTTTTAAAGGCTGAAATAGACAATTTCGCGCTATGTTTTGACAAGGACGAAGCGGGCTTAAAAGCCACGCTAAAAGCCTGCGAGCTACTTTTTAAACACGGCTTTTTTGAAAGCGAAGTTTGGGTTTTAAGGGGGGATTTTAAGGATTTAGGCGAAGTGATGCAAGATGCGCAAGGCGCACAACAAGGCGATTTTAACGCCCTTTTTGAGAAATTCAACGCCTTTGAATTTTATGTCTTAAAAACGCTTGAAAGCAAAGAGAGCGCAAGGGATAAAGATAAATTTTTAAAGGCACTTTTAAAGAGTATCCACGCGCAAAAAAACTTTTTTTTGAAAAACTTTTGCCTTGAAAGGCTCGAAAAAATCACAGGTTTTGAGTTTAAAGCAAGCCCACGCCAAAACTTGCAAAGCGTGAATTTTGATGCTGAAAAAGTGCTTTTTAAAAGCATATTAAGCGATGAAAAATGCAAAATCATCGCTAACGAGCTACTTCACAGCGCGTATTTTGAGAATTTCAAAGAGAGTTTTTTAGCTTTTAAAGAAAGGGGCGAAAAAGACGAGCTAGCCCAAAGTTTGCTTTTTGATGAGAGCGTGCAAGTGGTTAAGGGGCTTGACTTTGATGAGCTTTGCAAGAGTTTTAAAAGGGCTTTTTTAAGCAAAGAGCTTGAAAAGGCGAAAATCGCAAGGAATTATGATTTAATTTGCACCTTGCAAGCTCAAATTCAAAAGTTAGATGAAGTAGCAAGCGTGTTTTAAAATCTTTTTAAATAATGCGTTTCTTTGCCTAGCTCGCCGTCTATAACTTTGACAAGCACTTCGTCTTTTTCGCTTTCTGCGTTGTCATTGAGAGCGATAAAGGCGATTTTATACTCGCCACGCTCTTTTGCTTCAAAGAGATAATTTTTGGTGTTTGATGCCACAAGCTCGTCATTTATCGTCCAGCGACATTTTTTATCGCCATAGGTTGAAATGCCCTTAAATTCGCAAAACTCGCCCAAAGATAAAAGCGTTTTTGGCGCGTGGATAATGATATTTTTCGTGCCATACTCGCTGCTTGGTTTGTCGATGAGCTTTTTAAGCTGCTCATCAAAGGCTGTCATCGGCGTGCCGTCTATGGCTTGGATATAGTCTTTCGCTGCGCTTACTGCTTGGCTGTAAAATCTGTCGTTTGTGTTTGTCGCTTGCCCAATAGTGTTAATCAAGCCCACTGCGGCGTTTGTTTTGTTGATAAAGGCGTTATCACTCACGCTTCTTATCATCGATGCGCCCTGCACTAAACTCTTTACCGCCTCTGCTTCTGCGTTTCTTATCTCGGCTTTGGCTTTGAGTATGGAAAGCTCTATGTCGCTACGCATTTTTTCTAAATTTAAAGCACTCTCATCTCTTTTAAGCTCTAATTCTTGCATAGAAACCGCCCCGCTGAGTGCTACCTTAAAAAGCTCGGTGCAAACTTGGGCTAATGCGCCTTTGTCAAGCCCTGATTGCGCGAGCTGATATACCTTGCTTTCTAAAAGTCCTTTTTCAATCGCCTTTAAATTTTGCAAAAAGCTCTCTCTCATTTTTGTCCTTTGAAATTTTTTGCAAGTTTGGCAAAAAATCAAATTTAAAAAAAGGCGTAAAAAATTTTTTAATCCTTTTTTTGAGCTTGAATTTTTTATAAAGTTTTGGCGTGAAAATTAAATTTAAGGTAAAAAATGGCTGAAAGTGTAGATTTGGGATTAGGTAAAGGTGTCGGCAAAAATGCGACAATCGATACTTATGGTTTGGATAATATGACGCAGGACACTTTATCAACAAAAACATTTAAAAACAAAGGAGCAGGCGTGGGCGATGGTTTAGGGAGTGCTATGTTTGGCGCAGGAAGTTTAATCAACGCAGGCACAAGCCTTTACGGCACAATCAACAGCGTGATACAAAATCGCAAGGCTTTGAATTTACAAAAAGAGCAATTAGAGCTTGCAAAAACACAATACGCCGATGAAAAGGCGCGTTATGACAAAAGGCAAGCAGACATTGACGCTACAAACGCCGCAGTGGGCGAAGCAGTGCAAGGCTGGGGCGAAAGCGCGAAAAAAGAAACGCAAAATTTACCGATGAACCGCATTTAAAGGGGACAAAATGGGCTTTTTAGGAAAGGCAGTTGCGGGCTTGCTCGTAGGTGGCACAGCTTACGCACTAGGCAAAAACGCAAACAGCAACGATGAAACAAACGAAAACACACAAGCACCACAAGCACAAGAGCTAAAAACGGACTTGCCACAAAATGAGCCGCCACAAAATGAGCCTGTTTTTAAGCAAACAAACATAGCTTATTATGATGAGAAATTAAAAAGTGGCAAACCGCTCACTTTGCTTGAAGCAAGAGCCTTTAAAGAAGCCACAGGCAAAGACATAAGCGAGTATGGCGACCAAAGCTACAAAATCGATATGAACGCTAAAATCAATCAAAAAAAGGACTTTAACACCCTTGCAGAACTTAAAGCGGCTAATTATTTGCTTGATGAGAGCATAGCAAAAAGCAACGGCAATTTAGGCTTAGGCGGCGCGGTTGATAGATGGGCACACCACGCGAGCGGAAAATTCTTTAATATGAACGACAAAAACGCTCAATTTGAGCTTTTGCACCGCGAAGCTGTCATCGCTTTGGCAAGGGCGCAGAAAAAAGGGAGATTAAGCAACCAAGATGAAAAGCGAGTAGAGCATTATTATGGGCTGGGCGCGATGCGCGACAACTACTATGAAAAAATGTTTGTTGTTAAGCAAAAACTCGCAGAGGATATGAGACAAGAGCTTATTTCGCTACACAAACAAGGACGAGCTATCAGCGAGGACGATAAGCGCGAGTTTGAAAAGGTGCTGAACTCTTTAAATGTGCTAAAAAGTCAAATCGACAGCATAAACAACGGGGGCAAAAAGTTTGATTATAAAATGTGGAGTGAAAATTTTCTCTCAAACAGGCGCGATAATCTCTTTAACGAAAACACGCCCGCGCCCCAAAACAACAGCGCACAAACGCAAACAAACCGCAGAAGTATTTATAACAAAAACACGCAAAATCCACAAGAAAACGCCAAAAAAATGGTAATTTTCGGCGGGATTGAACGCTAAAAGGAGTAAAAATGGGTTTTTATGATGGCTTAAAAGAAATATCAGCGAGCAAAAACGCCGCCGCACAAAACGCACAGCAAGCCGCCGCAACGATGGCAGAACTTCGCTTGAAAGGTGCTGAAAATTTAAACAAAAACCTACAAGGCATAGGCAACGCGATAATGGACTATGCAAAGGTGCGCTACACAATGAATAAAGACGCAAGAGATGAAGCGTTTAAACGAAGTGAGCTTGCCGAAAAAACACGACAATTTGACACCGCGCAGGCAAATCAAATGCAGCAGTTTAAAGAACATTTAGACGAAAACGCGCGACAATTTGACGCGCAAGAGAAAAACCGCGATGCCGATGCGGCTTATAAACGCGCAGCGGCGTGGGAAGCAAGCGAGCAAGCACGAAAAATGAGTGCTGTAAGAAAAATAGAAAACGCCGTGCAAGCGGCTGAAAAAGCTAAAAGCGAGACAAAACAAACGCCACAAAATCCGCAAGGGGACAAATTTAATGAGTTGTTAAATACGGAAATCACAGGCGATACAAGTTTAACGGCAGGGCAAGGCAAGCAACAAAGCACAAATCATCTTATGAATGGACTTGCTCTTTTTGCAAGCAAACCAAAAGACAGCAACATAACGGACATACCAAGTTTATAGGTTAAAAGATGAGCCAAATCAACACACAAAGCACGCTTGCCACAAGGTTAGATGAGAAAAAAGAGCGAGAAAAACAGCTTTTAACGCAAGAAATTGATTTAAACGGCGCGAAAATACCACAAAATACGCCCTTAAATCAAAGCCCGCAAAATGCGCCCTTGCAAGATGATTTTTCGCAAAATTTAAACTCACAAGGCGCAAAAGACAGCTCAAACGCTCCGTTTAAAGCCTTTGACAATGACGAGTTTAACGCCTACAAACAAAGCCTTTACGAGCAACAAAGGCAAATCACACAAAGCGATGATTTAACGCCCGAGCAAGTGGAATTTGCTGTGAATTTCAGCGATGAAAGCGATGAGCTTTTAAAGCAAGGTGTCAGCAAAAAGCAGATGATAGAGCATTTGCGAAAGGGCGATTTTTTAGACAAGGCAAGCTGGGCTATGCTTGACAAGCAAAGCGGTGGAAATGATGATTTAATCTTTGATTTTTTCAAGCAAAACGCTGATAGCTTAAACCCACGCAAAGAACAAGAAAAACAAGAGCTTAAAAACGCACAAGATGAAAAACAAGAACTTGAAAACGAGCTTTTCGCGCTACAACGCGCCGCGCCCATTTTGCCAAATGACAGCGAGGGACAAAAAAGGCGCGAAAACGAGCTTAAACGCATAGCAGAGCTTGAACAAAGGCTTGCAAAATACACACGCCCCTTTGATGATGCTGCTGATAGCGAGCTTGATTTAAAAGATGATGAAATAAAAAAAGCACTTTTTGAAAAAAAGGATAATTATTTATCACACCAAATTCAAACGCTCGGGCAAATACCTGATTATTTGGAAAGTTTGATTTTAGATAGTGCGAGCATTGACAACGAGGGACAAGCAAAGGTTGAAACAAACATAAGAGCTATTTTTGAACAAGCCGCGCAAAGAGGCGAAAAGCCAAAGTTAGAGGACTTTACAGGGCAAGAACTTGCAAGACTTTATAGAAAAGGTTATGCAAACGGCGATTTAAGCGACAAATTCGGCGATTTTGCTACAAATTTAACAGGCATAAAAAGGTTAGAATTTACAAGACATTTAATCGAGCAAGGCTACAAAGCCTTTGACAAAGAAACGCAAATTTCGCAAAAAGATTTAAAAGATTTGAGCAAAAGCGATAAAGAATATCTAAAAAATAGAGATATTTTATCAAATAAACTTTTAAATAAAGCCTTTTATGATGGGGACAAAACCACAATCGAGGAGCAGTATTATCAAGTAAAAGGCGGCGCGATGATGGAACTTGCCTCAAAAGAGGCAGAAAATGTTAAAAATTTTCACAAACAATACAACCTACTTTACAACGGCAAAGAATGGATAGCTAAAAACTTTAAAAACGGCGAGGAAAGCAAAGAAGTCTTTAATGATTATTTTAAAAAGCTCGACAATATCGCTGAAAAATTAAGCTTTGACGGCGCGGCTTTAAACCACGACACAGGCGAATTTGAATTTTACAAGCTCAACGA
>OIZX01001868.1_pt1 | contig 10099 bp, 10 predicted proteins | sample 1588621 | NCBI WGS metagenome assembly OIZX01 (sample SAMN03283276) | human gut metagenome | biome: human-associated habitat; material: feces | host: Homo sapiens | place: Peru | collected 2012
TTAAACAGCCTTGAAATCCACAAAGGATTCCTGCGGCTATTTGCCTTAAATCCCGTTTGTGCTTGCGAAATACTCGTCATTTTCTTTGTTTTCAGATACACCTTAGTATAACAAAAACTGCGCAAAAAGGAAAGTGTTTTCCGCAAAAATCATTTGGTGCGGCGGGCATCCAGCTTTTGCAGCATAAATTCGTCCAGCATGGCGGGCGGGAACAGCGGCTCCTTGTAGCCAAAGGCCTCCCGGATAAAGATCAAAGTCACCACGGTCTGGCGGCCGGGGTCCAGCCGCAGGGTGTACAAAGTGTCCAGCGGCTGCTGGCTGGGCTGGTGCAGCGTCAGGTGCAGCATAAAGCCGCCGTCGTTCTCCCGGCGGCACTCGTAGGCAAAGAGGTCTGCGTCGCTGTGGGTGTCCAGACGGTCAAAGCATTCGTCCAGCGCAAGGCCGGTGCGGAACTCGGACAGGCCGGCGGGGCCGTACTGGCTGCGGCGGCTTGTCTCCCGCCGGGAGAGCAGGTACACGATGATGCCCAGCGCACAGGCTAAAAGGCAGACGGAAACGACAGCGTTCATGGAAAGACCTCCCCCAAAAGAGTTTTCCTTATTGTAACACAACCTGCGGGGGTTTGTGCTATAATATTTACAATTCTTTTTTAAATTTTTCTGCAAGCCGGGCGCAAACGCCCGGGGGAGGGCTTCATGAAGCTTAAATTTACACGCAAGACCTGGTACTTCTTTTTGCTGGCTGCGGCGGCAGTGTCCATGCTGGGCGGTTTTGCCGTGCTGGGTGGGATGGATTTTTCCGGGCTGGAAATGATCGTATTCTGCCTTACCGGCATCGCGGTACTGTTTCTGGCGGCGCAGAAGGGCGCACCGGCAAGGGAAAAGCGCAACTACACCGGCGTGTTCGTGGTGCTGATGCTCAGCAAGCTGGGTGCCAGCGGCTGGGCGGGCGATATCTGCTCGGCGCTGGTATGGCCCGCTTTGCTTGCCACCGAGTACGAGCGCGGCAGACCCATCCAGCGGCAGCTGCAGCTGGTGAGCGCCGCCGAGGTGCTGCGGCTGGTGTTCTGGATGCTGACCAAGTACGCGGGCATGAGCGGCCTTGCCTTCTGGACGAATATCCTGTTCGTGCTGCTGACCTGCGCCCGGGGCTGGGCGGGGCTTACCCTGTATAAGACGCAGGAGGAGACCCTGTGACCCAGCGCCGCAGGACGTCTAAAGCCAAGGCAAAACGCCGTTTTGGCCGCAGAGCCTTTCTGGCTGGTGCGGGCGCAGCGGCCTGTGCGGCAACGGGGTGGTATCTGCGGCAGAAAAGCGATGCAGACCACACCGTTGCCTCCGGGCAGGATACGCCCCCGGCACCCAACCCCGCCCTGCCCGCCGGAGAGTGGCGGGCGGTGTGGGTGAGCTATCTGGACTGGGCGCTGCTGGATTTTTCCACCGAGGACACCTTCCGCGCCGGGGCGGCGCAGCTGCTGGACAATTGTGCCGGGCTGGGGCTGAACACCGTACTGGCACAGGTGCGCCCCTTCGGGGATGCACTGTACCGCAGCAGTTTGTTCCCGTGGAGCCATCTGTGCACCGGGGTGCAGGGCGAAGACCCCGGCTTTGACCCGCTGGATGTCTTTCTGACCGAGGCGCACCGCCGGGGCATCGGGGTGGAGGCGTGGGTCAACCCCTACCGTCTGCGCTCCTCGGCGGCGATGCCGCCGAATTTGGCAGAGAATAATCTGGCCAACACCCACCCGGACTGGCTGTGCACTGCCGGGGAGGGGCTGTACCTGAACCCTGCCGTGCCTGCCGCCGCAGATTATGTGGTGCAGGGCGTAGCGGAGCTTGTGCAGAATTATCCTGTGGACGGCATCCACTTTGATGATTACTTTTACCCCACCACCGATGCCGCCGTGGACGCGGCGCAGTTTGCGGCAAGCGGCGCGGCCGACCTTGCCGCGTGGCGGCGGCAGAACGTCACCACGCTGGTGGCAAAAGTGCACCGCACCGTAAAGGCAGCTGACCCCACCCTGCGGTTTGGCATCAGCCCGCAGGGCAACCCGGACAACGACCTTGACCAGCAGTACAGCGATGTGACTGCATGGCTGGCGGCGGGCGGGGAGGAAAAGGTCATCGACTACCTCTGCCCGCAGGTGTACTGGGGCTACGGCTTTACCCTGCACTCCGGCAGCACCCGCTTTGCCTTTGAAAACATCGTTCCGGCGTGGCTTAGCTACCCCCGGGCGGGGGATGTAGCGCTGTACTTCGGGCTGGGTGCGTACCGGGTGGGCACCGGGGACGGCGGCGCGAACCCGGACAGCGTGTCCGGCTGGAGCACCGGCAGTGCGCTGGCGGCACAGGTAAAGGACTTGCGGCAGCAGGCGGCGGGCGGCTGGGCGCTGTACCGCTACGGCAGCCTGTTCGGGCCGGAGGCTCCCGCGCTGGCCGAGGCCGAGTGCGCGGCGCTGCGGGCGCTGAATCCGTGAAAATTTGTGCAGAAACAGGCGGCAAACCGCACAAAATAAGTGCAGGCATCTTGTGCAGAGCGGCAAAATGCGGTATACTTACCCTGTATCTGCCCGTTGGCAGAGACGCACGAAAAAGAAAAGTTTCTTTGTTTCTATGAGGAAAGCTATGAAGATGAAAAAACAGCTTTTGGCACTGCTGCTGGCTGCGGTCATGGTGTGCAGCCTGACCGGCTGCAAGGAGACCCTGAAAAAGGTGGCGCAGAAGATAACAGGCCACTCCGAGGAAGTGCAGGAGGAGGACACCACCCGCTGGGCGGAATCCACCACCGACCCGCTGATCATTCAGGGCATTGCGGATGCCTCGGCAAAGTATGCCACCGCCACCGCAGACGGCTGCCTGTACGCGGTGTTCAACGGGATATGGGGCCGCAACACCGGCTACTTTACCGTGCCGGGCGGCAGTTTGAACATTATGGCCTGCGGCACCGCCGAGGGCACCCAGAAGTTCAAGGTGGCACTGTGGAAAAAGGTGGACGGCGGCGCAGCGTATGTGCCGGACAGCACCTACTACGTCAAGACCGATGGCACCGACTACCGCTGCACCATTTCCGGGCTGGACCCGGCGGCGCAGTACCGCGTGACCATCTCGTATGATTCCAGCCGGTATTACCTGTACGGCCTGCTGAAGGTGGAGGGCATTGCCGGATGACGAACCAGACAAAAAATTCAATGCTGCTGATGCTGTGCGCCCTGATCTGGGGCACAGCCTTTGTGGCGCAGAGCGCCGGTTCCGGCATGGGCGCGTTCTCCTTTCTGGCGGGGCGCAGCTGGATGGCGGTGCTGGTGCTGATCCCCACGGTCAAGGCGTTTGACGCCTTGCACCACCGGCAGGGCAGGCCGGACGGCAAGCCCAAGACGGCGGCGGAACGCAAGCAGCTGCTGAAAGCCGGGCTTGTGTGCGGCACGCTGCTGTTTTTAGCCAGCGCGGCGCAGCAGCTGGGCATCACGCTGGACCCCTCTACCGCAAAGGCGGGCTTTCTGACCGCTATGTATGTGGTGCTGGTGCCGGTGTTCGGCCTGTTTCTGGGCCGCAAGGGCAGCGCACAGCTGTGGGTGAGCATGGCCATTGCCGTGGTGGGGCTGTATCTGCTGTGCATGAAGGACGGCTTTGGCAGCATCCAGAGCAGCGACTGGCTGCTGCTTCTGTGCGCGGTGCTGTTCAGCTTCCAGATCATGGCGGTGGATCATTTCTCCCCGCAGATGGACGGCGTGCGCCTGAGCCTTGTGGAGTTTTTTGTGGTGTCGGTGGAAAGTACCGTGGCGGCGTTTTTGTTCGAGCAGCCTGCCATGGCAGAGTTTGTCACCTTCGCCGGGCCCATCCTGTACTGCGGCATCCTGTCCAGCGGCGTGGCCTACACCCTGCAAATTCTGGGGCAGCGGGACCTGAACCCCGCCGTGGCAAGCCTGATCATGTGTCTGGAAAGCGTATTCAGCGCCCTGGGCGGCTGGCTGCTGCTGCACCAGAACCTTTCCTTCCGGGAATCTTCCGGCTGCGTGCTGCTGTTTGCCGCCGTGGTGCTGGCACAGCTGCCCCTTGGCCGCCTGATGCGGAGCAAGGCCTGAGATGCCGACAAAGCCGTGCGCCCAGCTGCGCAGCGTGGAGGGCATCCAGTACGAGCTGGTGCGCAAAAAGGTAAAGCAGCTGCACCTGCGGGTGCGGGACAACGGTACCGTGATGGTAAGCATCCCTCTGACGGCCAGTCTGGAACAGGCTGACCGTTTTGTGCTGCAAAACGCCCAGTGGATCCGGGACACCCGGGTGAAGAACATCACCAAGCGCAACAAGGATAACGCCGACCTGCCGGATAAGGCCACGGCGCTGGCCTACTTTACCGCCATGAGCGATAAGGTCTACCCGGCCTTTGCCGGGGTGCTGGGCGGGCAGAAGCCTGTCCTCAAGGTGCGCAGCATGACCAGCCGCTGGGGCGTGTGCTGTCCGGCTAAGCGGCAGATCACCCTTGCCTTGCAGCTGTATAACCAGCCCCCTGCGGCGCAGATCTATGTGGTAGTACACGAGTACTGCCACTTTTTGCAGTTGAACCACAGCCCGGCCTTCTGGGCAGAGGTGGAAAAGCTGCTGCCGGACTGGAAGGCCCGGCGGGAGCTGCTGAAAAAATAATCTATCGTAAAAACGGAGGGAAATTCCCTTGGAAAACGAAAAAAAGACCGGCGATAAATATTCCAAACTGGCCGGCAATACCCTGATCTTTGCGATCTCCAGCTTTTCGTCCAAGCTGCTCACTTTGATCGTACAGCCCTTTCTGACCTACGCCATGGCGGAGATCTCGGATCTGGGTCTGTCCAAGATTTTGAGCCAGTACGCAAACCTGCTCATCCCCTTTGTGTCCATGGGCATGTCCAACGCCATCATCCGCTTTGGTCTGGACAAGGGCAACAGCGAAAAACAGGTGTTCACCAACGGCCTGCTCACCATTCTGGGCGGCTTTGGCATACTGGTGCTGTGCTGGCCGGTCACCCAGTTTTTGCCGGATATGGCACAGTATGGCCTGCTGATCTACATTTATGTGCTCATGAGCTGTCTGCGTACCCTGTGCACCCAGTTCGTGCGCAGCCGCCAGTGGAATAAGCTGGTGGCAGTGGACGGCGTGCTGTGCACCGTGGCGACCATGGCGTTCTATGTGCTGTATCTGGTGGGCTTCAAGTGGGGCGCCAACGGCTACCTGCTGGCTATCATCAGCGGCGACCTTGTCAGCGTGCTGTTCCTGACGTTCACCGGCAAGCTGTGGAACTATGTGGAGCTGAAGGGCATCAACAAAAAGCTGTGGCGGCAGATGCTCAACTTCTCGCTGCCCATGATCCCGGCGCAGATCAGCTTCTGGATCATCAACGCTTCCGACCTGTTCTTTGTGCGCGAGATGTGCGAGGGGCTGGATGGGCGCAGCGGCAACGCATGGAGCGGCCTGCTTTCCACCGGCTACTTCCTGCCCACCATCCTGACCACGCTGGGTCTGATCTTCTACGATGCGTGGCAGCTTTCCGCCGTCACCGAGGAGGAGGAGCGCGCCCGGTTCTTTACCAAAATCTTCCGCACCTATTCCAGCGTGCTGTTCTGCTGCGCGGCGGGCATTATCTGGCTGTGCCGCCCGGTGATGCACGTCATGAAGTCCAACTACTACTACGCATGGCACTTTGTGCCCTTCCTCGTGCTGGCTTCCACCTGCAGCTGCTTCAACCAGTTCATGAACAGCGTCTATGTGGTGACCAAAAAGTCGCAGCGCAGCATGGTCACCATGATGGCGGGTGCTATCAGCAACTGCATCATGAACTACTTCTTCATCAAGTGGTGGGGGCCTGTGGGCGCGACCTATGCGTCCTTCCTGGGTCTGGCGCTGGTGTTCACCCTGCGTGCGGTGGATGCCCGCCGCATGATCGGGATGCGCGTCCACCCTGCGAGGGTGCTGGCGAACGCCGCCGCGCTGGTGTTTGAAGCCTTTGTGCTGCTGGCAGAGCCGCCGCTGTACGGGCTGTGGACGGGGCTGATCACGCTGGTTATCATCCTGTACAACTTTGCGGGCGTATGGGCCATGGCGCGGGTGCTGCTGCCCCGTCTGCTTGGCCGCCGGGGCAAGGCGCTGGTAGCCGCCGTGGACGGCTGGCTGAAGCCGAAAAAGGCGTAAGCGGGACGATTTTGAATGGCCGCCGCGTGCGCTTTGGCCATATTCAGCGGAAAAATTATTTATAAGTTCGGAATACCGGAGCGTCTGCGGACGCTCCGGTATTCCATTTTCACGGGAAGGGTTTGGAACGAACTCCCTCAGTCAAAGCCTGACGGCTTTGCCAGCTCCCTCTAGGAGGGAGCCTCTGGCGCGCCCGGGCACTTTGCACTTTAGCGGGGAACTTTCCCACCATGCCAAAGGCCCCATCTCAGAGGGGGCTGTCGCCGTAGGCGACTGGGGGAGTTCAGCGGCGTGACTGAGAGGGCTCGCTTCGGAAAACGTGAAATTTTTACAATTTATGGAACTTGCTCAAGTTTTTTCCTTCTGGCGGTTGACGGCATAGGCCAGAATTCGTATACTATAAATATATCTTGTACAAAAGTGTACAAACAGGATACAGACGAAAGGCGGTGGACATCATTCTCAGACGATCGCTCCCCAAGCTGCGGGAAAAGCTTTTGGAGGCGCTGCAGGCGGTGCTGCCCATTGTGGCCATTGTGCTGGTGCTCTGCTTTACGGTAGCACCGGTATCGCCCAGCATCCTGCTGTGCTTTTTGCTGGGCGCTGCCATGATCGTGGTGGGCATCATGTTCTTTACTCTGGGTGCAGAGATGAGCATGACCCCCATGGGCGAGCGGGTGGGTGCAGTCATCACCCGCAGCCGCAAGCTGCCCCTCATCCTCGTGCTCGGCTTTTTGCTGGGCTTCCTTATCACCATCTCGGAGCCGGACTTGCAGGTGCTGGCAGATCAGGTGCCCTCCATCCCCAGCGGCACGCTGATTCTCTCGGTGGCGGCGGGCGTGGGCCTGTTTCTGGTCTTTGCCTTCCTGCGTATGCTCATCGGCATTGCGCTGCCAAAGCTGCTGGTGCTGTTCTACGGCATCATCTTTGTGCTGGCGGCCTTTGTGCCCAAGGAATTCCTCGCCGTGGCGTTTGACTCCGGCGGCGTGACCACCGGCCCCATGACCGTGCCCTTTATCATGGCGCTGGGCGTGGGCGTTTCCTCCATCCGAAGTGACCGCCACGCGGCGGACGACAGCTTTGGTCTGGTGGCCATGTGCTCCATCGGCCCTATTCTGGCGGTGCTGACGCTGGGCATCGCGTTCCGCGCAGCGGACAGCACCTACATCCCGCCCGTTCTGCCGGAGGTGGCAGACTCGGTGGAGCTGTGGCAGCTGTTCCGGGAGGGTCTGCCCACCTATCTGGCCGAGATCGCCCGCTCGCTGCTGCCCATCGTGCTGATGTTCGGAGCATTTCAGCTCATCGCCCTGCGGCTGGACCGCCGCACACTGGGGCGCATCGGCGTGGGTCTTGTGTATACCTATATCGGCCTTGTGCTCTTTCTGACCGGCGCAAACGTGGGCTTTATGCCCGCCGGTAACTATCTGGGTCAGGTGCTGGCAGGCAGCGGGATGCGCTGGGCGCTCATCCCCATCGGCATGCTTATCGGCTACTTCATCGTCAAGGCCGAGCCTGCGGTCTATGTGCTGAACAAGCAGGTGGAAGAGGTGACCGACGGTGCCATCTCGGCGCAGGCCATGGGTCTGGCACTTTCCGCTGGTGTGTCCATCTCGGTGGGGCTTGCCATGGTGCGTGTGCTGACCGGCATCTCCATCCTGTGGTTCCTTGTGCCGGGCTATGTGTTCGCCATCAGCATCTCCTTTGTGGTGCCCAAGCTGTTCACCGCCATCGCGTTTGACGCGGGCGGCGTGGCCTCCGGCCCCATGACCGCCACCTTCCTGCTGCCGCTGGCGCAGGGTGCCTGCGTGGCGGTGGGCGGCAATATCGTCACCGATGCCTTCGGCGTGGTGGCTATGGTTGCCATGACCCCGCTGATCACCGTGCAGATGATGGGTCTGGTGGCGCAGCTGCGCACCCGCAAGGCACGGACGGCGCAGCCCGCTGCGGTGCTTGCCACCGTGTTTGCAGACCTGCCGGATGACGCCATTATCGAGCTGTAAAGGAGGCAGAACGTGAGCAGTTTGTTTTTGATGATCACCATCACCGACCGCCGCTCTACCGACGGCTTTTTGCAGCTGTACAAAAGCCACGGCGTAACGGTAAGTATGCGCACCGTGGGCTCCGGCACGGCGGTGCAGGAGACGCTTTCCACCCTTGGGCTGGAAAAGACCGAAAAAGCGGTGCTGCTGGCCGTGGTAACGGCAGAAAGCTGGCAGAAGATCCAGAAGGATCTGCGCCGCAAAATGCAGATCGATGTGCCGGGCACCGGCATTGCGTTCATTGTGCCGCTGAGCAGCATCGGCGGCAAACGGGCGCTGATGTTCCTCACCGAGCACCAGCCCCTTACATGGAAGGAGGAGAGCACCTTGAAGGATACCCGCTATGAACTGCTGCTGGTGGTGGCGAATCAGGGCTACACCGGCTCCATTATGGACGCTGCCCGCACCGCCGGTGCAGGCGGCGGCACGGTGATCCACGCAAAGGGCACCGGCATGGAGGGTGCAGCCGCCTTTCTGGGCGTGGAACTGGTGAACGAAAAGGAGCTGGTGCTCATCGTCAGCCGCACCAGCCAGAAAAACACCATCATGAAAGCCATCATGGAGGGGGCAAACCCCAAGGCGGGCGCTATCGTGTTCTCGCTGCCGGTGACCGATACCGCCGGTCTGCGGCTGATGGAAGAGGACGAAGCCCAGCCGGAAGCCGCCCTGTGACCCCTTAAAAATTGATCCCGATATCCGCATTTATCGCCGAAGGCTTGATAAATGCGGATATTTTCGTTATCATAGTAGAAGAAGCTTCAACTATAAACAAAGGAAGATGAAGATGACGCAATTAACACGCAAGCAACAGCAGCTCTTCAACGCACTGTCCATCGTGGTGGGCAACGCGATGTATGCGCTGACTGTGGTATTATTTCTGATGCCCTCCGGCCTCATCACCGGCGGTGCCACCGGTATCGCACTGGCTTTCAACAAGGTCACCGGCCTACCGGTGTCCGGCGTGCTGTTCGTGGTCAACGTGGCCATGCTGCTGCTGGGCTGGTGGGTGCTGGGACGCCGCTTTGCTCTGAACACCATGGCAAGCACGGTACTCAGTCCCTTTTTTATGGCGCTGTGGGAGCGCTTATTGGGCAGCCTTGTGCTGACCGATGATCTGGTGCTGAACACCGTATTTGCGGGCTTTGGCATCGGCATCTCGCTGGGCATCACCATCCGCGCCGGTGCTTCCACCGGCGGCATGGATATCCCCCCGCTGGTGCTGAACAAGTGGTTCCACCTGCCGGTGTCCAGCACCATGATGGCCTTCGACTTTGTCATTCTGGCGGCGCAGGCGGCGTTCAGCCCGGTGCGGCAGTCCCTGTACGGCGTGGTGATGGCCATTATCTACACAGTCGTGCTGGACAAGGTGCTCATGCTGGGCACCACCCGCACCGAGGTAAAGATCATCAGCGCCAAGTCCGACGAGATCTGCGCGGCCATTTTTGCGCAGCTGGACCGCGGCGTGACCATCCTGCACGGCGAGGGCGGCTACCTGCGGGAGCCGGAGTCGGTGCTGCTGAGCGTGGTCTCCAACCGGCAGCTGCCAAGGCTGGAAAAGCTGGCCCATGCCATCGACCCCACCTGTTTTATGATCGTGAGCCATGTTACTGAGGTAAGCGGGCGCGGCTTCTCGCTGGAAAAGGACTATCAGGCGGAGGGGTGAGCGGATTTCCCCAAGGCTCTTGCAAAACTGCCCCGGTTTGGGGTATAGTATAGAGGAACAGTAGGTTATACTGTATCTCACCCAAAACAGAAAGGAAAAGCTATCATGTTTGATATTTTCAATATGCTCAAAAAAGAGGCACACACCGCACCCAAGCAGGTGACCCGCGATACCATCATCGGCGACATTCTGGATATGGACCAGACCACCGCACCCTACTTTATGGAGATCGGCATGCACT
>OIZX01001870.1_pt1 | contig 10088 bp, 10 predicted proteins | sample 1588621 | NCBI WGS metagenome assembly OIZX01 (sample SAMN03283276) | human gut metagenome | biome: human-associated habitat; material: feces | host: Homo sapiens | place: Peru | collected 2012
GTGTTTTGTTTGTGTACTATGGTTTTCTATGGGAATTTCATTTCGCTGCAAGCCTATTATATTATAATTTACTTATTTTTATTGTTTTAGTTATTTCTTAATTTATTTCTGTCTGTTTTTTCAATGAATTAAGAAATAGTTAAATATTATTTTATACATAAATATTATTGTCGTATCATTTTTTAATGACTGATGCCTTCGGTCCTTCTATGAGGAAAGTTGATACTGTCAATGATTAGGAGAAACCCAGCATTAGATAGGCTGCCCGTTTCGAGGGTTACTCGAGGAGGGAAGGGTATTCTACCGATGATTCAAGAGAGTTAGTATACGGGCAACAAATTTTTACAATGATTTTTGGAGTTTATTAAGCTTTAATATTTATTTTTACTTATTTTAAATTAATATGGATTACTTAATTGTTGAATTAATTGTTATTATTTCTTATTTTTATAAAAAAAGTTTTATCAGTAATAATTTTTGAGTCCATTTGTCTTTTTTGGGAGGGATAATGTAATTTTTTTGGTATATATTCTTGTTGAATATCTCTTAAAAAGTATATTCTTTTCTCTAATATGGACATTAACAATATAATAATTGGTTAAAATGAGAATGTTTCATAAGATAACATTTGATTTAACATATTTGCTAGTTGGTGATTAATATATTTTTTGGTTGATGATTAATTTTTTAAAATTCATCAAATTACTTATTTGGTGATTTAAACAGTTTTAATTAAAAATAAAAAATTTATGATGGTTGATGATTAAGGTTGACGATTCATGTTTTATTAAAGATTTTATTTTAATAGGTATTTTGTATTTCTACCGTTTCCCCTACTTTTTATTAATTCCTTATCTTTTAATTTTTTAATAATCTTATAGCTGGCTTGAGGGGTAATGTTTAACCTCTCCCGGATATCTTTATTTTGAATATGTCCTTTTTCTTCAAGAAGTGTTAATACAGAAATTTCATTTGGAGTTAATTGAATGGTATTGTCATATTTTGATGTGATTTCAGCTAATTTTAACACTTCTGATTTAACTTTATTAATTGAGTATAATACTCCACCACAGAAATATTCCAGCCAATTTGTTAAATCATGGTTTTTATCGGCACTGTTTAATGCATCAACATAAGTCTGCCTATCTTGATTGTAATATTCGTCTAAAGTGAAGTAGTTATTGATATTAAATTTGTGAACTGATAAAATCAATGTTGCCATAAGTCTGCTGGTACGTCCATTTCCATCAACAAATGGGTGGATACGTACTAATTCATAATGAAGAATTCCAGCGATAATGACTGGGTACATTTCATCTGCCGAATTGTTTAGCCAATCTAATAAATCATCTACTAAACCTGGCACTTTATAAGCATCTGGAGGCATATAATTTATTTTCTGAGTATGTAGATTGCCAATAAATACGCGAGTATCTCTAAATTTACCTTCATATTCAGGATTGCGCAATAAATCTTTAGTCAAATCTTTATGTACTGATAAAATTGTGTCGGAAGTAATAATTTCATCCGAATATTGATCTAAATGATTTAATGCATTGAAATAATTTAATACTTCCCGTTCTGCTTTAGTAGTTGGTTCTTGATTGTTTTTGATTAATGTTTCTACTTCATCTAAATTTAAAGGATTCCCCTCAATTGATGTTGAATAATGTGAAGATCTAATGAGAGCTTCCTGTTTTAATTGGGTATCATATAAGGGGATTATTTTTGCATTGCTGATAACTTCTTTAGCTGAAGCGATTTCTGCAATATAATTCACGATTTTATCAGTATATGTAAATTGAGGTTCAAACATAGTATCAACTTATTTTTCTTAATTGCTATTATGTATGTGGTTGATGATTAACATATTTTTTGGTTGATGATTAATTTTTTAAAATTTTTTAAATTGCTTATTTTATGATAAAAACAATTTTGATTAATAATAAAAAATGTATGGTGGTTGATGATTAGGGTTGATGATTACTATTTTATGAAAAAATTTTTCTTAATTTTCTTTGAGAATTTGGTAAGTATATAATTATTCTTGTGATTATCATTTGTTAATAAAGTTTTATGTGCAATAAATTTTTACAGATTTAAAACGTTTTATTTTATTTTTAAACTCCATATTTATAGTTTTAAAAAGTTTTAGGTATTATTATTAATTTTAAACCTTTTATAAATAAAAGTAATATTAACATTAACATTAACGATTCAATATTTGGAACCTGAATTCCTTTACCCTGTATATGCACGGGTTGAGATAGACTTAGCATTAACAATGGCTGATGTTAATGTAAATGTTGGTTGTAGAAAATTAAAGAATTTGAATAACTATTGATTTAAATTGGAAATCAATAGTTTAAATAACATCAAAAATCAGATATGTTCCAATAATCTTTTCAGATAATGCCTTGCATATACAATGGCAATCAAACCTCCAACACTATATCCGAACATTATTCCAAACCACACTCCTTAATGCCCAAGTCCAGAATTATTCCAAAAAGCACCACAAACACTGTTCCGCAAATTGCCTCTATGATTACTGAAAAAATCAAGGATTGTGTTCCTTTTCCCAGCTCCTGGAAAACATATGTTGAAACAATACCTCCAGGAAATACTATAAAAAACCATGCAAAAATATGGAAAAAGGTAATTGTAGGATTCAATAATCTTATGCTTGTCTCACCATATGAAAAGATATATACTATTTAGGGGCGAAAATAAGAAAGATAACCAGTGCAATCAGTCCGACAGCTGTTGACAATTTCATTGAATAATCAGAGGCTGCCTTAATATTAGCATAGTTTTTAGCACCCCCAGTTTGCAGCAATAATAGACACTAATGTTGTTGAAATTGTTATCATATGTTCTGTAGCCAATGTTACCATACGCCAGCCATTTTCAAAAACGGCAACCGAATCTGTAGTGGAAACCACAAGAATAATGAAATGCATGCAGCAGTAATGAAAGTAATGAATATCATTTCAATAGTTGATGGAACTGCCACCTTCAAAATATCTCCAACTATATGTGAATCATAGCTGAAATTGCTCATAGTTGGTTTTAGATAAGTATCCTTTTTGATATAAATCCAATAGAGAATTATAATCAAAACTATCATTAATGAAAGTATTGTTGACAGCGCAGCTCCAAACATCTTCATGTTTAAAGTATAAATGAAAATCTGATTCAGTATCATGTTGAGTACTGCGCAGATTACCATGACATACATTGTCCATTTTGTATCACCTTCAGAACGCAGCAATCCATACAGTGCATTCGGCATTACAACAAAAAGACTTGAAACAAAATATATATGGGCATAATCAAGCGCATAATTAAAACTGTTTCCCATTGCACCCATGGCCATTAGCAGTTCTTCATAAAAACTGTGAAGACCAATGTAACTATAACTGAAACAATCAATGAAAGAATTATGCTGTGTGTTGAGGCGTTGTTTGCCATTTCATCGTCTTTTGCACAGATATATTTTGATACGACAGAGGTTGTTCCTGCTCCTAAATTTGTTCTTATGCTTATAATTAAAAATTCAAGAGGTATACAAAACCGACTGCAGCCAGCTGGTCAGCGCCAAGTCCTGCCATCCAGAATGAATCAATGCTATTGTAAAGTGAAATAATCATCATTGACAGCATTAATGGGATATATAATTTTTTAACAGCTTTTTTAGGGTTTCCTCTACATCCATTGGAAGTAAAGTACCTACAAATAACTCTTCCAAATACATTCTCTCTCCAGAATTCAAAATTAATGTATCTTCGAAAATGTACTGACTGATAACCCATTCCACCATCCATTTAATTAATCACTTAAAATTTAATAAAAACTTTAATTCATCCCTATTTTCAATATAGCAATAATTACCTGGTTCTTTAAAATTATATAATTTAATTGGATTATCAAAAATTCTTAAATCATTAATTTTAATAGCCCAACCCCACCCTTTTTGCTTAAAATAATCAAAAAGTTCCTTTTTCGTTAAACCTGCTTTTTCAGAAAAGTTTTTCCAAAAATATAATGGAGTATTTGCAAATATTTTATTTCCTCTAAAACAACCTACAACCTCTTTAAACTCTTTTGAGTAAATAAATATTTTATCAACTTCCTGTGAGAAATTGTATTTTTTAAATTCATATAATTTTTCGCCAGTTTTTATTTTTTCAATTTTATTATAATCCATTACCAATAAAACATTCTTTTTATTACAATTAATTCTTTTTAAAAGTAGTTTATCTAAATTGACTCTGTTTTCTATTGATTTTGCGACTCCTAAATATCCTGGGAATAAATATTCTTCAGAATAACCTTCAAGATACAATTCATTCAATATTTCAGGTTTTATCTCTTCAGGAATTATGAATTTATAAAAAGCTTTCTCTCCCTCAGGAAATTCTACAGCTTTCTTTCCATCAATCACATCAAATTCATCAGCCCTAGATAAAATTTCAGCTACAAATTTATCAAAAGGTTCTTCAGATATATATGTTAAATCATTCATAATAAATGTAAACAATCCTTTTTGAGCATTTAAATTTGGATTAGAATTATATTCTGGACGGTAATGTTTAATGGCAAAAGGATTATTTTTAGATAATAAATAATCAATTTCAATGGATTTATAATTAAAAGCCCACAACACTGCATTCTTTGGTTTTTCATTACATAAATAACCATTATTTAAAATATTTTTTACCGCAAAATATAAAGATACTTTATAATCATATGACCAATCTAGAGCACGTGTTGGAACACCATAATGTTGGGCAAGTGAAATCAATTCAAAATAATCAGGATTTGGCCAATAAAATCTGTATTTATCTTCTGATTTATCACTATGATCCAATAGTTTTCGAATATCTTGGCTAACTGGAATTTTCAAACCTACTTTATCCCCCTTGTCAAAAAATTTCATCAATGCATTAACTTCTTTTCGGTACTGGAATTCCTCAACAGAAAATACATAAGGATAAGGACCATCAATCTTTTTTCCTTCTTTATCTACAGAAATAAAGCAAATGCACCCTGGATTATATTTATCTTCATCAAAACAATATCCATGTTTTACTGCATGTTCATAACTAACTTGCAATGTTTTTTTAAAATCTTCATCCACATAATTATTAAGTTTATTGTCATTTCTTAATGCTGAAGGAATCAATTTGAAATTTTCATTTTCAATACCTCTGAAAATAAATTTGTCTCTAAGGTTTTCACAGTAATCTGTTTTTCCTTGAATAATCTTGACTAATTCATCATAACTATTAATCTTAATGCTTTCAATATATTTATTATCTAACAAAAAATCACCTAATGACTAATAAAAAAATAATTGAATCCTTATTTACAGTTATAATTATAAACATATTTATAATAAATGATTTTGCAATGATTTAATTACTGCCTTTTAAAAATCTATATTTGATTTTAAAATCAATATGATTATAATCATTGACCAAATTCAATAAAAGATTAAATGTTATTATTGAATTCAAACAAAACTACAATATAGATAATATGTTAAAAGAATTTGGAGATATTTTAAATGAAATGGATTCTAAATTAACTAAATACTCCCAAAAGATTACTTATGAACAAAAATTATTCCATTTAAAAGAAAAATATAAAAATGAAAGCAATTTAACCAATGAACTTACATATGAGATAGATTCTTTAAATTTTTTAATTGAACAAGATAAATTAATACCTCAAAACGAATGTGGTGATTGGTGCTACCCGGACATTACTAAATTTGATAATAATTATGAAGATTATCTTAAACAGAGATTTGATGATACGTCAAATCTCATTTTAAAGAATATGTATTTAATAATTATTCTAAATTTGAAATTAAACTATGAAGGGATGAAATTATTCATAGATAAATCTTTAAATTTACTTAATCATTATTTAACAACTGAAAACAATGTTGAATTAACCAATGATCTACTCATCACCACATTTGATAAATGCATGTCTTTCAAATATAAAAAAGAGGATATTAAGTTATTAATTGTTAAATATGTTAAAACAGAATTTAATAATATTTTCAATAGAAAACATTTAATTGAATTAATGCTTTCAAAAAAGAAAGTGTTTAAAAATGATGATTTTGAAGGCATAGGGGATATATGTTGGGAATGTGCTCAAAAATCAGCAAGTATAACAAAGATTGAATTTTTAGTATTAGGCCAAAAAATATCTCAAAAATTACAAAACAATGCAGATATATGGTTTGATGAGATAGGAAAAACTTATGAGAATTTAGCTGAAGAAAGACAAGATTCAATGGTGCAAATAATACATTTGAGTGATGCAATAGAATATTATAAGAAAGGTAAAAATCCTCAAAAAGTTGAAGAAACATCGATAAAACTAAAAAACATACAAAAAAAATTTAAACCTGCAAGTATTCCTTTTAAATTTAATGTAGGTGGCGAAATAAATGTAATCTTGACTGAGATATCTGAAAAAATGCCATTGGATTCAAATAACTTCTTGGAATTTTTAATACATGATAAAAATGAGTTTTTAATTCCCAAATTAGAAAAGGATGATAAAAATTACAATAATTTTATGGATACTGCACCTCTTTTATCGATGATTAATCAACTAAAATTAGACAATAACCACAATATAATCCAAACTTTAAAAATTGACAATGAAGAAGAACGAATAATGGACAGTAATTATAGGCAATATCATTTATCACGCATATTTCAAGAAATATTTTTAAATGAAATATTTATTTATGCAAATAATCTTAAAATATTTACTTATGATTCAGTAATTAATTATTTGTCTAATTGTCAAAAATTTTTAAATATTTCAAACAATGAGAAACCCTTATTATATTATTTTAAACCAGTTATAAAAGAATATTTCAAACAATTTGAATTATGTTTATCAAATGAAGAATATAATTTTGTATTGTTTATAGATTCACTAGTTTCAAAAATAGAATTTTTAGTTAGAAAACTTTGTGAAATATATAATATTAACCTGTTAAAACCTCAAGGAAATGGAACTACATCAGAAAAACTACTTCATGATTTCTTTAATGATTCAAATTTTAAAGAAGTACTATTAGAGAATGATTATGATTTTTTAAAATTCATTTTATTAAAACCTGGATTGAATTTAAGAAACAAATCTGCTCATGGTTTCGATTTAAAAATTTATACTGTTAATAATGCTAATTTATTGTTATTGTGCTTTTTTAGATTATTAAAATATTTTATAATTATTGATGATGATTATTTCCAAGAATTGGAATTCTTTAAACATCAAAATTTTGATAAAATATCCGACATTAAAAGATTTGAAATAAGGGACATTAATTCTTACAAACAGGAAGGGATGTAATTTAAAAATAAAAAATGGTAGTTGTGAGTTTAACTACTGTATAAATCTGTAAATATCCATGATGGATTGTATGCTATGATGTATCTGTCTTCACACCAGATTGCTCTGAAATTTCCTGAAGTTGTATCTGCTACTGCAGCAGGATATCTGTTAATCCAGTTTCCTGAGGTATGCTTTTTATGCCTTAGTCTTAACATTATATAGTCAGTTCCGGATACTCTGCATTTAACATGGACAAACTGCACATCATAACCTAAAGATTTAGCTATTCTGTAATACACTCGCCCCTAGTCTACACAATTGGAACCTTTTCCCGTTTTAGCATCATTGATTGTCTTCTTGTCTGTTTTTTGAGAATCAAAGTATTTGCTGTATAATTTCTTCTTTGCTATAATGGCTAAAGCTTCATCAATAGTGTTTCCTTTGTAGTTGAATGTCTTGATAAACTAACTCTTCAGACAGCAATTCATCATAGTAATCTCCTTGAATTTCTTCATGGAGTTGTTTTAATTGTTCATATTTTACGATTAGATTTTCAACTTTTAAATTGTAGAACCTGAACATATTGTAATCAGACATTAGCTTCATTGTCTGAAAACAGAGAGTACTTCTTTTTCATTAATGTTAAGTTCATCATATGTTCTTATTTTATCTTCGTTCATTTTAATCACATCATGACAATATTGATTTTTGTATGTAATAATATGTGTAATATAAAAATTTATATTGTTTTCATAATAAACATAGTAATAAGTTTATACTATTGTTAAGGATGATTAAATTGACTGTGAAAGCTCCAAAGATTTTAGATAACAAATTTAATTTTGTTTATCAAGAGTTTAGGGATAATATCAAAAAAGAATCTAAACTTTCTGTTGTTTCTGCATTATTTTCAATGTATGCTTATGATAAACTTAAAAAACATTTAAATAAAATAGACAGTATGCGTTTTATATATACCAAACCTAGTTTTTTAAAAGATAATCAAAAGGAATCTCGCCAATATTATATTGATAATAATAGTATTTTTGGTAATGATTACGAGATTAAACTTAAAAATGAATTAACTCAGGGTTCTATTTCTAGAGAATGTGCTGATTGGATTCGTGAAAAAGTTGAAATTAAATCGTTTAAAAAGCCTAATGAAGCACAACCGCGTATGATTTGTGTTGATAATAATGATGATTCCAGTATTGTTATTAATGGTACAGTTGACTTTACCACTGCAGGTTTAGGATTAAATAAATCTGATAGACAAGATATGAATCAATGTGTTTACGGAAAAGACTTTGTACAATCTTCTTTAATGCAATTCAACTTCTTATGGGATAATGAAGATTATTTAGAAGATGTTAAAGAAGAAGTTTTAAATCAGATGCAAACAATGCATAAAGAAAATCCAGCAGAGTTTATTTACTTTTTATCACTATATAATATTTTTTCAGATAGCTTAGAGGAACTTGAAGGTGGAGCAATCCGTGAAGGCAATCAGATTAAAGAAACTAAAATTTGGAACAAATTATATAAATTCCAAAAAGATGCAGTAATAGGAGCTATTGAAAAAATAGAAAATCACAATGGTTGTATATTAGCTGATAGTGTTGGATTAGGTAAAACATTCACAGCATTAACTGTTATAAAATATTATGAGCTAAGAAACGATAGAGTTTTAGTTTTAGTTCCTAAAAAGCTACGTGACAACTGGACAATTTATACGAAGAATGATAAACGAAATATTTTTGTAGATGATAGATTTAATTATGATGTTTTAAATCACACGGATTTAAGCCGTGAAAGAGGTAAATCTGGTGATATTGATCTTAAGACAATTAATTGGGGTAATTATGATTTGGTTGTTATTGATGAATCTCATAACTTTAGAAACAACCCTGCTGTTAAAGATCGCCAAACAAGGTATCAAAAATTAATGAATGATATTATTAAAGGTGGGCATAAGACAAGATTGTTAATGTTATCAGCTACGCCTGTTAATAATAAAATGAATGATATTAAAAACCAGATTGCATTTATTACAGAAGATAATGATAGTGCACTGGCATATGTTGGAATTGATAGTATTGAGCAAACTTTGAGAAAAGCACAAACGATTTTTAATCAATGGGCTAAACTTCCTGAATCTCAAAGAACAGGTGAAAGTTTCATTGATAATATTGATTTAGATTATTTTAAGTTACTAGATACATTAACTATAGCAAGATCAAGAAAACATATTGAAAAATATTATGATATTAATGAAATCGGTCACTTTCCTGAAAGAAAAGAACCAATCAATATTAAATCTGAAATTGATATAAATGAGGAATTTCCTTCTTTAAGAGAGATTAATAAAGAGATTTCAAGATTAAATTTAGGCATTTATTCTCCAATGAATTATCTTCTTCCAGATAAATTAAGGCAATATGAAGAAAAATATGATACTACTGTTTTTGGTGGGGGAATATTTAAACAAAGAGATAAAGACAATGCATTAGTTCAATTAATGAGAATAAATCTGTTAAAACGTATGGAAAGTTCAATTGAATCATTTAGATTATCTGTTGAACGATTATTGTACAATATTGATAATGTCTTAGATAAAATTGAGAGTGGTATTGACTATAATCCAAATATAAATATTGATGTTATTGACCCTGATGAAAATGAGTATGAAAATCTTTTATTTGGTAAAAAAAGGA
>OIZX01001872.1_pt1 | contig 10079 bp, 5 predicted proteins | sample 1588621 | NCBI WGS metagenome assembly OIZX01 (sample SAMN03283276) | human gut metagenome | biome: human-associated habitat; material: feces | host: Homo sapiens | place: Peru | collected 2012
TTTTCGATTTCATCAATCTGGGCAGTCAAAATCCGCTCCTGCCGTTCTGCGGACACCGGGATTTTCTCAAACTGGGAATGCCCGATGATAACCGCATCGTAATCGCCAGTCGCAATTCGTGCGCAGAACTTCTTTCTGCGGGCGGTTTCAAAGTCCTTTTTGCTTGCTACCAACAGTTTTGCACTCGGATACAGGCGCAGGAACTCGTTTGCCCATTGAAGGGTCAGATGATTCGGAACGACGAACATGGATTTCTGGCACAGTCCCAGCCGTTTTGCCTCCATAGCGGAAGCGGCCATCTCGAAGGTCTTACCGGCACCAACTTCGTGGGCCAGCAGCGTATTGCCGCCGTACAGCACATGAGCAATGGCATTCTGCTGATGTTCCCGCAGCCGGATCTCCGGGTTCATGCCGCCAAAGCGGATATGGGAACCATCGTACTCACGGGGACGAGTGCTGTTGAATAGCTCGTTATACTTTTCCACAAGTTCCGCACGGCGATAAGGGTCTTTCCACACCCAGTTCTGAAACGCATCCTTAATGGCCTGCTGTTTCTGCTGGGCAAGAGTGGTCTCCTTTTTGTTCAGAACCCGCTTCTGCTTGCCGTCTGCATCCTCCACGGTATCGTAGATACGGATATCCCGCAGATTCAGCGTATCCTCCAGAATCCGGTAGGCGTTGGCTCGGCTGGTGCCGTAGGTCATATAGGCATGAACATCATTCCGGCTCGGTGTACTCTTACCGGTGATCTGCCACTCTGCCGTCATGGGAGAGAATTTCACTTCAATGTTCCGGCGCAGGTAAAACGGCGGTTCAAAGGTTTCTTCCATGAACTGCTGGATATAATCCCGATTGACCCATGTGGCACCAAGGCGCACATCAATCTCCGACGCATCCAGGTCTTTCGGCTGTGCTTTCTTCAAATATTCCATATTCACCGCAAAGGCAGGGTCAGAGGCCACAGCCATTTCTGCCACCCGGAGCTTTTCCCGGACATTGCCGGACAGATATTCATCAGCTGTTACCCAGCCGTTTTCCTCGCCGCCCTGCGTCATCGGGTCTTTGAAAATGACACCATGCAGTTCCTGCTGGATTTTATCATATTCCCCCGGTGTACCTAAAAGCTCCGACATATATGGCAAATCCACTCTGCCGCGCTCTCCGATAGAGATTGCCAGAGCTTCAGCCGGAGTATCTACGCTGGTAACAGCCCGTTCCGGTCGAATCGTCCGTTTGGTGAACATATCTGCCTTGGATTCCAGCCTGCCGTTTTCATCTACGTTTTCCAGAGAGCAGAGCAGATAATACGATGAATCTTCCGAAAAAGCCTGCGCATTTGCACGGGAGTTGATAAGCCCATACTGATCGACGAATCGGTCATAGGCCACGTTCAGTTCCCGCTGTTTCTGGGCAATCGCGTCCTCCGGATAATCGTTCAGCTGGTAGTCAATCAGTTCCTGCACAATGGTGCGAAGCTCCACCATGCCCTTGATCCTGCCGGTAGCTGTCGCAGAAAGGTCAGCTTTCCGCATGATGCTGTTCTCACGGAAGTAGACATCTCCATCCACTACTGCATAGGAGAAGTTCTTTACATTGGGGTCTGCCGGAATGGTCTCGCCCTGCAAGGACAGTTCTTCCTCCGGTGCCAGCTCCTGCGCTTCATAGTGACCGCCGATGTGCTGCACAGCCTCATGCAGCTGGTCTCCCAGATCTGCTTCTGGAATCGGAATGACCGTACATTCTTCCTTGCCGTACTGGGTACTTTCCGTTGTAATCTCACCCAGCACCATTTCCGGGTGGTCAACAAAGTAGCTGTTGAGGGTTATGCCCTCCGAAGTCAGCCCCAGATGCACCCAATCCGGCTCGATATCAATGGGATGGTCTCTCTTTTGCAGGAAAACAATATCCGAAACTACGTCCGTACCGGCATTGGCACGGAATGCGTTGTTGGGAAGTCGGATGGCTCCCAGCAGTTCTGCCCGCTGCGCCAGATACTTTCGTGCGTCCGGATTCTTGGAATCCATCGTATAGCGGCTGGTAACAAAGGCCACGATACCACCGGGACGAACCTGATCCAATGCCTTGGCAAAGAAATAGTTGTGGATAGAAAAGCCGAGTTTATCATAAGGCTTATCGCTGACACGGTAGTTGCCAAAGGGCACATTGCCGACGGCCAGATCATAGAAGTCGCGCCGGTCGGTGGTTTCAAAGCCTGCCACCTTGATTTCTGCCTGCGGATACAGCTTCTGCGCAATGCGCCCGGTAATGGAATCCAGTTCCACACCATACAGTCTGCTTCCCAGCATGGAATCCGGCAGCATACCAAAGAAGTTGCCGACACCCATCGCCGGTTCCAGAATGTTGCCTTTTTCAAATCCCATACCGTCCAATGCTTCATAGATTGCACGGATCACGGTAGGGCTGGTGTAATGCGCATTCAGAGTCGAAGCCCTGGCTGCGGCATATTCTTCTTCCGTAAGAGCTGCTTTCAGCTCCTTATATTCGCCTGCCCAGGCAGTTTTCTCTGCATCAAAAGCATCTGCAAGTCCGCCCCAGCCGACATAATTGGCCAGTGTTTCCTGTTCCTCTGGTGTCGCGTTCCTATTCTGGTTTTCCAAGGCTTTCAGCGTATAGATGGCATCCATGTTGGCACGGAATTTCTGCTTGGGACTGCCTTCGCCGAGGTGAAAGCTGTTGATGCGATAGTTCTCCGCATGTTTCGCTTCATGCTCTGCCCGGAACGCTTCTTCGTCAGCCGCATTAGCAAACGTTTGAACTCTCCCATCAATCACAGCTGTTATCGGGAGCTGATCCAATGCCTCATCCGACCATACAGTACCTGCATTCTCAATATCTTTTGACGCTGCTTCTTTTCCAGAATTCAGATCAACCACCAGATTATGCAGGTGAACATTTTCCTCATGCCCCAAAAGTCTTGCCAGATTTTCTTTGCTTTCCGAGCGGAAGATCGGATACACGGAATCCGGGTCCCGAAGCTCCACATCGAAAAGCCCGACTTTTTCAATCGTAAATGCCTTTCCGTCCAGATACAGCGTATCGCCGACACGATAATCCGGCTGCACCGGAGCTGCCGGTTCTGGCTGCACAGTTGCAGGCTCTTTTTCAGCCTCCATAGCTCTGCTGCGAATCTCCTGCATTGCCTCTGACGCACTCACATAATCGGCAAATGTCTGCACTTTTCCGTCTGAATATCCGTAATACTCTTCTTTAACATAATCCCAGATGGCAAACGCATCTTTAGAATCCGGGAAATTCTCGCCGGTCATCGTGACTACAAATCGTTCATCCGGTGCATAGCCTGACTCTCTGGCAAGTTCTCTGGCATGTTCCTTCATTTCCAGCACCAGAGGATCTGCCTCTGCGTGATCTGGTTCCTGTACTTCTTCAGATTCCACATCCGGGAATGGAATGTCCTGCTGCAAATCCTGTTTGCTCTGCTCAACGTAGAGCCAGTCTTTGGCTTCCCGTTCCTGGACTTTTTCAATCAGCTGTTGACGGTAAGTCTCTGCCTCCCATTCGCTGGTAAATTCCTCGCTGACACCATCCGGCTCTACATGAATGCCGTCTTGAATATCATCCCAAACCGCATAGCCATCGTCTGTCTCCATCACGATAAACCGCTGTGGTGCTGCCAGTTCACTCCGGGCATAGACATCCGCAGTCGTGTTCAGCATATTGTCTACATGCTCATTTCCGGTATCGTAGTGTTCCGGTGGCGTTGGCGGAAATACATGGGCGGCAGTCGGCATAGGAAGCGGCGCACCATATTCCTGCTCCAGCTTCCGATACTCTTCCATCTCCAGCGCAGTCAGGTACTGACCATTTTCCACAAGTCGGTCTAACCGCTTATCTACCGCTGCCCATGTGAGGCGCACTTCCCGGTCGTGGCCATAATTGCGAAGCAGAATGCCTTTTCCGTTATAATCGGCAAAACCGCGACTGCCATCCATAAAGGTATAGCTGTGACCACCGAGACCGTATTCCGCTTTCAGAAATGCAACTCGTTCTTTTGCGTCCCCTTGCTGCTGATACAGCGCATAAATACGGATTTTTCCACCTTCAAAATTAGAACCTGTCCGCAGCATCCGGTCGATTTCATCCTCAGAAATGACAAAAGCGGAGGGCTTTTCGCTCTCCGCTTCTATGGCTGCATTTTCTGCTGCCGCATCAATTTTCTGAATCTGCTCTGCTTCGGACTGAAACAGGCTCATAAAGTTTAGCTGTTGATAAGTTCCGTCAGAATGACTTCCTCTGCCTGCGCTTTCAACATGTTCATGTGCTGCACCCACAGAAGCTGGTTCTGCTTCTTGTCCGGTGCCGGATTCGCTTTCAGCAGTTCCGCCATCATCTGCTCCATCCGTGCGGTCGCGGTCTCCTGAATCTCCCACAGGTGTGGATACAGCTTCTCGGTCAGGATCAGGTGATTGTACAGCAGCGTGTTGTTCTCCTGCAGGAACGCTCTGCGCATTCTCCCGTACTTGCCCAGTGGCTTCTGTTCCTGCACCGACAACTGGATGTCCGGAATCAGGTAATCGCCGTTCTTCGTGTAATTCAGCTCCATCATAATTTTGGCTCCTTTCTGCCTGCTTATCTCTTTCATAGGTTCGGATCGTGCGTTCAATTTCCCGAAAGATCTGGCTGGACATTTCGCTGACCGCAGTTCCCAGCACATTGGCGGCAGCCTGCGTATTAAAATCAAAGATGTCCAGAAAATCCTCGTGTTCAAAATAGTCATCTGCATTGCCCACCGTCCGGGTAAAGACGGAATATGCGATGCTGACAGCGGCAGCTCTCTTAAAGGAAGCTCCGATGTTGAGTTCATCATACCCTTCCAGATAGGAATCTGCAACGATGTCGCTGATCTGCCTGCGCTTTTCCTCCCAGTAATCCCTTGCAAGGCGTTCTGCCGCTTCCATAATGTGATTTTCCAGAGACCCGGCACCGGCAGGAACATCAAACGCTGCATCCAGTGCTCGAATAATCGGCTGCTCATGCTCTGCGTTCATTTTCCAGAGCTGTACCGGACGGGAATTCTTCCGTTCTCCGGTATCTGCCACATCAAATACATACCGCAGTTTCGGCTGCTCCCCGCGCATATCCAAAAGAGCAATGCCCTTGGAGCCACGCTTTACATAGCGGTTCATCCGGTCATTCCAGAGATCGTACTCTGCACAGGCCGTTGCTTCTGGTCTCTGCTTATAGATCATCAGCTGCTCCGCAAAGGGATACTTATAAAGCCGTGCGGATGTGGTCAGAAACGCTGTCCACTGCTCTTTGCTTCCAGTGATCTGTGCCGCAGCTTCCTGTGCCATCTGCATATAATAAGCCGTTTTCGTCATAATCTGTCTTTTTCCTCCTCTCCATTATTCGTCCGGATATAATTCCAGTGCCTCATATTCTGCATCCGTCATCTCTGCCAGTTTCGCAAGCAGCGAGGCCGTCCACCTGCGTAGATTTCTGTCCCTGCCGGTCAGACTTTTCTGCATCTTTTGAAGCTCTTCGATCAGCCCTGTCCGTGTGCCAGGGCTGTAAAGCATCATGAGCATCCATTCGTCATCCGTAAAACGCATTTATAACTCCTTTTCTTCGCAGCACCTGCGAGGCGGTACAGACGGCACAGCCTCCTGCTTTTCCTTCAGCTGTTCCAGAACCGATGCTTTCTCCGTCGGTTCTTCCTTCTTTCCGTTATTGATTACGCCATCAATCATGCCGTAATCATCTTCCATTGCCATTTCTGCGGCTTTCAGGTAATTCTCTGGTTTCAAAAATCCGGGCAGTTCCTGGAAGCCGATGGAATCTACATAATGACAGCTTACAACACCATTCTGCCGTAAAGCCACGATGTCAGACACAGAAAGACTATGCCCAGTAAAATCATTAGGGCGGGAAACATTGAATTTCGCATACAGTTCCTCCAACATCGTATTCTGATCCTTGTAGGGAAGCAGCGGAGCCGTATAAACCACTTCATAATGGTCAATATTCGGCTCCAGCCCCATTCGTTCCAGTTCGCGCATAGACGAAAAGCGTTCATATACCGTATCCTCACTGCGGCGAAGCTGCAAAATCGCATACTGGTCGGTAAAACTGTCGAGAAACGCCATCATCTTCTCATCTGGTGCCTGATTCCCATGCACTTCATCCCATTTTTCAATTCTTGCCATCATTCATTTCTCCCTCCATAAACGGCAGGCCGTTTTCCTTTGCTTCCTGTCGCTGCTGTTCCCGACGCTTTTCACTGTAAGGCGGTCGGATACCGACGCAGCGTTTTGGAATCGTATACGTGACCGACCCATGCTCCCGGTGCTCCAAAATAAACTGCTCCGGATACTGTTTTCGCAGTTCCCGGAGCTTCTTAATCAGGCGGCTGTCATGGGTGTAAACACTGGCGGTATCCAGTTCATTGTCAAAATTGATGACTGTTTCCTGTTCCGCCTTCGTGAACTTGTATTTCATCGCTCTTCCTCCTTCGCCTTGGCAGCTTTCACCGGCGTATCCGTTCTGGAAGATAAATCCGAGAGTTTACCCAGCACAGATTCCCGTCTGCTGATTTCTGCATCCTCTGCATGAACACAAAGTTCATCATAGTCAATCCGCGTCATGGTACGGCCACCGAACCCATAATCCGAAAGAATCTGGTCTCTGGCTGTATTCATGCTGATTTCCGGGTTGTCGATCTGCCCGCCGTCAATTTCCGTAAAGTCCTTATGATATAAGGTATAGTCGTAACCGTCCTCACAGGTCTGAATGGCAAGAAAGCCCTTGCTTCCCAAATCCCATGCGCTGCGTTCTTCCGTAATCAGTGGCTCAGGGCGGCATGTACCGCCGCCGCGTTCCAGCATTTCTGCCAGCTGGCAGATGTGCAGAACATCATACCCAAGGCGCAGATGATATTCGTCCATATATTCGCAGCGAGCCGAAAACTTCCGATTCGGATACTCGATCTCCACTGCACTGCCATCCGGAATCTTGAACCGATCTTCGTAGCTGCTGGTGATAAACCGGATATTTTTAGCATTCTCCAGCTCAGGATCAGCCTTTTTCATCTGCCAAAGAACCTTTCTGCCGCCGCGTACCTGCTCCAGCATCTCCGGAGCTACCAGCGCAACGGTAAGGCCTGCAAGCTGGGGAATCTTCTGGAGTGCTGCCATCCTCGCGCTTTCTTCCAGAGTAGAAAACGGCTGTTTATCCAACACATCCCAGCCAATGTGTCCCTCGGCAATCTGTACCTTGCTGTCCATATCAAAGCAATGGAACTCCACGCCGTCCTGCTTTTCCTGCAAGGAAAGCAGCGCCGCATTATCCACCAGATAAGTTGCACCCATCATTTTCATGCTCATTTTTTACCTCCAAACTCCAACTTAAATGCTGCTGCACCGTCCTCGCCGGCCTCTACACGAACGGTTGTGTCATAGTAACGTCCTGACTTCTTGGAATAGCAATGGGTAAGCCGTGCTTTTCCCTGATTTACCAGTTGCTTTGCCAGCTCCTCCGTCATCTGCTTTCCCAGTGTCTGAAAAAATCTGTTTTCCTTCCAGAGCGCAAATTTGCAGCTCTTATCCCTGCAAAACCATCCCTTTCCCGTTTCGCAGACATCACTGCCGCAGGCCGGGCAGGAACCAATAACTTTGCGCTCCGACTGCATCAGAACATCGGCACCTTTCACAGCCTCGTAGGTTTTTACAAGTCCGCTGACCATGCTGCTGATTTCGCCCATAAAGGCATCGCTGTCATACTCGCCGTGTTCTATTTTCAGCAATTTTTCCTCCCAGTCTGCCGTCATGGAGGGGGACTGAATCTGTTCCGGCACCACCGTCACCAGCGCATTTCCCTTATCCGTAGAGCAAAGGTATTTCGTTCTCTTATCGCCTCTGCGCTCGATAAAGCCTTTCTGCACCAGTTTTTCGATGATGGCAGCGCGTGTGGCCGGTGTTCCGATGCCTTTTCGCTCTACGCCAGCCGGGAATTCATCTGAGCTGGCACTCTCCATCGCTGAAAGCAGAAGGTCTTCGGTAAATCTCTTGGGTGGGCTGGTCTTACCTTCTTTCAGATCGACACCAGCAAGTTCCAGTGTCATGCCTTTCGAAAGTTTCGGCAGATCACCTGCCTCCGCATTTTTCTCGGCGTCTTCACTCGACTTTCCGGCATATCGCCTCCAGCCCATATCCGTGACAGTTTTTCCTTTCGTGCCGAACTTCTGACCGGCGCACTCCGCTTCTACTATGGTTTCTGCATAGTAGCAGGGTGTTCCGACTGCACAAATCAGCCGCACCGCCAGCATGGTAAGAATCGCCTGTTCTCCACTGGGAAGAGAGGAAATATCATAACTTGCCGCCGTTTTTGTAGGAATAATGGCATGGTGATCAGTGACTTTCTTGGAATTGATGACCTGCGCTGCATTCACCGGTGCCGGCACATCCGGCTGAATCCGAAAGCTCTGCTGGATCACAGAAACAAGTTCCGGCACCAGCGGTGCCATATCATCCGTCAGATAGCGGCTGTCGGTACGGGGATAAGTCACGAGTTTCTTCTCGTACAGAGCCTGCGTGTAATCCAGGGTCTGCTGGGCAGTGAATCCCAGCTGCCGGTTTGCTTCTCTCTGAAGCGATGTCAGATCAAACAAGGCCGGGGGCTTCTCTGATTTTTCTTTCTGCTCCACCTTGGTAATGATGGCACTCCCCGCCTGACAGCACTCTGCCACCAGTTTTTCTGCTTCTGCTTTTTCTTTCATCCGATCACCGCCCGCTTGAAAATCCCGAAATTTCAATTCTGCCGAGTAGAACGGCTCCGGCTTGAACGCCCGAATTGCTGCATCCCGCATGACCACCATCGCAAGCGTTGGTGTCATCACGCGCCCTACATTCAGGGTCTGCCCATACAGACATGAAAAAAGCCGGGTGGCGTTGATTCCGACAATCCAGTCGGCACGCTCCCGGCATAAAGCCGCCTCATATAAGGCATCATATTCTGTTCCCGATCTAAGCTTCTGAAAGCCTTCCCGGATCGCACTGTCCTCCATCGAAGAAATCCACAGACGTTCCACCGGCTTTTTGCAGCCGCACTGATGGTAAACCAGTCGGAAAATCAGTTCTCCCTCACGGCCTGCGTCGGTTGCACAGATCAGGCTCTCCACATCTTTCCGCTGCATGAGCTTTTTCAGGATTCCAAACTGCTTTTTCGTACTGGTGGACACCTGATACTGCCAATGTTCCGGCAAAATCGGAAGGTCATCATACCTCCACTTGGCATACTTCTCATCATAGGCTTCCGGCTGGGAAAGTTCCACCAGATGCCCCACACACCAGCTGACAATGTAGCCATTGCCCTCCATATAACCATCCCCGCGCTGATTTGCTCCGATCACTTTCGAGAGGCTCATGGCTACCGAGGGCTTTTCCGCTAATACAAGCTTCATTCGATACTGCTCCTTTCGCAAAAAAATTAGCAGCCAGGCACCGAAGCGCATGACTGCTATGTAAGGAAGTGTATTCTGTTTTAGGTCTACAGTCGAGTAGACTAAGGACTCGCGCCCTTAGCCCCTCACAGATCCGGACGTGCGGCTTTCCCGCATCCGGCTCTTTACGAAACGCATTATTCAACAATTATCATTCGTATACGCTGACATACACTCTTCCTTTGGCTAACTGGTAATTCGCGTCGATTGTCCGCAAAAATTCATTCCAGTTATAGCTCTGCTTTTGACTTCTTCTATTTATCCAATAAAATAAGCTCTTTAGCACGTTATATCTGAATTTCTTGATACTTGGTGTATTGTCTGTGATGCCATAATAATGGTAATAACCTGTCAGGATTCTGTTTAACTTCAGAATTATCTCTTCCATTGTTAAGGTACGCATACTTCCTATCAGTCGGTGCACCTCTTTACATTTCTTCGCAAACTTCTTCCTGCTGGTTTTCCTCTTTACTCTGAACTTCCCGTTCTTTCCTTGTGAACAGTAGTGCGTAAAACCGAGGAATGTAAAAGTTTCTGGTTTTGTTCCTCTCTTTGCACATCTTTCTTGCGCAAAGCGTCCAAACTCTATCAGCCTACTCTTTTC
>OIZX01001874.1_pt1 | contig 10073 bp, 8 predicted proteins | sample 1588621 | NCBI WGS metagenome assembly OIZX01 (sample SAMN03283276) | human gut metagenome | biome: human-associated habitat; material: feces | host: Homo sapiens | place: Peru | collected 2012
GGCATAGCCGAAGTAGGGCATGACCGCGGTGATGCGGCCCGCACTGGCGCGGCGGCACGCATCGACCATGATGAGCAGCTCCATGAGGCTGTCGTTGACGGGCTTGCAGGTGGACTGGATGAGGAACACGTCGCTGCCGCGCACGGTCTCATACAGAGAGACGGAGGCCTCGCCGTCCGCGAAGCTCTTGACCTCGCTCTCGCCGAGCTTGGTGCCGATGATCTTGCAGATGTCCGCTGCCAGTTTGGGGTTTGCGTTGCCGGTGAAAATCTTGATGTCCTTACCGTGAGAGATCATGTTGATGTACTCCTCTGTTTATAAAAAATTTTCTGAAGTTACTTTTTCTCGTGCGCCGCGCGCCACTGTACCGCCCAGCCGGGCTTGTTGACCTGACGCTCGCGCGCGATGGCGAGGGAATCGGCGGGCACCTCGTCGGTGATGGTGGAGCCGGCGGCGATGTAGCTGCCGTTTCCGACCGTGACGGGGGCGATGAGATTCGTGTTGCAGCCGATGAAAGCGTCGTCGCCGATCGTGCAGCGGAACTTTTTAAAGCCGTCGTAGTTCGTCGTGACCGTGCCGCAGCCGAAGTTGATGCGCTCGCCGCAATCGCTGTCGCCGACGTAGGTGAGGTGCGAGATCTTCGTGCCGTTGCCGATGACGCTGTTTTTGATCTCGACAAAGTCGCCGACTTTGACATGATCGCCGATCTTCGAGTTCGGGCGGACATAGGCAAAGGGACCGACGGTCGTGTGCGCGCCGACGGTGCTCTCATTGAGCTGCGAGGCGTTCACCTCGGTCTCGTCGCCGACCGTGCAGTCGCGGATCATGGCGTTCGGGCCGATGGTGCAGTTCTTGCCGATGACGGTCCGGCCGCGCAGGATCGTTCCCGGCAGGATGACCGTGCCGCTGCCGATCTTGACGCGGGGGTCAATGTAGGTATTGTTGGGGTCCATGATGGAAACGCCCGCGGCAAAGTGCTTGTCGGCGATCTTGCGGCGGCACATGTCCTGTGCGGATCTGAGCTCCTCGTCATCGCCGACGGGCAAAAAGCCCTTCGTGATCTCCGCCCCCTTGGGGAAGGCGGCGAAGGCACCGTGCTCCTTGAGCACCTTGCAGCACTCCTTCGCGTCCGCGGAGTAGACCGCGCCGCCGGAGAACACGCCCACGGGCAGCACCGCGCCGTTGACGATGAGCACGCTGCCCTTTTCATCCTTGAGGAGCGTTAAAAGCTCTTCCCCGTGTCTGGCACCGTCGACGTAGACAACATCGGCGTTTTCGGGGACGTAGGGGCGCATCATGTCGTGCGCCCGTTTGTCAGACACAATAAAAAACCGCTCAATGCCCCGCCCCATCAGTTCTTCGACCATCCACGTGAGAATGGGGCAGAACAAAATGGGCCTCAGCATCAGCGGTGCTTGTTCTTTTGTCAGGGTCATATCGTCCGGCATAAAGAGAACTGCCAACTTCTGATCCATCGGAGCTCATCTCCTTTCAATTCTACTCTCTATTAACGACATTATAGCAAAGATGCCCGAAAAATCCACCGTTTCTCACAAAAAAAACAAAAATTTTTTGATTTGGCGGCTTTACTTTTGTATTTTCAAAATTTCGTTTCAAAAGACTGCATTTTAGGTTGAATTCGCAATATTTTTGCGGTACAATGATAAAACTTTCGCATGGAGGAGGTGCTGTCATGCTGAATATCGTGCTCGTCGAGCCGGAGATCCCGCAAAACTGCGGCAATATCGCGCGCACCTGCGCGGCGACGGGGGCGCATCTGCATCTCATCAAGCCCCTCGGGTTCGACATTTCCGACCGCGCCGTCAAGCGCGCGGGGCTGGACTACTGGTACCTTGTGGATATCAGCGTGTACGAAAATTTAGCCGACCTTTTTGCAAAGCATCCCGAGGCGGAACGCGACTGCTGGCTCACCACGACCAAGGCTCCGCAGGACTACTGCCGGGCGGAATTCAAGGACGGCTGCTGGCTCTTTTTCGGAAAGGAGACCGCGGGCCTGCCGGAGCCTTTCCGCGTGGCGCACTATGAGCGCTGCATCCGCCTTCCGATGCGGAAGGAGGCGCGCAGCCTGAATCTATCAAACTCCGTGGCGATCCTGACGTATGAAGCGCTGCGGCAGACGGGCTTTCCCGGTCTCAAGCACGAGGGGGAAATGCTGGAAAAGGAGTAAATCCCAAATTCGTTTTAACTGCGTAACCAAATCGTATGTGTATATTATGAGGAGGAAACAACATGAATTATAACAAGAAGACTGTTCTCGATGTGGACGTGAGCGGCAAGAAGGTGCTGCTGCGCTGCGATTTCAACGTGCCCCAGGACAAGGAGACCGGCGAGATCACCTCGGATAAGCGCATCGTGGCCGCGCTGCCGACCATCCGGTATCTGCTCGACCACGGCGCGGCGGTCATCGCCTGCTCCCACCTCGGCAAGCCCGAGGCCAAGTTTGACAAGTGGGTGAAAAAGCAGACCGAAAAGGGCAAGGACCCCGCGACGCTGACCGAGGAGAAGTGGAAAAAGTCCCTCGACAAGCTGACGCTTGCGCCCGTCGCCAAGCGCCTGTCCGAGCTTTTGGGCAAGGATGTCATCTTCGCGCACGACGTCGTCGGCGAGGATGCCAAGGCCAAGGCCGCGGCGCTCAAGGGCGGCGAGATCATGCTGCTTGAAAACACCCGTTTTGAAGCGGGCGAGACCAAGAACGACCCCGAGCTTGCCAAGGCCCTTGCCTCGATGGCGGAGCTGTACGTCTCCGACGCGTTCGGCACGGTGCACCGCGCGCACGCGTCCACCGCGGGCGTGGCCGCCTATCTTCCCGCCGTGTCGGGCCTGCTCGTTGCCAAGGAGCTTGAGGTCATGGGCAAGGCGCTCGACGATCCCAAGCGCCCGTTCGTCGCCGTGCTCGGCGGCGCAAAGGTCAGCGACAAGATCGCCGTCATCAACAACCTTTTAGACAAGGCCGACACCGTCATCATCGGCGGCGGCATGGCCTACACGTTCGCCAAGGCGCAGGGCGGCGAGATCGGCAAGTCCCTGCTCGAGGAAGACAAGTGCGCCTACGCGCTCGAGATGATCGAAAAGGCCAAGCAGAAGGGCGTCAAGCTCCTGCTGCCGGTCGATACCGTCGCGGCGACGGAGTTTGCCGCCGACGCAGAGCCCCACGTCGTCGACGCGATGCACATCCCCGCGGATATGATGGGCATGGACATCGGCCCCAAGACCGTCGAGCTCTTCTGCGCGGCGACCAAGGGCGCGGGCACGATCGTGTGGAACGGCCCCATGGGCGTTTTTGAGTTCCCAACCTTTGCGACCGGCACGAAGGCCATGGCCAAGGCGCTCGCCGAGAGCGGCGCGGTCACGATCATCGGCGGCGGCGACAGCGCGGCGGCAGCCGAGCAGCTCGGCTTTGCCGACAAGATCACGCACATCTCCACCGGCGGCGGCGCGTCGCTCGAGTTCCTGGAAGGTAAGGAATTACCGGGCGTTGCGTGCCTTTTAGACAAGTGAGAAAAATCTCTATTGATTTTCATATATTCGCATAGATCTTAGATTTAGACAGTAACAGGAGAAAAGACCCAATATGAATCGCAGATACCGTAAAACCATCATCGCAGGCAACTGGAAAATGAACAAGACCCCCAGCGAGACCAAGGCCTTTGCCGAACAGTTCAAGGCCATCCTTCCCAAAACCAAATGGTGCGACATCGTCGTGTGCGTGCCCACGGTCGACCTTTCTGCCGCCGTGCGCGCGTTCAAGGACAGCCGCATCGCCGTCGGCGCGGAGAACGTCTACTTTGAAAAGAGCGGCGCCTACACCGGCGAGATTTCCGCCGACATGCTCGCCGACCTCGGCGTGCGCTATGTCATCGTCGGCCACAGCGAGCGCCGCGCGCTCTTCGGCGAGACGGACGAGATCGTCAACAAAAAGGTCCTCGCCGCGCTCGAGGCGGGGCTGAACCCCATCATCTGCGTGGGCGAGAGCCTTGCCCAGCGCGAGATGGGCGTGACGATGGAGCTCATCGCGCTGCAGGTCAAGTCCGCCCTCGCGGGCGTGAGCGCCGAGCAGATGCGCCGCTGCGTCATCGCCTATGAGCCCATCTGGGCCATCGGCACCGGCAAGACCGCCACGGGCGAGCAGGCGGCCGAGGTCTGCACCTATATCCGCTCGCTCATCCGCGCGCAGTACGGCGCGCGCATCGCCCGCAGCGTGACCATTCAGTACGGCGGCTCGATGAAGGGCTCGAACGCCCACGAGCTGCTCTCGCACGAGGACATCGACGGCGGCCTGATCGGCGGCGCTTCGCTCGACCCCAAGGCACTGATGGAGATCGTCCACGCTGCCAACCAGGAGTAAGGAGGAAAATCGATGAATAAGACTCCCACCACGCTGATCATCATGGACGGCTTCGGCCTGTCCAACGATACCGTCGGCAACGCGGTGCGCGCGGCCAACACCCCCGTGCTCGACGGCCTTTTTGCCGAGTATGCCCACACGACGCTCCAGGCCTCCGGTCTTGACGTGGGCCTGCCCGCGGGCCAGATGGGCAACAGCGAGGTCGGCCATACCAACATCGGCGGCGGCCGCGTCGTGTTCCAGGACCTGCCGCGCATCACCCGCTCGATCGAGGACGGTACGTTCTTTGAAAATCCCGCCTACAACAAGGCGATGGACGACTGCATTGAAAAGGGCTCTGCGCTGCACCTTTACGGTCTGCACTCCACCGGCGGCGTGCACTCCACGCTCGACCACCTCTACGCGCTTTTAAAGATGGCGCACATCAAGGGCTTAAAGCGCGTGTATATCCACGCCTTCCTCGACGGGCGCGACACGCCCCCGACCTCCGGCCGCGACTTTGTCGCAAAGACCATGGAAAAGTGCCGTGAGCTCGGCGTCGGCAAGATCGCGACCGTCATGGGCCGCTATTACGCGATGGACCGCGACAAGCGCTGGGACCGCTTAGAGAACGCCTATGACGCGCTCGTCTACGGTGAGGGCGTGCAGGATCCCGACCCCATTCACGCCATCGAGGAGAGCTATAAAAACGGCGTGACGGACGAATTTGTCGAGCCCATCGTCTGCGACAAGGACGGCATGATCTCCGACAACGATTCGGTCATCTTCTTCAACTACCGCCCCGACCGCGCCCGCGAGATCACGCGCGCGTTCGTCGACCCCGCGTTCGACGGCTTCAAGCGCGAGTTCTTCCCGCTCACCTACGTCTGCAACACCGAGTACGACGCGACCATGCCGAACGTGCTCGTCGCCTTCCCGCGCATCAGCGTGAAAAACGGCCTTGGCGAGTACCTGAGCAAGATGGGCATGACCCAGCTGCGCATCGCCGAGACCGAGAAGTACGCGCATGTCACGTTCTTCTTCAACGGCGGCGTCGAGGACCCGTATCCCGGCGAGGACCGCGTACTCGTCGCGTCCCCGAAGGTCGCGACCTACGACCTCCAGCCCGAGATGAGCGCCTACGAGGTCGCGAGCAAGTGCGTCGAGCGCATCGAGTCCGGCAAGTACGACGTCATCATTCTGAACTTTGCCAACTGCGACATGGTTGGCCACACGGGCGTGTTCGACGCCGCCGTCAAGGCCGTTGAAACGGTCGACGAGTGCGTCGGTCAGGTCGTGGAGGCGACGCTCAAGATGGGCGGCATCGCGATGATCACCGCCGACCACGGCAACGCCGAGCAGATGCTGCAAAGCGACGGCAAGAGCCCGATGACCGCGCACACGACGAATGTGGTGCCCTTCATCCTCTGCGGCGCGGGCACGGAGCTGCGCGAGGGCCGCCTCGCCGACATCGCGCCGACGATCCTCGACGTGATGGGCCTTGAGCAGCCCGCGGAAATGGACGGCAAGACGCTGATCGTCCGCTAAAAAATCGGATCTGCCATGTTTAGAAAAAGCTCTGACGGTACACACTACCGTCAGAGCTTTTTTTGCTCCCAATTTTCGCACGAGCCGCAAAGCGGCGGAAAGGATGAAACATGGCAGGATCGAACGGCCGCGCAAAGCGGCACTTCTTCGGCGGGACGGGCTTATACATAGCCCTGTTCCTCGGTGTGACGGCGCTGGCCGTCGCGGGCTATTGGACGCTGCTGCCGAAAAATACGACGGACAAGGACGCGGAGAACGTCTCCTCACAGGTAGAGCTTCCCGTGCAGGACGAAACGCCGCAGATGCCGGAGGCGGAGCTGCCGCAGGAGGCGGCAAAGCCGGCAGAGCCGGTGGAGGAGCCGCCCGAGGACCTCACCGTGATGGATGAGGCCACGGGCGTGGAGGACACCGTCCCCGCGATGGAGAGCGAGACGGACGCGCAGCCCGTCGCCCCGCGGCTCGTGGTCGCGCCGCTCGTGGGGGAGGAGGTCGCGGCGTTTTCGGTCGACGAGCTCACGTATAACGAGACGCTTGGCGACTGGCGCACGCACGACGGCATCGACATCGCCGCCGAGGTCGGCACGCAGGTGATCGCCGCGTGCAGCGGCGTTGTGACGGCGGTGCGCGACGACGATATGATGGGCACGCTCGTGACCATCGCGCACGACGGCGGGTACGAGACGACGTACGCCAATCTCCGCAGCTCGCCGGGCGTCGGCGAGGGGCAGTATGTCTCCGCGGGCGAGGTCATCGGCGCGGTCGGCAGCAGCTCGATCGCCGAGTTCTCGATGCCGGCGCATCTGCACTTTTCGGTCAGCAAAGATGGGGTACCATGCGACCCAGCAGAATTTCTAAATTAAAAATAGAGGCCGCTCAGTCATGGCTGAGCGGCCTCTATTTTTAGGGAGATCACGGCCCGCTGCGCGCATAAATCGCCCGCCAACGGCGGGCGATTTCCACACTTGCGGGCTGAGAGGTATTTTTTGTCACGCACATGTCGCGACAAAAAACGATTTCAATTTATTTCGCGCCGTGCGCGGCGCGAAAATCTGTGATGCTTTTAATATTTGCGGGCGGCAAAATCTGCGATGCGTTTGGCGTGATTTGCGGGAGTTACTTCTTTTTTGCTTTGGGGGTGGGAGAGAGTTCGTTGAGCAGGGTGAAGCCTAAGATCAGGGCGCCGCCGATGACTTGCATTGCGGTCATGCTCTCGCCGAGCAGGGTGACGGAGACGAGAACGGCGACGAGGGGGTCGATGTAGCTTAAAATCGCGGCCTCCTGTCCGGGCAGCTCCTTGAGCGACGAGAAGTACAGGCAGTACGTGACGCCCGTGTGGACAAGGCCGACGATGAGAAGGTTTACCCAGCCGACGGCGTTCAGCGAGCTGAGTGTGATGCCATTTGTCGAGAGCACGTAGGGGATGAGCACGACGATGGCGGACAAAAACTGCAAAAACGTGCGGTGGATGCCCTCGACCTGATGGATGGACTTGTTGAGCAGGATGACGGTCGCGTAAAACACCGCCGCGCCGAGGCCGAAGAGAATGCCCTTGAGGTCATCCGACCCGCGCGTGTCGCCAATGCCGGTGATGAGCACAAGGCCGAGCGTGGACATCACAAAGCAGAGAAATTTCTTCCCTGTCAGCTTTTCATGGAAGAGGATGGGGCAGACGAGCGTGACGATGACGGGCGCGAAGTAATAGCTCAGTGTGGCGACGGAAACGCTCGTATAGCGGTAGGCCTCAAATAAAAGGATCCAGTTGACGCCCATCGCCGCACCGGAGAGAAGCAGCAGCGGCACCTCCTTTTTGATGCGCGCGAAGGGGATCTTCTGCCTGCTGACAAGTAAGTATACGCCGATCAGCAGCGCGGCCAGCACGGCGCGGTACAGCGCCAGCTCGCCGGACGGGACGGGAATATTGCGCACAAAAAGTCCCAGCGTGCCGAAGACGGTCATCGACATAATGAGCATGAGACGGGGGTCGGCCTTTTTCATAAAAATTCCTCGCGATCTGACAGAACATGCAAATGGTAGTTGCCGGCTATCATAGCACGCGGACTTCCCACCGTCAATCGGGAAAGCAAAAAGAGAGGGGCCGCCCAAAAGAAAACCTTTCGGACGGCCCGGAGGAGAGAGATGGGAGCGCTAACGCGTCAATACGCGGAGCAAAACAGCAAATTCGCCAAGCCCGAACACGGACAGAAACACCACGCCGCGCAGCTGCGGCTTTTTGACGTGGAGCGGCGTGATGTACAGTACGCCAAGCAGGAACAGCCCCAGCGCGTAAACGACCGCGCAGTTCAGGGCAAAGCGCAGCGAGAGCAGGTAGAAAAGCGGCGCGAGCACGGCACTCGCCGTGACCGGCACGCCGAGGTAGTAGGCGCGGTTTTCGCTTGTGCGGTCCTGCCGCTCCTCCTCCGTCACGTTGAAGTAGGCGAGGCGGATGAGCGCGCAGAGCGCGAAAAACGACATCGTCGCAAGGAACCAGAGTCTATCGCAGTCCATGCTCCAGCCGATGGCGGCGGGCAGCACGCCGAAGCAGACAAGGTCGTTGAGCGAGTCGATCTGGATACCGAAGCGCTTTTCCTGTTCGGTGCGGTCCTTTTTCGTGCGGGCGATGCGCCCGTCAAAGGCGTCGAGCAGCCCCGCGAGCATCAGGCACAGCATGGCGTCGAGAGGTTCGAAGCGCGCGGCGGAATAGAGGCCGCCAAGCCCCAGCAGCAGCGAGAGATAGGTTGCGATCACGGTGTAGTCGTAAACTCCGATCATAAAAAACCGTCCGATCCTTTTGGATTGCAGCACCATTATACCAGACGGCGGCGGGGAAGTATCGCTAAAATGCTGACAAGGTTATTGGCTGTGGTGTGAACGCTCGATGACGCGCGCAAAGCGCGCTTCGTCGTAGATGACCGGCACGGGGTAGACGGGGTTTGCCTCCTGCGCGGCCCATTTGGACATGAGGGGGATGTCCTCTTCGCGGATGCAGTTGAAGTGGTCGGGGATGCCCATGCGGGCGTTCATCGCGCGGATTTCGGCAATGAACGCCTTGGCGCGCACCTCCTCCGTGTCGCCCTTGAGGCCGACGAGTGCGGCAAGGCGCGCAAGGCGCGGACAGGCCGCTTTGCCGTAGTCTTCGAGCACGAGAGGGAGAAGCACCGCGTTTGCAAGGCCGTGGGGTACGCCGTAAAGCCCACCGAGCGTGTGCGCGATGGCGTGCACGTTGCCGACGCTTGCGCGCGTGAACGCCGCGCCTGCGTCGAACGAGGCCTGCAGCATCGCCGCGCGGTCGGGGAGCGACGTGCCGTCGCGGTACGCGCGCTCCAAATGCGTGAAGATGGTCACGACGGCGTTTTCCGCGAGCAGGCGCGTCTGCTTCGTGTTGTAAAAGCGGCTCAGGTACGCCTCGACCGCGTGCGTCAGCGCGTCCATGCCGGTCTCCGCCGTGATGTGTGGAGGCAGGCCGACGGTCAGCGCGGGGTCTAAGATCGCGTAGCGCGGAATGAGGCAGAGGTCGGAGATCGCATACTTGTGGTGGTCACTGCCGGTGACAACGGCGGCGATGGTCGTCTCTGACCCCGTGCCTGCCGTCGTGGGCACGGCGATGAGCGGCGGAATGCGGCGGCGGACCTTTAAGAGTCCCACAAGCTGCGAAAGCGGCTTGTCCGGCCGCGCGAGGCACGCCGCGGCGGCCTTGGCTGCGTCCATCGGCGAGCCGCCGCCGATGACGAGAAAGCAGTCGCAGCTATCAATCTTGTACTGCGCGGCGATCTTTTCGACCGTCTCGACCGATGGATTCGGCTCGACCGAGGAGAAGATGGAGAGCAGGATGTCCTGCTCGTCAAGTTTTTCCTGCAAGGCGCGGAAGTGCTCGTCCGCGCACTGGCGGCGGCTCGCGATGACGAACGGGCGGCGCAGGCCGTTTTCGCGCAGGATGTCTGCGGCGCGAAGAAGGCTCCCCTCGCCTGAAAAGACCTCCGGCGTGCGCCAGGGGAGAAAGCGCGCGCCGACGGCAAAGCAGCACTGAAACGCGCGGCAGAAAAACGTGCTTAGCATGTGTCCGTCCTCATTTCTTTCAGGAATGCACTCAGTATACCACGGAAAAACGCGCAAAAAAAGGGCCGCGCATTGGCCGACTCCGCATAAGAAAACATGCGCCGTAAAAGGCAAATTTTGCACGGAC
>OIZX01001875.1_pt1 | contig 10065 bp, 6 predicted proteins | sample 1588621 | NCBI WGS metagenome assembly OIZX01 (sample SAMN03283276) | human gut metagenome | biome: human-associated habitat; material: feces | host: Homo sapiens | place: Peru | collected 2012
TATCACAAAAAAGAGAAATTAATCTCTATCAACTTCTCTTTCAATTATTTTACCAGTTTTAGCATCTATTACATATTCATATTCAGTATCCTTAGTATCAAAACTAATTTCATAAGTCTCATCATCACTTTCAAATTCTATTTCATAATCAAAATAGTCAGTAACCTTAGCATCATTTAATACAATACTTTTAGCTTTATCTTTAGTTATATATTTAGTTGTATCTACTTTCTTATTCTTTGTTTCATATTTAATTATATTGCCACTTACTGCATCAAGTTCAATATCATATTCTTTATCTTTAGTTTCAAATTCAACTTCATAAACAGCTTTTCCACTCTTAAATTCAAACTCTATGTCATAATCATAATATTCTTTAACTTTAGTTTTATTAAGCACTATCTCTTTTATCTTTTCTTTAGATAAATAATTTTTAGATGTACTTGTACTTACTTTTTTACTTTCTACTTCTCTTTCGATTATTTTACCAGTCTTAGCATCTATCTCATAATCATATTCGGTATTATTAGAAATAAATTCTATATCATAAACCATAATACCATCATCATAGTCATATTCAATTTCTAAATTTTTAACAGTATCACTGCTCACTTTAGAATCATCAAACACTATTTTTTTAGCTTCATCTATACTTATGTAGTTACTCTTACTAGCAGTACCAACAGTATTTACTTCTTCTGTCTTATTATAAGTTGTATTTGCTAAAATATTTAATTCATTAGTACTTAACTTAGACAATTCTTCAAAATTATATAAAGAATTCTTATTAAGGATACTTCTTATTAATTTAACCTTAGATACAGAAATATTATATTTTTTAGATAAATCTTTATCATAAGATGTAGTATCTAAATTTTGAGTTAATATTGAAGAATCTAATTTTTCATTTTTCAAATAACTATATACATTATTAGCAAGCTTATCTAAGTCATAATTTCCTTCTACCATACTTATTAAAACTGAATTATCATTTTCATTTATATATCCATTTTTAACCATAGAACCAAATATAGCATTAACTGCTACATCAACATTACTACCTTTTAAATCCATATCCCCTAATACTTTCTTACCATCTTCATTATTTGTATTAACACTAACAACTTTATTCTTAGAATTAATACTAAGTTCTAAACTCGGGTTAACATCAATACCTATAACAGCTACCCTATTATCATTTTTAAAATATATTAATCCCACAAAAAATAATACAACAGCAAAAGCTAAACCAAAACCACTAGTTACAAAGTATTTACTTTTACTTTTCTTTTCCATATTTAATACTACTCCTTTATCATTTCTAATTTTCTTGGCAACATCATTATAATCAGAATATATCATATTATCAAATACATTATATAATTCATCTTTAACTTTTTTATTCATTTATTGCCTCCTTATATTTACTACGAACTTTCTTAATAGTTCTATTATATTTTGTTCTGATGTGGCTATGCCTAAAGCAAGACATATTAAAGTTAAACATTTTATTATGGTTCCAACTAGTGAAAGTTTAGGAAAAATATTAAAAACTTTATACAATATTAAGTCATCTTTAAATATGAAACTTGAAGAAGGTATGCTTACTTGGCATGAATTTTTGAATTATGGAACGGATACAGATACTTATGTTAAGAGAGATGCTAAGAGTCCTGCTGCTATAATATATAGTGGTGGTACTACTGGTAAACCTAAAGGAATAATTATTTCTAATGCTAACTTTAATGCTATGGCTTTGCAAACATCTAATGTATGTAAATATATTAGTCCAGGACATTCAGTATTATCTGCATTACCAATATTCCATGTATTTGGTTTAGCACTATGTACTCATACTTGTTTAGTTTCAGGTATGAAATGTATAATAGTTCCACAACTAAATACTAAAAAAATTAATAAAGAATTAAGAAAATATAAACCTAATATTTATCCTGCTGTTCCATCTTTATTAAAAATGTCTGTTAATGGAGCTGACCCTGGTATTAATGCATTTAAAGATATAAAAGTTGTAGTTGTAGGTGGTGACTATTTATCACCTCAATTAAAGAGTGAGTTTGAAGAATATTTAAAAGCTCATGGAAGTAGTGCTGTTGTTAAAGTTGGATATGGACTTTCTGAAGCATGTGGATTTTGTTGTTGCACATCTGAAGTTGATGAAAAGTATGTAAATAGTCATAGTGGTACCTTAGGTATTCCAAATCCAGATATGATTGTTAAAGTATTTGAACCAAATAGTGATGTTGAAAAATCGCTTGGAGATGTTGGTGAATTATGTGTAACAGGTCCTACACTAATGATGGGATATATAAATGAGGATGAGGAAACTAGAAAAACATTAGTAGTTCATAGTGATGGTAAAACTTGGCTACATACTGGAGATCTTGGATATATGGATAAAGATGGATTTATCTTCTATACTTCTAGACTTAAAAGAATGATAATTACTAATGGATACAATGTATATCCAGTTGAACTTGAGGAAATCATTAGTAAATGTAAATACGTAGATGCTTGTACAGTAGTAGGAATTCCTCATAAAATAAAGAGTCAAACACCTAAGGCAGTAATAGTACTTAAAAAAGGTGTAGAAAATACTATGGAAATACGTGAAGAAATAAGAAGATATTGTTATAAGAATATAGCTAAGTATGCAGTACCAACTGAATATGAATTTAGAGATACGCTTCCTAAAACAGCTGTTGGTAAAGTAGCTTATAGAGACTTAGAAAAAAAGAAAGAAGATTAATTCTTCTTTTTTTGTGGAATTGTTGTGGAATATAAAAGGTATACTTTATATACTTAAAATTATATAATTAATATGGAGGTTGAAACTTATGAAGAAGTTTTTAAAAAATTATAAGTCAACATTAATACTTTTAGGATCAATTATTATTGGTACTATAGTAGGACTAATATTTGGAGAAAAAGCTACTGTATTAAGTCCTTTTGGTGATTTATTCTTAAACATGTTACTTGTTATTATAGTGCCACTTATATTCTTAACAATTAGTACATCCATTGGTAAAATGAAACAACCTAAGAGAATTGGTAAGATACTTACTACTATAATACTTGTGTTTGCATTTACTTCTATAGTTAGTGTATTCGTTGGTATAGTATCAACTAAAGCATTTAGATTAGTTGATGTTAAAGATGAAACTGCTATTAAGGAAGTATTAAATGGAGCTGAAGAAGCAACTAAGGAAGATGTTAATTTCTTAGAAAGAACTGTTGAAGCAGTTAGTGTTAATGATTTTAGTAAATTACTTACTAGAGATAATATGATTGCTTTAATTATATTCTCAATACTTATGGGAATCAGTATTAATATGAGTAAAGGTAAAGGAGATAAGTTCTTAGATGTTTTAGAGAGTGCTAATGAAGTAGTGCAATCATTTATTAAATTAATTATGTACTATGCACCTATAGGTCTTGGATGTTATTTTGCTGCTTTAGTTGGTACTTTTGGTGGAGAAATAGCTATTGGATATGGTAAAACATTTATAATCTATACAGTAGTTAGTGTTGTATTCTATTTTACGGTTTATTCATTATATGCATTTGTTGCTGGTGGTAAGAAAGGATTTATTAGTTATTGGAGAAATATATTACCTGCTACATTAACTAGTCTTGCTACATGTAGTAGTGCTGCATCAATACCAGTAAATACTACTTGTGCTAAGAATATTGGTGTTCCAGATGATATAGCTGATACTACCATTCCACTTGGAACAAGTTTCCATAAAGATGGTTCTATAATAGGTAGTGTATTTAAAATTATGTTCTTAGTATATCTATTTAATTCAGATGTTAGTACTCTTAAAGTTTTAGGCGTTGCATTAATAGCTACATTACTTGTTACTGCTGTACCAATTGGTGGGGGAACAATATCAGAAATGTTAATAATTACTATGTTAGGTTTTCCAGTAACAGCACTTCCTATATTAACAATAATAGCTACTATAATAGATCCACCTGCTACTATGTTAAATGTTGTAGGCGACTCAGCATCAAGTATGATGGTTGCTAGAATAGTAGATGGTAAAAAATGGATGAAAGAAAAGAAGTTTATTTAGTTTAAACTTCTTTTTTTATGCTACAAACTCATTAGAATTCTATAATAATCACTCTTGAATTCATCTTTTTCAATACCAAGTTCTTCATAGAATTTATCTATATATTCTTTTCCATAGTTTCTTTCAATAGATATTTCACATATTACTAAGTCAAAATATATATCACCTATTCCGGCATCTTCTGTATCTAGTAGTCCACTAAAGTGTCCGTTATCAGCAAATATATTAGGTAGTGACATATCACCATGAGTGAAACCTATAATTTGTTTTGGTTTATTACCTTTTAGATACTTTAGTATATTTTCTTTTGTTATGAATCTCTGTAGTATTTCAGGTTTAATATCTTCATTTTTAATAGTATTAAATCTTTCTTCTATTCTTTTTATTTTAGTATCTATTGTTTCATCTATTATACAATCGCTATAATCTATATTATAAAGAGCATTAAAGGCTTCAATAATAATTTTAATCCCTTCAAGTGGGTGATCTTCGTAGTATTTATCGCAAAGCATATTACCTTTTAAAGATTTAGTTAGCATATAACTTTTACCATTATATTTTTCATAAAAAACTTTTTCAGGTACAGTTATTTTATCTTTTAAATAATCTAGGCTAATCGATTCTTTAGATAAATGATCTGCAATTTTAAGAAAGAATACTTTACTTTTCTTTCTAATTTTATACACTTTTTTGCCTGAACAACCGATTGTTATTTCTTCTATCTTGTTGGCATCTTTTAAAAATTCATTTAACCTGTTACTTCCTTTGATGTTAATAACTTCTTTAGGCTTTTGTTCAATATTTGTGTTAATAACTTGTTTATCTTTTATAGAGTCATAGTTTCCATCATAACTAACTAGTTTTTTATTTTCTATTATAACTATTCTAGTGGCTATTTTATTAATAAAGTATCTATCGTGTGATATGAAAAGTAATGTTCCATCAAAGTCTAGTAGAGCTTCTTCTAATATTTCTTTTGTATCTATATCTATATGGTTTGTTGGTTCATCAAGAATTAAGAAATTAGATTTAGAAAGTATTAGTTCTAATAATTTAATTCTTACTTTTTCTCCTCCACTTATTGTTTTAAGTTTTTTAGATATTTCTTCTTCCCCAAAATAGAATTGATGAAGTTTACTTCTAAGTTCGCTTTCACTTCCTACAAAGAATGAACGTACGTGTTCATAAATTGTCAAGTCTTCATTGTCAAATCTTATCTCTTGAGGTATGTATCCTATTTTAATATTTGTACCTAATTTTATATTATCATGTGTATTATTCATGATATTTTTTATTAATGTTGTTTTACCTGTTCCATTCTTACCCATTAAGCAAACTCTATCTTGATAGTATATTTTCATGCTTGCTTTTTCAAGTAAGGTGCGAGATCCAATATTTAAATTTAAATTATCTATAGTAAGAACATGATTACCACTTCTATTCTCAGTAGTAAGATTTACTCTTAATTCAGTCTTCTCTTTTGGTTTTTCTATCATGTCCATTCTTTCAAGTCTTTTTTCCATAGCTGCTGCTCTTCTAAAAAACATTGGATTATCACTCTTAGTGCCCCATTCTTTTAGTCTTTTAACTGCTTCTTTTATTGCTTCTATTTCTTTTTGTTGATTTTTATAAGCAGCGAACTCGCTTAAAAATCTTCTTTCTGATTCTTTTAAGTAATATGTATAGTTTCCATGATATACGTCTTCTTTACCATTTTTAATTTCTATTATTTTGTTTACCACTCTATCTAAAAAGTATCTATCGTGACTTACTATTAAAGCAGAACCTTTGTAGTTGCTTAGGTATTCTTCAAACCATTCTAAAGTATCTATATCTAAATGATTAGTTGGTTCATCTAATAAAAGTACATCAGGTTCAGATAGGACTAAAGAAGCTAGATTTACGATTGTTTTCTCACCACCTGATAAATTATTGTATTCTGTATTTAATAACTCATCTGATAGCTTAAAACCACCTTTAATCTTATTTATTTTTTCTTTTATTTGGTATCCACCTTTAATTCTAAATTCTTCTTGTATTCTATCCAATGTTTTGATAGACTTTTCACTTGAGTCCATGGTAGCTACATAAGAATTAATAGATTCTTCCAAGTCTAATAATTCTTTAATTCCACGTAGATATACATCTTTAGCTTTAACATTATCTTTTTCTTTAGGTGGTATTTGTGTTAAATAACCTATTTTAGCGCCTTTTCTTATATTAATAGTTCCATTATCTATAGTTTCTAAACCCATAATAAGCCTAAGTGTAGTAGTTTTACCACACCCATTGCTTCCAATAAGAGCTATTCTCTCACCACTTTTTACTTCCATTGAAAAGTCTTTTAATACTGGATTAAATCCATAATTCTTATTTATTTTATTTATACTTATTTCTATCATAATTAATTTTACTCCTTTTTTATTGCATGTTAAAAAAATCACACTTCTTGTTACTCAAAGGAATAACTAAAGTGTGATATCACTACTATACATAATTTTAGTACCAATGTATTTCATAATATCACCTTTCGAGCATATTATATCATACTTGTATTTATATTTCTATATGTTCTTGTTTACTAAAAAATTAAAATATGATATATTGTTATTAGTGAAACGTTTAGCCACCTGAGCTGGACGTCACCAAAAATTGGGAAACCTAACCTTGGTTAGGCTTTTTTAATTGTAATTATTAAGATAATTAGAATTAAAAGTATAATTATAAATAAAAGTATGCTTATAAGTGTATCTTTCTTCATATATACCATCTCCTTATAAAATTTAAAAATATATATAATGAGATGACGCCCAGCTAAACATTTTGAAAAGTAAAGTATCACATATAAATATTAATGTCAAAAAGACATAATTTAATTTTGTATTAGAAATATAGATTTAAAATATAAATTTTCTTTTATGAAAAACTAATAAATATACTATAAAACTTACTAAAAAATGAGTTTTATATAAATTTAAAAAACAAGTAAATTTTTGTTTACTTGTTTTCATTTAAATATTTACTAACTACATCGATGATTCTTTTATATTCTGTTTCTAATTCATCAAAGTGTTTTTTTATATATTCTTTATCTCCATCTTTACTTTTAAGTTCATGATCAAGTGATAACTTTGCTAGTTCTGTAAATCCAAAGTATTTTGAATCACTTTTTAGTGAATGTACGTCTACTGAATATTCTTTCATATTTTCTTTATTAGAAACTATTCTATTCCATTTTTCATCTATTTCTTTGAACCAATCGTTTAACATTTCTTTATACATTTCCATGCTTCCAAAATTTTCTAGTCCAATTTTATAATCAATATTAGCATCTTCTAGAATCTTTTCACCATCGTTAGTTTGTTCTTCTGTTACTTCTTCTTCAAGTGGTTTCATATCAGTTCCAAATTCATATTTTGGTACATCTTTCCATCTATCTTCTGAAGACTCTTTTTCATTATTAAATATTTTATCTAGTTTTAATTTTAAACTATCTTTATTAAATGGTTTAGCTAAATAATCTGCAAATCCTTCTTTAATATATTTTTCTTTAGATCCAGATACAGCATCGGCAGTTAAGGCAATTACTGGTGTATTAAATCCATCTATTTCTTTTAATTTCTTTAATGCTTCTTCACCATTCATTACTGGCATCATTATGTCCATTAATATAATATCGTAGTCATTATTAGAAGCAACCATATTAAGGCATTCACTTCCGTTATAGCATTCATCTACTTTTTTAATATTTAAAGCATCTGTCACTCTTCTAGCTACTTTAACATTTAACTTATTATCATCAACTATTAATACTTTTTTATTAATATAATCAACATTATTAGAAGTATCATTTTTATTTGTAATTTCATTATATGGTTTTGACATTTTACTTATTTTTTGAGGAACGTTTACCATAAATATAGAACCTAGTCCATACTGACTTTGTACATTTATTTTTCCACCCATCATTTCAACTAATCTTTTTGTGATTGCTAGTCCTAAACCAGTTCCTTCAGTAGTAGAGTTTCTTTCAATATCAAGTCTTTCAAACTTAGTAAATAATTTTTCTATATCTTCTTTTTTGATACCTCTTCCGCTATCTTGAACAGTTATTATTAAATTACAATTATCATCTCTATTAATACATTTAACATTAAGATTAACATGTCCTTTTTCTGTATATTTAATAGCATTTGTTAATAAATTGTTTATTATTTGTTTCATATGAGCTTTGTCACCAAGTAATTCATATGGTATATCTTCAGCAATGTTGACATGAAGTTCTACTGGTTTATCTCCAATACGAGTACTTGATACTCTAGCTAAAGTTTCTACTTCTTCTTTAAAGTTATATGGAATTTCTACTATTTCCATCTTTTCACTTTCTATTTTACTTATATCCATTATATTTCCAACTATTTCTAAAAGTGTTTGAGAAGCAGATACTATATCTTTTAAATCTTCTTTCATGTCTTTAGGACAATTAGCTCTTTCTTCTAAGTTTTCTGAAAGACCAACGATAGCATTTAATGGAGTTCTTATCTCATGAGACATACTACTTAAGAAGTCTGACTTTGCTCTATTAGCTCTTTCTGCTTGATCTTTTGCTACATTTAGTTGTTCTATTGTTTTTAAATCTGGATTTTCTATTGTAAATATCATTATCATATCAACAATACTAAATACAATAGAAATTAAATTAACTTGAGGTATTATCATTCTACATACAGCTACTATAATCAAGAAGAAAATCAAAAAATATAAAGGAATGTATTTCTCGTTGTTTTTAAAGTTTTTATATTTTAATAAAACTATTATCATTCCTAAAATATAAACGCAACTTGCTACTAAACCTAAAGTGGTTAGTGGTCCATATGAATCTAATACTCCATTTTCATTCACTATTGTTACATCTAGTAATAAAGCAAGTATATAAACAATTATATTTGAAATAAATGTTATCTTTTTTGCGTTTAGATTTCTATTATTGAGTGAATATATATAATAAAATAATAAGCTACACCATGATACAACTAAAATTACATCTAATTTATTTAATAATTTAAATAATAATAGATTATTCCATGTTATTGCATTTATAACTATAGATGTTGTGGTTAATGACTCCACTATATTTATTAATAACATATATTTAAAAATTTTTGTTTCAAAATTTTCTACACCTTTTTTTCTAATAAACATATATGTGATAATTGATGATATTATAAATGCACATATAGTTAAATATCCATTTGCCATATTACACTCCTATTCTTATTTAATTATATAATAATTATAACATAATAAAAAGGTTAAATTTATTAACCTTTTATTCTTTTATCAAATAAGAATGCGTTTTGTTTTGATGGTGACAACTTCATTACTGGTTCATATACTTCTTCACTAGGAGTTACATCTTTTGGCCTATATACTAAATCTTTTATATATTCTTTGTTGAAATATGGCCATTCACTAAACCTTTGTTCAACGTATTTATCCCATTCATTACCATTTAATTCTTCTCTTTTAAGTGGTTCTTCGCTCTCCCATATTTCCCACTTTAATGTTGATAATGTATCTCTTAAATCATTTATAGCTTTAGATTTCTCTTCATTTCCTTCGCCATATTTATTCATATCAAAATTTTTTCCAATGTTTACTTTGAATTTTTTTCCATATTGTTCACATGCAACCGGAACTATAATTGCATTTCCTTCTTTTGCAATATCTACAATTCCCCAATAACATGGTAACATAGGTAAGTTTGGTGTTAAGTTCCAAGTTCCTTCTATAAAATACATTAAGTTACCATTTTGTTTTAAATGTTCTATCATTTTTCCTGATACAGCTTTTCTATCTTTTTTATCTTTTTCATTGAAATAAAATACTCCGTTTACTGATAAGAATTTTTCATCTATTAATCCTTGTAAATGTTCATAATCTCCTGACAAAAGATAATAATGATCTT
>OIZX01001876.1_pt1 | contig 10063 bp, 10 predicted proteins | sample 1588621 | NCBI WGS metagenome assembly OIZX01 (sample SAMN03283276) | human gut metagenome | biome: human-associated habitat; material: feces | host: Homo sapiens | place: Peru | collected 2012
GATGATGCTGTTCAGCAAGCGTGATGTAGCCAACCTGTTGATCGAGAAAGTTGAAGAGCGGCCTGTTCGAGAGTCCATGCGGCAGAAGCAGAAAATGCAGCAGATACAGCAAAAAAAGAAAAGCAAAGACAGTTTTGAGCGATAAGAATTCAGCGTGAGTGCAATTCGGACGATGCACTCCCGCTTTTTGCTTTACGAGAGAAAAATATAGAAAAACCTGTTGTGCTGGCACATCGCGCAGCCACAGATGAAATCTGTGTTACAGGGGGTATGGGGAACACCCCATCAAACAAAAGGCGGGGACTCGTCAGAGTCTCCGCCTGCTGTCTTTTGGCTCCAAAAGACCTTGCTTGCCAAAGCCTCGCAAGCTACAATGCACACGGAGTCAGGCTGCCGTCGGCCAGAAGAAACGTCCTGTCGCACTGCCGTGCAACATCCGGATCATGTGTCACGATCACCACGGCTCTTTGCAGATCGTGAGCCAGCTCACGCAGGCAATGGATCACGATGGCGGAATTGTCCTTGTCCAGCGATCCGGTCGGCTCGTCCGCCAGTATGATTTTCTGGTCATTGACCATGCTGCGAATGATGGCAACCCGCTGCCGTTCGCCGCCCGACAGATGCTTTACGGTGCTTTTCAGCTTATCCGCAATCTGCAATTTCTCCGCCATGCTGTTGATAATCTCCCGATACTCCTTTGAACTCTTTTTATGCTTGCTGTAAAGCGTTGGAACAAGAATATTCTGCATGGAGGTATCCTCCTCAATCAGGGCGAAGTCCTGCACGATGTATCCGAAGTATTGGTTGCGTATCCTGCATCGCACGGCGTCACTCATATCGCTTGCCTTTTGCCCGTCCACATATACCTCGCCGGAATCGGGCGCAACAACTATGCCCATTAGGTTTAGAAGCGTGGTTTTTCCACTTCCCGAGGGACCGATGATGGCGATCATCTCGCCCCGATGAACCTCCAGCGAAGCATTTCTGACGGCGTGAACCCGGTAGTCGTGGTCCTTGAATGTTTTGCTGACGTTTTGAACAGATAATAAAGCCATCAGTAGTCCCTCCTTAGATTCTGCAAGCTATTCATTGTCCCGATTCGTTTTCCGGCGTACACGGCCGCAAACCGGCACAAGCCGGTAACAAATGCCATGCACAGCGGCAAAACATACCACAGCGCCATTTCGTTTCGGAACATGACAAATACGATCCCGATGATTGGAAGTATATGCAGCACCAGCACGAAGCCGCCCACCCGCCTCCGAATGGTACGGATCGGAGCACCGTAAAGGTGGTGCACCGTGTACTCTGCCACATGGGTTTCAATGATGCGAATGATATTGCAGATCAGAAGAATGACCAGCAGAGCGCCAGACAAAAGATAAAACAGAATATACAGCCTGTGGGCGCGGATCGAAGCAGAGGTGGTTATCTGCGTAAAATCCTCTGTGGAGATTCCCGTATACAGTATTCCTGTCTGCTCGTAGAACAATTTTTGGAGCTGTTCAATTTCTGCATCGGACGGATCTACGAGAACCATTCGTCCAAAGACCTCGCCGCTCAACCCCCACCATGGAAACATCTTATTGACCGTTTGAAAGTCTCTGGTGCAAAGGATCAGGGTATCGGACAGCAGGGGATCGCCCGACTCTATATAATGCAGCGGATGGAACAGATCAAAGTGCACGCCTGCATTGGCAACAGCCTCTATTTCCCTGCCCGATATCGTAACGCTGCCGCCTGCATCTTCACGGTGAGCTTCGGGAACAAAGAGCGCCATATCCCCGTCATAGTGCAGCCCTGCCAGAGTGCTGTACTGCCCGAAAAGGATCAGTATCTGTGTATATTTTTTGTCCACATAGCCGTCGTTGCCAACAAAGACAAAGCTGCCGGCCTTCCCATCTGCGGACAGGCTATGCTGCAAATAATCCAAAACAGCGTCGGGCTTTTGCTGCTGCTTGTTTGGGGATGCAGCGCCCTCCGGGTTTGGCTCCATCTGTACGGTTTTCATCTGAAACATGACCACGTTCTGACGGATAAAGGAGCGAATGGCCGCTGACTGCCTCTGCACCGAGGAAAAGCTCACCGAAAGATACAGAATCGCCATGGCGATCATCGTCGCCACAACGGTGTAAAAGAAGGCCCATGCCCATTCCTTTCGGAGGTCTTTGAGTATCTGCTTCCATACCATATCAGTAACGCCCCTCCATTCCGCGATGCTTTCGCTGCCAACTTAGGAAACATATCGTCTGAACCGCACATATAAACAAGATGTTGCATACGCCGCTTAATACGGCAACATTCAGATACGCCGCTCTATGTATTAAGTAAAGCTGCGTTCTCCCGAGTATATATCCAAGGCCCGTTCCCAATACCGCGATGCACATCAGGCGAAGCAGAAGCCTTACAAATAGGTATGCATAGGCCGCGCCATACAGGTGGTGTATGACCATGAAGCGGTTGCTTTCCCGATACATCATGGACATTGCGAATACGGCGCAGAACACCAGCCCGAGGAAGACAAACAGCAAAGACCGGGACACGAAATCATCCATAAACATCTTTTTCAGGACTTCAAGGATATTCAAATTGCTGTCGGTGTAGGTCTGATATTCGATACTCCTGCCGGTTTTCTCGACTATGCTTGTTAATTCGGAAAGGCTCTCGCCGCTGTCCACGTTTGTGAACAGCAGCCCTTGCAAATCAGAAATATCTGCCAGTGGATAATAAAAGAATGCGTCACCTTGGAAGGTGGGGGAGTGGTTTCCATCAAACTCCCCGAGAATGTGATAGTTATACGTTCCGGGAAACAGCGTATCGCCCTCCGTATAGGTGTACAGGTTTCCGTTTTCTTTTTGGATGAGGGCGGTCTTGGCTTCCCGGCCATCAAAGGGCGTATGCCAGGTTCTTTGGAACCATCCCGCATAGTCCAAGGCGGCAATTCCGGCAGACGAAAAGCCCTTGTAAAAAACCACAGCTTGATTTCGTCTCGCCCAGTCGTCCAAATCCTCCCGCAGCGTTCCAAGCTCTGCACTTGCTTGTGCGCCCGGTTCACTTTGATAGTCGAACACGGTAAACCCGGTAAAATCATCGGATGCGGAATCGTAGTGCATGGTATAAACCATATAAAAGAACAAGGTCGTTAGCATAAACACCAGAAGCAGCGCCATAAACGACAGCCACTCTCCCTTTCTTTTTCCCATAATAATCCCTCATTTCCTTGTCTTGTCTATACTATACAACGCATCAGCTGCGGAAACAGGTTACAGCTTTTTGTAAAAATTACGGGTGCTCGGTAGGCCTATCATTCTGCCAGCCTGCCATCCTGCATTTTTACCGTAATGTCCGCCTCTGCTGCCACAGCGGGGTCGTGCGTCACAATCACCACGCAGCAGCCCTCCTCGTAAGCAAGACGCTTCAATATCTCCACGATGTTCCTGCCGTTTTCGCTGTCAAGGTTGCCTGTGGGCTCATCTGCAAGGATGATCCGGCTGCCAGAAACAAGTGCCCTTGCAATCGCCACGCGCTGCTGCTCGCCGCCGGAGAGCATATTAGGCAGCCGGTTGAAGTGCTCCTCGTTAAGACCTACTGCAAAAAGCTTTTCTCTTGCTTCCGATTCAGCTGCTTTTTTCTGCATATTCCTCATATACAGCGGATAGGCGGCATTTTCCAGTGCGGTAAGGTGTTGGAACAAATTGAAGTTCTGATAGATCACCGAAACGCTTTCCCGCCGGTAGCGGTCACGATCCATTGTGGCGGTTGCTTCGCCAGCCCATTTGATGCTTCCGGTTTCCGGCACGTCGAGTCCTGCCAACAGCGAAAGGAAGGTTGTCTTTCCGCAGCCTGAAGCGCCAATGATAGCGTACATTTTGCCCGGCTTGAATTCGACGCTGACGCCACTCAGCGCGTGCACTGTCTGATACTTGTTGCGGTAACTGTAGGTTACATCCTTTACAAGGAGACTCTCCATCTTCTATTCCTCCGTTTTCATAAGCATCATTACATTTATCCGCGTGATACGAGAGATGGACATTGAGATTCCAATCATAAATGCGGAGACTGCACCGGCTCCGTACAGCAGCATTTGGGGTGAAAGCGTTCCGGTGATTGCAATTCCGGTGACAGTTCCGAAAGCTGCTCCCACAATTGCGAGCGTAAAATACTCGCAGAACGTCAAGCGGAAAATTCTCCCGCGCGTCATACCGAGGCAGCGCATCACGGCATATTCCCGCAGCCGACTTTGGGTAGAAAGATACGCGGCGAAGAAGCTTACACCCCCTTCTATAAACAAAAGCACCGGGACCAGCAAATGCAGCGTTCTAATGTTTCCGCGTATTTCCTCCAATGTATTGCGGAGAATATCGTCATTTATCCTAACGGCAAATGCAGGCCGGATACCCGATTGATCGACGGTGCTCAGATCCGCAAATACCTCATAGAGTGCCGCCTTTGCCTCATCAAGGCGGCGTGCATCCTTGATGTCGAAGGAGCAGGCGTCAGCCGTAACCATATAGCTTTGTCCGTCATGGAAGTCCATGGCATGGAACGGGCAGTAAATGTTGTTTGCCGGCCCTGTATGTGTACCTATGACCCGCAGATTCACGGAAAAGTTACCGTTGTCGATTTCTATGTATTCGCCATCTCCGGCAAGCTGCCATGGGATTACGCACACCTTCGAATCGCCGGAAAACACGGAAGAATCCCACCCGTCGAACAGTGTTATGCTTCCACCGCCAGCCGCAGTCAGGGCGTAATCGGAGTCAGGGGTCAGGAGGCAGACCATCGTGTATCCTTTCGGATTGATCAGCTTGATGCTGGCCTTTGCCCGCACGTTTTCGACATATTCGTCCTGATAGTAACCTCTCTCGTGTCTAAGCCCGCACAGCAAATCTACGAAACCTGTAGCCATATGCAGGTTGTCCTGATTCAGCCCGTATGCGTCCGTCACCACGCAGGGAATCACCGTGTTGTCGATTGTTTTCTCCAGCGCAGCTTCCTGCCGTGCCGCCAGCATACAGAGTACCATAGCTGCTCCAGTTTCAAGCAATGCTATAAGTATTAGAAGGATTGTCCAGCGTTTTCGCCGCATCATTGCGGAGCTTATCGCTTGCCACATACTCATCTTTGACTTCTCCTGTTCTTTCCAGTTTGCATAAGGGGTATATTTGAAAGCAGTTTTGCACACAGCAATGACGATGAAGCAAGCAGTAGAAACGCCGCAGCAGCAGAGCCTATGATTACAAGCGGATCGGGAGCAAGGGCGCGTGCAAGTGCTTTTTCCGTGATTATTGAGAACAGTACAGCAGAAAGACCTGCGCCAAGAATGACGGCCAATGTATCGATCGTAAGGAAAGCTCCCAACGCTTGTCTGGTCACGAGTTTGCGGTCGATGCCGAGTATACGCATGGTCTTAGCCGATGGTGCAAAGCGCCGCATCGTGAGGAAATGTGCAAGAGCAGATACAACGATCAATGCAGCAACGCCAGTCCAAAGGAGCTGCCGTCCATTTTGAAGCACAGCGTCCAAGCTAATCTCGGCAGCACGGAAGCTTTGATCGAAACACAGATAAGCATCTTTCTGTCCTGCCCGATCCATATATGCAAGGAACTGTTCTTTTGTCCCGTTTTTCAAAATCAATGAGGTCATCAACCGGTTAACCGGAATGCTTCCAAAGCTTTCATTTCCGGGGACGGATTTTTTTGGCACAAGAATCGTATCTGCACAAATCAACTGTTCGCCAAGGGAAAACTCCGGCGCGGAATAGATACCTACGATCTCGTATTCACCCGTCACATTCATACGATCTTCAGGCAGGCATGGTCCGCGCGGTATGGCATCACATGCATAGAATCCGGTATCGTAGAGGTCCAGTGTAAGCTTATCCCCGAGCTGATAATCATTGTATTGCGCGTATGCTGCACTGACCATGCAGACATTGCTTCCTTCGGCATAGTCTGTTGCATCAAAGAAGCGTCCCTCTATCAGACCCGCTATTCCTGTGTTGAAAACATACATACTCTGTACATTATCTGAAAGAATCACCGTTGCACTGCTCTGGTTGACATGACACAGCGGTATGATTTCCTCACGCCATACTTGCCCTTCGTTGCCTGCGAGAAATTCCTCCCAAGAACCGCTGTATTCTGCCCAGCGTGGAAGCATTTCTTCATTCGGATAGTAATATGGTGTGCCATCATCCATATAATCGCGCTTTACTTGCAGCGCATCGTCATAAATCCTTTCGAAATCGGGACTTGTGACTACTGTCCCGGTGAGATGCAAAAATTTTCTTGTCTCATCAAGGAGGTGGAAATATCGCCCGGAATCCAGAATTCTTCCTGTAATAACTGATGTCGGAGTTTTAATGGTGTCGACAGGATAATCATGATAGAATCCATAGATCAGATAGGTCCTCCCTTGCTGAAACGGGATTTCCCCATTGGGGGTAAACAGCGTTCCGTATATGCGCATTGTTGCCGGAGCCGGGACGGTTGCTTTAACTTGATGCGCCTCGACGCCGTGCTCATGTGCATTGACCAGTGCGGTATTATCATAAATGTCAGGGTAGCCGTCCGCGAGTGAAATGACATCGATAATTTCTGTTTCAACCAAATAATAAGCCGTGGAGCCAGGATCAATTAGGGTAGCATCTTTATCCGTGCTTGGCATCTCACTTTTTACACATTTGACCGCAAAAATGGCCATATTGTAGCATGGATTGTCAAAATAAGCGTTATAATCCATCACGTTCCTATACCCGGACGAAATAGCCTTACTTCCCATGACCTCTGCGCCGAGGATATATCTATAATCTACATCCTCCACAAAGCCACTTTTCATTGCTGTCTCGTGTGCCAAATAGAGCGGAATACTCGGTTCATCCTTTGCCATGCCGTTTTCCCTCTCCTCCCATGTATACTGCCTTCTATCGGGGGGAACAGCAATGGTAACGTATTCGTTGCTGATCCCCACACTCTGCCTATGGGCACTCGCCAACATGGCTGCTCCAATCACGGTTAGGGAGACTGCAAACAATAGCAGCAGCGAGAGCATGATGGGAAACAAGGGCCTCTTTTTATACAAAACAAGGAAAGATTTCATATTTATCATCACTCTGTAGATGTTCCTTTGTGTGACGCCAACGGAATTTGACGCCACACAGTATGATTAACAGTTAAACAGGAAGAACGGTGCAGCCTCCCGTATGAGGTCCAGCGGGGCATCTCATTTGCCTAATTGTTTCATTACCTCCGCACGGGCGGCAATAATAGTGGTGCGTTTGCCATGTCCCATTGCATTCGGCTGCATAGATACTTGGCGTAGCGTGCGTCTCAAGAGGCCCATAAGTATCGATGCAGTCTGATTGCAGCTTGTGCATATGCCGCTGTGTTTATATTGCATTTTGTGCCCATTACTGCCAACGGATACATAGCCGTCAGGATTGGTTTCATAGACAATAATCTCCGGATGACTGCATCCTCTTGTCTGCTCCGCCTGTGTGTGTTCTTCTGCGTGCAAATCGCTTTCTAAAGCAAATGCCTGCATGGGAACCGTTAAAAGGCATAGCATCACAACAAGGAAAAGGGAAACGAACTTTTTCATGTCAATAACGTCCTTATGATTCGATTTCGTTGCTTTGTCGCAGGACAAATCTGCGACCCCCACTGAGGAAATACCTCTGATACTTATATAACGCATCAGCTGCGGAAACAGGTTACAGCCTTTTGTAAAAAAATGACGGGGCCGCTGCAAACAAATCGGCAGCGGCCCCGCATGGCCTGCGAGGTTATGGATGTCGAACGGAGTTCACCAGGCGGAGCACTCGTTCCCGATCCAAGCCTCCGTATACGGTAAGATCGAATGCGTACCCATTCTGCTGCCACAGGGCAACCATGCAGCCATCGGCTTCATAGAGGGTCGCGGTGACGCCGGACAGGTCGATTTCGGTAAGCGTTCCGTGCTGGGTATCTATGTCAATCCAATAATCCGCGCCTACGCTCTGTGACAGTATGATCTCCTCTCCATTCTCATTTCGGTACACCACAGTGAAGCTCGCGTCATTATCCACGGTATAGACCGCCTCAAATCCATCGGGCAATTCCGTCAGAGTATAACGCTCCGCGATTCGGTCAGCTCCGGCGTTTCCGGTAAAAAAGCGAACGCAGTTCTCATAGGTCTCCTTGAAGAAGGTCGCCACAGGCTCCCGAACTGCCGGAATGCTGCAAGCAGTCAGGGCAATTAGTATCACGGCAATACCCGCTGCCGCAGCCCGCTTGGAGGCCGTGCTTGTCATACGCCAGAGCCAGCTTTTCTCAGCCTTGGTAAGCCGATTCATCCTGCGGGTAAAGCGAGGCGAGAACGTGTAGGTGATATCGCCATCACTTTGCGGTATACCTGCAAATTCTCGGGAGGCGGCCTCCCGAAGGGCTGTTTTTAGCAAGTTATCAGTCATATCTATTCCTCCTCCAATAGCTGCTTTTGCAAAAGCTTTTTTCCGCGAACCAGCCGCTGCTTTGCTGTTGCTGTCTTACAATTTAGCAGGCTTGCCGTCTCCGGTATGGACAGCTCCAGCACGAAGTGGGCATACAGGGTGTCCCTGTAGATGTCATCCAGTGACGCAATGACCTGAAGGACGCGGTCATATGCCATGCCGTTGCTGATCATTTCCACAAGCCGGTCATCTGACAGCTCCGCTATGCTTTTCAGTGCATCCTCCCGTTCCGCATTCATGACAGTCCGCTGACGCTGCTGCTTGCGCAAATGATCGATAGCCTGATGCTTAGTTGCCTTCAACAGATAGCTTCTTACATCCGCCGCCTCCTGGATGCTGCCAATTTTCTGCATTTGACTTTTTGCAATCTTCAGAAAAACATCGTGGACGGCGTCCTCGGCATCGGAATCGTTGCTCAACACGGCGCGGGCAACAAGGAACATCTGCTTCCGGTAGGTGATGTATATTTCCTCAAATAGACGGCGGTGTATTTCGTCGTCTATAAAGCTCATGTATAGAACCAGCATATATTTTCCTTTCTCTCAAGGAGCCCTCAAACATATAACGATGGAAAAAGGCAAATAGGTTACAAAAATCGCTTCGGGGTACTGTTTTTCGGTTCTGGGGATGGTGTTTATTATACTATAACGAGCCGGGAGAATCCACCTGTACTTTTTGCGAACCTGTCACCTGTGTATATGTAAAAGATTTTCCCCACTACTCAAGGGGCTCTATCGAGATTGGTGACAGTCTCGAATGCCTGCTCCCATTTCTCAGTGTGTTTTATTTCCAATAATAACAACTACGGCAGCGACAATTATATAGGCACAACAGGCGGATTGGATGTTGTCATGCAGAACATTGTCTACGCTGTTTGCAACAAAGACCTGTCCGTAAAAACACCTACGGTAAAGATACAGCTTATAAAGCAGAGGGAATTTGTGGACAGCTACGTTCCCTACAGGGATGTACTGCATCCAACAATAAGAAGCAAGCTTGTCATCGACCCGAAAGCGGCGGAAGTGATAAGAAAGATATTTCTGGTTGCCATAGACAGACATACGTCGAATATCTCACAGAAGCCATCTATCCGACGATAGATATTGAGCAGCGCATCTATGACGCTATTGAATTGTTGTTCTATTGGAAATCCCCTATCTTGCCGAGTTAACAGATCCAGAATGGAAGGTGCAGCCACAGCGTTTTTCCAAAGCTGGTGATTTCAGATGATACAGAAACGTATCAGAATATGAGAAAACACCCTTGACAAATCTCATCTCAGCGGGATTTGTTGGAAAAATACGCACGGGATAAAGGATTTGAAAACACGCTTTTCCTTGCGGACGATGGGTATTCCGGAACGAATTTTGAGCGGCCGAGCTGGAAAAAGATTGTGGAAATGATCGAAGCCGATGAGGTCTCCACCCTGATCGTAAAGGATGCCTCCCGGCTGGGGCGTGAGTACTTACAGGTCGGCTACTACATGGAGATTTATTTCCCGCAAAAGAACGTGCGGTTCATCGCGGTGAACGACGGCGTGGATTCTGCGGTCGAGAGCAGCAACGATTTTAA
>OIZX01001888.1_pt1 | contig 10022 bp, 7 predicted proteins | sample 1588621 | NCBI WGS metagenome assembly OIZX01 (sample SAMN03283276) | human gut metagenome | biome: human-associated habitat; material: feces | host: Homo sapiens | place: Peru | collected 2012
TTAGATTTTGTGATTCCTTATGTGCATCTTAATAAAGAAAATGAAGATAAGCAATTTAAATTGAGTAAAAACACTAAACTTGTACTTGCAGTAACTCTTCATAATATCCCAGAAGGAATGGCTGTTGGTGTAATTTTTGCTGGAATATTATCTGGAGATAGTTCCATAACTCTAGCAGGAGCATTTGCCTTAAGTATAGGAATAGCGATACAAAACTTTCCAGAAGGCGCTATTATATCTATGCCACTTAAAAGCTGTGGAATGTCTAAATTAAAATCATTTATTATTGGTACTTTATCTGGTGTTGTTGAGCCTATAGCAGCTATTATAACTGTTTTATTAACAAATATGATAAAGCCAGTATTACCATATTTGTTAGCTTTTGCTGCAGGATCTATGATATATGTTGTTGTTGAAGAATTAATACCAGATGCTCACGATAATGACACATCTAGAATGTCTATAATAGGGACATCTTTAGGATTTGTCTTAATGATGATTTTGGATGTCGCTTTAGGATAATAAAATATAATGACTTTAATCTTTTTTTAGAATAATAAAAAAATTTCATTAAAAATACACATAATAATGTATAATAAAATTAGAGGTGTTTTATGAACGTTTTAATAGTAGATGATGAATATGGTATTAGAGAAGTAATAAAAGAATATTGTGAAAATGAAGGATATAATACATATGAAGCAGAAAATGGATTAGATGCAATAAATATACTAAATAAAATAAAAAACATAGTAGTAATGATATTTATAGCAATATATTTAATATGTACATATTTTACATTAAGAGGGGAATATTTAGAATGTCTAGAATTAGGAGAACAATATGTTCAAAATTTTTGGACAAATATTAAATATAAATATTCAATAATGGGAATAAGTTTTGTTGTTATTTCAATATGTATGTTTATCACTAATATAGGAATAAAAAAAGGTCTAAAACCATTTTTTGAATCAGAAAATAAAACAATGCCAAAACTTCCAAATAAATCTTTAATATTTGTTGTTGCGATAATAGGTAGTATAATTTTTTCAAATAATATAGTCGAAAAAGTATTATTATGTGCAAGTAAGGTATCATTTCAAAAAACAGATATGATATTTAATATGGACATTTCATATTATATGTTTACCAAACCATTAATAGAAGCAATTATAAAGTATATAATGCAATTTGTTATTCTAATAAGTGCATATATCACAGCATTTTATATAATTGTATTTAATTTATATTTTGATGGAATTGATAGAACAATGCTGAGAAAAAGTAAATTTATAAAAAGTTTATTAAAAAATGTAATAATTTTAGCAATTTTGGCAGGAGTTTTAACAATATTTAATACTCAAAATATAGTAACAGAAAAATTTTTAACGTTAAATGATGAAATTGAATTAACAGGAGCAGGATTTGTAGAATCAACAATAAAATTATGGGGATATATAATATTTGCATTTGTAATAATAGGAGCAATAATTTCATCTGTAATATTTTTTCAAAAAAATAAAAACAAAAAAATAATGTTTACATTATTATCAATTCCAGGCTATCTAGTTGTGATGTTTATTGTAATGGTAGGAACAGATTTTATTTTTGTAAAACCAAATGAATTTGATAAAGAAAGAAAATATATTGAAGAAAATATAAATTCAACAAGAGAAGCATATGGAATAAATGCCTCAGAAATAAATATTAGTTATTCTGGGACAATATCTGAAGAGGAAATTAATGAAAATAAAGAATTGTTAGATAATATTCCAATAGTAAGTCAAAATATGGTAAAACAAAGTTTAGAAGATACACAAACAGAAGCAGGATATTATACATTTAGAAATATATTAACTACTAAATTTATAAAAGATAATCAAGAAAAATTAGCATATATAGCACCAAGAGAAATTGCAGAACAATCAATTTCATATAATAATAAGACATATGAACTTACACATGGTATAGGACAAATAATAGTAGATGCAAATAAAACATCAGAAGAAGGCAATATTCAATATATTCAAAAAGAAATAGATGATAATCAAAGAATATATTATGGATTAGAAACAAATTCAATAGTAGTAACAAATACAAAAAATAAAGAAGAATATGATTATACAGATAGTGAAGGTGAAGAACATACTTATAGTTATGAAGGAAAATCAGGAATCCAAGTTGGATTTTTAGATAGATTAATATTAGCAGTAAGAAATAAAGATTTTAAACTTGCATTTTCAACATCTGTAACAAATCAAAGTAAGATATTAACAAATAGAAATGTAATTGAAAGAGCAAAAACAGCACTTCCATATTTATTATATGATGAAAATGCTTATACAGTAATTAAAGATAATCAAATTTATTGGGTTATAGATGCTTATACAATTTCAGATAAATATCCATATTCGTCATATACAACAATTGATGGAGAAAAAGAAAAACGAGATATTAATTATATTAGAAATTCTGTAAAAGTTATAATAAATGCTTATAATGGCGAAATGAAATTTTATATAGTAGATAAAACAGATCCAATAATATCAGCATATAAAAAGATATATCCAGCAATGTTTGAAGAAAATGATATTCCAGAAGAAATCCAAAAACAATTAAAATATCCACAATTATTATATAATGTACAGGCTGAAATGTTAAGAGTATATCACAATGTAAAAGAAGATGTTTTATATAGAAAAAGTGATATTTGGTCACTTGCTACATATGGAAAATCAACATCAAAAACCAAAACAGCTACATTAGAACCATATTATACAATGTTAAAAACACCAGATGGTGAAACAAGATTTGGATTGGTTCAGATGTATACACAAAAAAATAAATCAAATATTATATCATATGTATTAGGAACTTGTAATGGAACGAGTAATGAATTAAAAATTTATAAATTTTCAGCAGATAGTAACATATTAGGAGCAAATCAATTAGATAATCTAATTGAACAAGATGAAACAATATCAGCAGAACTTAATAGTTTGAATGTTACAGGAGTTAAAATTTCAAAAGAAATGAAAATTATTCCTATAAATAATACATTATTATATATAGAAACTATATATCAAACAAAAACAAATGAAATAAATCAACCAATTACGTTAGAAAAAGTAATTGTAGCATCTGGAACAAAAGTAGCAATTGGTGATAATTTAGAAAATGCTTTAAGCAAATTATTATCACAATCAGCTGTTAATCTAGAAGTTAATAATACAGAAGATATAGAAGGACTTATTGATACAATTATAAAGGCAAACAATAATTTAACAGATTCAAATTCAAGAAATGATTGGGAAATGATGGGATCTGATATAAAGACATTGCAAGAATTAATAGAAAGACTTGATAAAATGAGACAAGAAAATAATAAAAAAACTACAGCAACAAATACACAGTCAACTCAATCTGCAGAAACAAAATAATATAGAAAAAAGATTTACAAATTTGTCGAAAAATGTTATAATGAAAAATGAGCAAATTAAATAGTCGCTGGTAAGAGATGAAAAGACTTACGAGAGGAAAGTCCGGGCTCCATAGAGCAATGATGCTAGATAACGTCTAGTGAGGGAAACCTTAAGGAAAGTGCAACAGAAAATAACCGCCTCTTTAGAGGTAAGGATGAAAAGGTGAGGTAAGAGCTCACCGCTAATATGGTGACATATTGGGTCAGTGTAAACCCCATCTGGAGCAACACCTAAGAAGAAGATTAAGCCTGCTCGGCGCCTTCTGAATTGCGTGGCTTGATACATATAGTAATATATGTACTAGATAAATGACTATTTTAAATGACAGAACCCGGCTTACAGATTTGCTTATATATAATGGAAATACAGCACAATTGACAATTTATGTTAATTGTGCTATAATGTTTTGTATAGTTGTAAACCTATTTAATATAAAATTCTTTTTTTCTCATCGTTTGGTGTTAATCATATAACGAATCAAAGTCAAAGCTTTTTTGGAGGGCGTTTTAAATGATGAACTTTATTGAAATGACTGATGTTTGTCTTGGAAATGACTCTTTTGCTCAATTAGAATTGGCGAAAGATGAACAGACTCCACAAAACTTCTTGGAGAAATTAAGCTGTAGTCCTTTTGTGAAGGTGCGTGAGGCAGTGGCAGCAAATCCAAGCACCAGCAAAAAAACATTGGATGAGATGGCATATTTTTATGATTGTGGAGGCATTCGGGAGGCTGTTTGGAAGAATCCCAGTGCATATTTCAAGACATTTAAATATGTCATTGACGAAATTGGATATGAAGTTTACGATGTGACTTGTGATGAGTGGATTCTTAGTCATGATTATGAAGAACCTTTAATTCGAAAGAAGGTAAATTATCTTCTTGAATTAAAGATGTACACGAAGGAATTAATCAAGAAGACTGATTCCGAAGAAATGTTGAGAGTTATTGCGAGTGGAATGAGTTGGAATGATGAAGATGTAGCTTCTAAGTTCTATCAGATTGTAGCAAATTCTCATACGCCTGATGATGTAATTCAGAAGGTAAAATCATATATCTTTAAATTGAAGAGGTTTCTTCATAATGACGAGGAGTTTGCGGAGTTCGAAAATACATTTATGAAACTGGTGCAGAAAAACAAGATTGCCAAAAAGAGATGGGAGGAAACAATGATCTAATTATTTTAGAACATTGAATTGTTGAAAAATGCCGAGGTATCACAATATACCTTGGTATTTTTCTTTTGGCAGTTTAAGAATGAAGTGTATAAAATAAAAATACAAATGTAAATTTTATGTGAAAGTTTGCATAATAATGTTGCTAAAATTGACAATTAGTATTAAAATATGAAAAGTTATTATGCAAAAAAGAAGGGAGAAAGAAATGTTAAAACTAATAAAAAATTTTACAAAAAAAGAATGGATTTTGGCATTAATTTGTTTAGTATTAGTAGTTACACAAGTATGGCTAGAATTAAAAATGCCAGACTATATGTCTGAAATAACAAAACTAGTACAAACAGAAGGAAGCCAAATGAAAGATATTCTAGTAAATGGTGGATATATGCTTACATGTGCACTAGGAAGCTTAGTTGCAGCAGTAATTACAGGATATATAACATCAAGAATATCATCAAACTTTTCAAAGACAATTAGAAAAAAATTATTCAATAAAGTAGAAGATTTAGCAATGCAAGAAGTAAAACAATTTTCTACAAGTAGTTTAATAACAAGAACAACAAATGATATAACACAAATAGAAATGTTAATAGCAATGGGATTACAACTATTAATAAAAGCCCCAATAACAGCAATATGGGCAATAACAAAAATATTAAATAAAAGCTGGCAATGGAGTGCAATTACAGCAGTAGCAGTAGCAATATTAATGACTACAATAGCAATAATAATGGTAATTGTATTACCAAGATTTAAGAAAGTACAAAAATTAATCGATAAATTAAATGGAGTAACTCGTGAGAATCTAACAGGAATAAGAGTTGTAAGAGCATTTAATGCAGAACAATATCAAGAAGAAAAATTTGATAAAGCAAATAATAACTTAACAAATCAACAATTATTTAACCAAAAAGTATTTGCAGTAATGCAACCAATGATGTATATAATCATGTATATGGTAATACTATCAATTTATTATGTTGGAGCATATCTAATAAAAGATGCAGGAATGGCAGATAAAATATCATTATTTGGAGATATGGTAGTATTTAGTTCTTATGCAATGCAAGTAATAATGTCATTCTTAATGTTAGCAATGATATTTATGATGTTACCAAGAGCACAAGTATCTGCAAATCGTATTAATGAAGTATTAGATACAGAAATAAGTATAAAAGATGGAAAAATAAATGCAAAAACAAATAATGAAGTTGGAACAGTTGAATTTAAAAATGTATCATTTAAATATCCAGATGCAGATGAATATTTATTAAAAGATATATCATTTAAAGCAAATAAAGGTGATACAGTAGCATTTATAGGATCAACAGGAAGTGGAAAATCAACATTAATAAATTTAATCCCAAGATTTTATGATGCAACAGAAGGTGAAGTACTTGTAGATGGAATAAATGTAAAAAATTATACACAAGAATTTTTACATGATAAAATAGGATATGTACCACAAAAGGCTGTAATGTTTAATGGAACAGTAAAATCAAATATATCTTATGGTGATAATGGAAAAGAAAAGCCAACAGATGAACAAATAAAAAAAGCTATAGAAGTTGCACAAGGAACAGAATTTGTAGAAAAAATGGATGGACAATATGATGCACATATGGCACAAGGTGGAACAAATGTATCTGGTGGACAAAAACAAAGATTATCAATAGCTAGAGCAATAGCAAGAAATCCAGAAATATATATATTTGATGATAGTTTTTCAGCATTAGACTATAAAACAGATAGTGTATTAAGAAAAGAATTGAAAAAATATACCTCTGATGCAACAAGCTTAATTGTAGCACAAAGAATAGGAACAATTATGAATGCAGACCAAATTGTAGTATTAGATAATGGTGTAATTGTTGGAAAAGGAACACATAAAGAGTTATTAAAAACATGTGAAGTATATAAACAAATAGCTCTATCTCAATTATCAAAGGAGGAATTAGAAAATGGCTAATAATCAATCAAGACCTCCTAGAAGAGGACCAATGGGACCTGGTATGGGACCAGGAGTGGGAGAAAAAGCTAAAGATTTTAAATCAGCAGTAAAAAGATTAGTAAAAGAATTAGGAAAATTCAAAATATTAATAATAATTGCATTAATATTAGCAATTGCAGGAGCAGTTTTATCAATTTCTGCACCAGATAGATTATCAAAATTAACAGATGAAATACAAGCAGGAATAATTCCCAAGATGGAAAATGATCAAATAATAATGCCAGAAATTAATATGGATGCAATAAAATCAATTGCAATATCATTAGTTATTTTATATTTATTTAGTGCAATATGTACATTTATACAATCAATTTGTATGACAGAAGTTGCAAATAATTTTGCAAGAAGTTTAAGAACAAGAATATCAGTAAAAATAAATAAATTACCACTTAGCTATTTTGATAGACATCAATCTGGTGATACACTTTCAAGAGTAACAAATGATGTTGATACAATAGCACAAACAATGAACCAATCATTAGGATCATTAGTAAGTAATATAACATTATTTTTAGGTTCAATAATAATGATGTTTTACACTAACTGGATAATGGCGTTAACAGCAATATTATCAAGTTTACTTGGATTTATGGGTATGTTTGCAGTACTTGCAAAATCACAAAAATATTTCGTTGCAAAACAAGAAGAACTTGGAAACTTAAATGGACATATTGAAGAAGTATATTCTGGTTTAAATGTTGTAAAAGCATATAATGGTAAAAAAGAATCAGACAAAAAATTTGATGAATATAATCAAAAAGTATGTGAGGCAAACAGAAAGAGTCAATTTTTATCAGGAATAATGCAACCTATAATGAACTTTATAGGAAACTTTGGATATGTTGCAGTTTGTATAGTTGGAGCATTATTAACAATGAATAATATAATATCATTTGGTGTAATTATTGCATTTATAACATATGTAAGATTATTTACAAACCCATTATCACAAATTGCACAAAGTATGACATCACTTCAATCAACAGCAGCTGCAAGTGAAAGAGTATTTGAATTTTTAGATGAGAAAGAAATGGCTGATCAATCAAAAATAAACAAAACATTAGATAAAAATAATGTAAAAGGAAAAATTGAATTTGATAATGTTGTATTCCAATATGACAATAATGATAAACCAACAATTAAAAACTTTACAGCAACAGCTGAACCTGGTCAAAAAATTGCAATAGTAGGACCAACAGGAGCTGGAAAAACAACAATGGTAAATCTTCTTATGAAATTCTATGATATTAATTCAGGGGATATTAGAATTGATGGTGTTTCAACAAAAGAATTATCAAGAGAAAATATACATAGTTTATTTACAATGGTATTACAAGATACATGGTTATTTGAAGGAACTGTAAAAGAAAATATTATATATAATCAAAAAAATGTAAGTGATGAAAGAGTAAAAGAAGTATGTAAAGAAGTTGGATTAGATCACTTTATCAGAACATTACCAAAAGGATATGATTCTTATTTATCAGAAAATGATAGTGTTTCAGCAGGTCAAAGACAATTACTTACAATTGCAAGAGGAATGATACAAGATTCACCATTCTTGATATTAGATGAAGCAACATCAAATGTAGATACAAGAACAGAAGAATTAGTTCAAGTTGCTATGGATAAACTTACAGAAGGAAGAACATCATTTATAATTGCACATAGATTATCTACAATAAAAAATGCAGATTTAATATTAGTAATGAAAGATGGAAATATAGTAGAACAAGGAAATCATGAACAATTGATGGCTAAAAATGGAGCTTATGCTGAATTATATAATTCTCAATTTGAGTTATAATGAGAATTTGACATAAAAATATAAGTGTGATATAATTTAAATATACGTTTTTTATATGTGGAGGTAAAGAAATTATGCTGATTGAAGAAATTATCGAAGAACGGGATAACATTATTATGAAAAAACTTAATGGGGAAAAGATTAGTTTCCAGAGACTTCGCTCGTTGTGCAAGAAGTACAACGAAAATGAAGAGGAAGGAAAATTTGACCTTTCTTCTGACAAGGCCCTGTGGATATCGGTAAACGGTTACTTCACAAAATTGCTTAAGAAATCTTAAGCATGGAAACAAAGAGATGATGTCTTTTTAGGCATTGTCTCTTTTCTTTAGCTCTTTGAGATTTTTTCATTTTAGTTGAAAACTTAAATTTGGCAAGAACAAATTAAAGAAAAATTTTAAATTTTTCTTATTTGTTCTACAGAATAGTATTGACTTAAATTTATTGATGAGATATTATTGTGATAAATATTGAATAGGAGGAAAAATAAATGGAAATAAATGATATAGAAGCATATATAAAAAGATCACCTCAAAATTTAAGCCAAATAAAAAAAATAATGGATTATAGAAATTTAAGAATAGAACAAGCATATTATGCAAAATTAGCATATCAGTATGATAATCAATTTAAGTTAAAAAGTAGTGAAGTATGTAAATTAGTAAGAAATTCTAGGGAATTTGATAGAAGCTGTTGGAAAGAACAATTAATTACTCTTGATAGAAGAAGAAGAGCAACACATAATAGGGCATTAGCTGGATTTAGAAGTATGGTTAATAATGGTAGAATATATGGATTACCATCAATATATAAAGGACGAGTATTAGAAGAAAATGAGATAACTGGATATGATGGATTAGACATTAGAGCCAAAATGACAGATGCAATGTTAGAATTAATGAATGTTATTGAAAATAGTGTTATTATAGATATTGACAAAGAAAATGATGAAAATAATGGAATTTATCAAATTGCAAGAGAAATACAAAAATTTAATAAAGAATATAGTGTAAAAAAATCTATTGAACATGATGAAGATACTAAAGAAGATGGAGGAATAGAATTTGATTTATCAACAGTATTTGATGATATTTTTTTAAATAAAAAAGAAGAATTATAATAAGGAGTAGAAATTTTATGAATGAGGTATCAATAGAAAATTTATTAAATGAATATGATAAATGTGTAATGAGTAAGCTTATAAACAAAGAATATAAATTTGAAGAATTAAAGAAAATAGTAAAAACATTTAGTGAACAAACAGGTTTTATAAAATATTCAGATGAAATGAAGGAAAACGAAATATTAAAAAATATACAAGAATTTATAAATCAAACACTTTATGGTCAAAAAGTTGGAGAAATATAAAAAAAGAGTTGCTGTAAAAATGGAATATATCGTAAAGGTTGTATAAACTTTACGATATATTCTATTTTATGTTAAAATATATTAAATTATAACAATTTTTCCAATTCTTTAATTTTATCACGTAATTCAGCAGCTTGTTCGAATTCCATTTTACTAGCATGTTCAAGCATTTCATCTGTAA
>OIZX01001889.1_pt1 | contig 10018 bp, 6 predicted proteins | sample 1588621 | NCBI WGS metagenome assembly OIZX01 (sample SAMN03283276) | human gut metagenome | biome: human-associated habitat; material: feces | host: Homo sapiens | place: Peru | collected 2012
TTCGAACCGCCGACCCTCTGCTTGTAAGGCAGATGCTCTAAACCAGCTGAGCTAAACGCCCTTGTTTTTAAATGCGATGCAAAGGTAAGAAGAAATATTTGTTTCTCCAAATTTTTATTCATCTTTTTTATCACAATATAGAAAAAGGTGAATAAAAAAAGGTGTGCCGAAGATTCGGCACACCAAATATTGAGATTATAGATATTATTCTATATCTGCGAGATTTGATTACTCAGTAACCTGAACAGTAGCACGACGGTTGAATGAGATAGGAGACAACTCGTCTACACCACCCTTACCAACAGTAGTAATCATATCACGGCTTACACCCATCTTAACGAGCTGGTCAGCAACAGTTGCTGCACGCTTTTCAGAAAGGCTCTGGTTGAAAGCAGCGCTACCTGTAGCACCATCAGCATAACCAGTAACAGTAAGCTTACGGTTGTTATCCTTAGCATACTTAGCAAGAGCCTTAACGTTTACGAGATCCTTCTGAGAAGCGATCTTAGCCTTGTTGATGTTGAAGAATACAGAAACTGGAGTGTTAACGAATTCCTTAGTATTCTTCTGAGTCTCATTGTTCTTCTGCTCCTCTGCCAACATGTTCTTCAAACGAGTGTTCTCTGAATTAGCATCGTTGAGCTGTGCGTTAAGAGCATCAATCTGTGACTGAGAGAGAGCCTTGATAGCGTCAACATCTGGAGTCTTCTCCCATGTACCCTTACCAAGATTCAAGTTCAAACCAAGTTCAAGATAGAGGTTGTTATCAGCACCCTTCCATCCGCGACCGCTTTCTGCACCACCAGAGAAACCATCGAAATCTTTCTCCAAACGGTTCCAACCAGCTTCAGCATATACATTAACCTTCTTGCAAAGGCGCCATGAAGACTGAATACCAGCGCTAAGCTGCATAGCATAAGCATTGTCAGAGCAGTTACGTGAAACACCACCACCAAGGAAAGGAATTACATTCCAAACACGTGTTGGGTTGTAACCACAAAGAAGATTGCTAAGATTGAACATGATATGCTCATTCAAAGTCCAATACTTAAACTTTTGTGTTGGGTTTGTTGGACCTACTTCCTTTGCATTCCATGCCTGAAGTTTTGTACGGAGTCCAAGACCTGGAGTAAACCACTTACCTACAGCGATAGCGCCACCCCAAGATGTACGATCGCCAGCAAATAGACCATAGTTATCACCATTGTCAAGACCACGACCATGCTCCTGATCAGAAATCCAAGAATTAAAGTCACCACCCACCTGGATAAACCAATTGCTCCAGAAAGAGTTTGTTGCAACGCTGTACTTAAGTACAGGATCAGCGTCTTGTGCATTAGCACCAAGAGCTACACCGGCAAAAGCCAATGCCATCAATAACTTTTTCATACTCTTATAAATTTTAATTAAAACAAATCCTTTTTACAGGTATAATGCCTACATATTTTCGGCAAAGGTAGCATTATTTTTTTAATCTTTATGTTTTTTACTAAAAAAATGCACAATTAATGCTCTTTTTTTTATGTTTTTTCAAACATTATATGCTTTTTGCCTTATTTTTACCCTAAAAGGTGTTCTATTTCCGTCTGTTTTAGTATACAAAGGATAGTTTTGCCATCTGGTGTTACGTTAGGATTTTTACACAGAAATAATGAATTTACTATGTTTTCCATCTCTACATTTGACAAAACTTGTCCTTGTGGGATAGCTGCATTTCGTGCCATCGACAAGGCAAGGGATTCATCTATATCCTCTTTTATACTTACCGTATTTTCAGCTGCAGTGTCTACCATTTCTATGACGAGTCTTACCGGATTTACACCTTCGAGTCCGGCAGGAATTCCATTAATAGCATAGTTGCCTGCTCCGAGGTCTTGGATATCAAAACCCATTGCAGTCATCTCTTCTGCAATCTTCTCATAAACAATACGCTGTGTGGCAGATAGCTGAAAACTCTCGGGAAAGAGCACTGTTTGTGTGGCAGACTTCTGAGTAGCCAATTGTGCAAGGTATTGTTCATAGAGAATGCGTACATGTGCACGATGCTGGTCGATAATCATGAGTCCTGACTTCACAGCATTCATGATGTAAGTACCCTTATACTGATAGTGCGAAGGCGACTTATCTTCGATAATGCCAGAAGTAAAAATCTTTGAGTTTTGCTCCACTTCAGGTTGTGCCCCAAACAATGTTTGTGGTTCAGCGATATCATCAGCATTTTCATTTTTTGCCAAGCCTTGATATAGCTGTTCCCATTGGTCTGGCACATGCGAGTCTGATTGCTGACCAGCAAATGATTTTATATTTACTTTAGATTCGAAAGTATATCCATTTGACTTTGGAATAGATGTTCCTAAGTCGGCAGACGATGTATTAAAAGGATTATAGTTAGGATCATAATCCACCTGTGGTGCATTAACATCGTCGACTGGAACAAAGACAGGAATATCAGGTTTGCCCTGCACATCAAAGTCGATAGTTGGCACATCATTATATACACCAAGACTCTCCTTAACAGCAGCAGCCAAGATTTGCCATATTGCCTGTTCGTTTTCAAATTTTATTTCAGTCTTTGTAGGATGAATATTCACATCTATATCATGTGGATTTACCTCAAAGAAAATGAAATAAGGCACTTGCTCACCTTGTGGAACCAAACGTTCGTAGGCTGTCATCACGGCTTTAGCAAAATATGGATGCTTCATGTATCTGCCGTTGACGAAGAAGTATTGATTAGGCATTTTCTTGCGCGACGACTGTGGCTTGCCTATAAAGCCAGAGATATTGCACACCGTGGTATCGACCTTTATAGGTAAGAGGTCTTGATTAATCTTTTTGCCAAAGACATCAACAATACGCTGCTTCATACCAGAGCGAGGAAGGTTCAAAAGTTCTGAGCCATTGCTATGGAGAGTGAAATGAACTTCAGGATAAACCAAAGCTATACGCTCAAAGGCAGCAACAATATTGTTGAGCTCTGTAGAGTTGGATTTTAAGAACTTTCTGCGTGCAGGAACATTATAGAAAAGGTTGCTAACCATGAAGTTGCAGCCCACAGAACAAGCACAAGGCTCCTGACCAGTAACCTTGCTTCCAGCTATTGAGAGATGTGTGCCAACTTCTTCATCTGCCATGCGAGTTTTCAATTCCACCTGCGACACAGCTACGATAGAAGGCAAAGCCTCGCCACGAAATCCCATTGTCTGCAAAGCAAACAAGTCGTTGGCTTGACGAATCTTAGAAGTAGCATGACGCTCAAAAGCAAGGCGAGCATCAGTCTCCGACATTCCTTTTCCGTTGTCGATAACCTGAATAGAGGTTCTGCCAGCATCAACGACAAGCACGTCAATACGGGTAGCACCAGCATCAATGGAATTTTCAACCAATTCCTTTATTACAGATGCTGGACGTTGTATCACCTCACCTGCAGCAATCTGATTAGCTACAGCATCAGGCAGCAGTTGTATTACATCGCTCATAATTATTCAAGTTTCTGCAATGGCACTTCCTTGCGTGCCTTCTTCTTAATTTCTGTTCCTTCAATTTTGCCACGCCACACAAAGACATCCATAGGAGATGTAGGGCGGATATAGTCGAACCACACAAAATTCTGAAGCTTAAGCTTTGATGGTGGTATCTGAGTCATAGGATACAGCGTGCCTACAGCCTTTGGCATCCATATTTTCTCCATCTTTCGTTCTTTCGAGAGATACATCTTCATGGTATCGGTCTCGGTGTAGTTGAGCCCGATGAGAGTTGTATCTTTATCGTCGACAGGGAAATAGACAGCACATACATTGCCTACAGCATCGCTACGACGCAGAGCGCCATCAACGAAATAGGCATACATATCTGTAGATGACACCTGATTATAATGTACGCTATCTGGCATTAGTTCTGCCGAGAATGCTTGACCAAGGATATGAGCCTCGCGGATTGTGGAATCGTTCATGAAGAGTTTTATCTTCTCTCCTATCAACTGGCGATTAGAATTCCAAACGATAGGGTCGCGATACATGGTGAGACAAGAATCCTTTGAGTTGAAAACCATAGAATCGCAAACTGCTTGGACATATATTCTATAAGCTCTTACCTTGTCAAAGCAATGCACCTCACGATATACAGAATCGGTATTAATATTATAGGTGTATATCTTTAGCGAGTCGGCATGCATATAGAGAGTATCTTTCTGAGAAAAATCTTTCACCAATGCATCTTTAGTGCCATAGCCATAGCCTGTGTGCTGATTATATTTCAGATGACCACAATTGAGCTCATTCTTGTTTTCCTTATCTACATATACCACATTGCCAAAGCCTTCGCCTATACCAGTTTTATCGTCATAGAAGAGTGTATCGCCAGTAATTGTCTTGGCACCATCAACTATGGTAGAACGCTGAAAGAGCTTTGCCCTATCGGTCTTGGTATCAAAGTATCCATCGGTGGTATTTACGACGCTTGTTTTGGTAGTAATCTTCGATTTGCCTGTGATATGAGCCGTAGAAGTTCGGGTATCATAATGCAAGGTATCGGTTTCGATAAGGCGCTCCGGACTACGCATTCTGACATCATAATAGAATATAGCCTCACGAGTTTTTGTATTGTATTCGCCCCAGTCTGATGACAACTTATCTTTGCCATCAACGAGTTTACCGCCATCATAGAAATAAGCATATTCGTAGAGACGGTCGTAGTCGAGACTATCTGTATAAAGAGTCTGACGACGATGCTTAAGCACTACATTATGACGAGCATGCATCATAAGTTCTTGACCATCGTAATCACCACGCTCGCAAGTAAGCGAAAGGGTATCGCCCTGTACGAACTTCACATGTCCGAAAGCCTTTACCGAGTTTGAAGCTTCATAATAATATGCGCTATCACACCACAGTTTGCCACCATCATGTCTAAAAGCCACCTTTCCTTTGGCAATCTGTGCACCTGGGTTGCTACCATACAAATCGTATTTCAATTCGTCGGCATGTATGAGATATACACGTTCGTCGGACTTCTTACGATGTTTCTTTTTAGGTCCTGCAGCACACAATATACTCAACCCAAACAGGCATAGAACGGCTAATAACGCCATTCTATGCCCGCTGATATTTGAAAATCTGTTGTTCGTTATCATCTAACCCATCCTTGGTATTCGTATTTGCAATCTTTATACCTATCGTTCATTCTAACATAGGTATGTTTAATCTTGTCAACCACCCAATCGTGGAGTGCTTTCTGGCGCATCTTTGCCATCACCACCTGCTTCATCACCTGGAAGTCTTCTGTGATAGTGGCACGATGTCCCTCAACTCTACTCTTGAGTTTCACTATTGCACACGAGGTTTTGCCATTGCTCTTAGTGAGTGTGAATGGCTTTGATATTTCTCCAACCTTCATAGTGTCTACTACACGAGCCACTTCTGTAGGAAGGTCTTTCATCTGGAAACGTGAGGTTGCACCATCTTCTGTAAGGTTCGACATCAATCCACGATTGTTGCGTGTATCCTTATCGTCGCTAATAAAGGTAGCACCATCCTCGAAAGTAAACTTACCCTTGCGGATATCATCGCTGATAGAGTCGAGCTGCGAAAGCGACTTATCAATCTCGTCTTGCGAAACTTTTGGTTTGAGCAATATGTGGCGCACCTTAACCTTATCACCACGCTTGTCTACAAGCTGGATGATATGATAACCAAACTCACTCTCCACAATCTTTGAAATCTTCTTAGGGTCGGTGAGGTTGAAAGCTACAGTAGCAAAAGCAGGATCGAGGAGTCCACGACCTACGTAATCGAGTTCACCACCACGGCGTGCAGTACCTGGGTCTTCAGAATACAGACGTGCCAAAGTTGCGAAGGTTGTTTCGCCATTTGTGACACGCTCAGTGAATGAGCGCAACTGGTCTTTAATTCTATTTATCTCCTCAGGCTTGATAACTGGCGAGCGCTCTATTATCTCAACCTCAACTTCTGTAGGAACAAATGGAATGCTATCCTCAGGAAGTTCACGGAAGTAGTTACGCACGTCAGCTGGCGATACCTTGATATCCTCAGCCAACTTACTCTTCATCTTCTGAGTAAGGAGCATATTTTTATATTCATCGTGCATTCCCTCACGAATCTGAGTCAAAGACTGATTGCGGTATTCTTCAAGTTTCTCACGAGAACCAATAGCTTGTATCCAGTCGTCTATCTGACGCTCTACTCCACTTGAAATCTCGCTCTCTGAAACCTCGATACTATCAAGTTCTGCCTGATGAAGGAACAACTTCTGTACAGCCAACTGCTCTGGGATAAGACAGTCAGGGTCGCCATTCCAAACAACACCTTCGGTCTGTCCCTGCATACGAGCCATTTCTACATCCGACTTCAATATAGGAGCATCGCCCACTACCCATATCACCTCGTCAACGATACTGCTCTCAGGGATTGCTGTCTCTGTAGTATCTTTTTTGTTATTTGTGTCATCAGAAACCTTAGCCATATTAGGGAACAAGCTCTTACCTCCTGCAGCAAAAGCTACAGAAAGACTCAAGCCTCCCACCAAGGCGCAGATTCCTAATCTATTCAAATATCTTTTCATATATTAATATCAATGCTTATTTACAGTCTTCAAGACGTTTTCGTCAACCCAAACGGTATATTTCTTGCGCAAGTTTGCCACCCACTCCTTTTCTATCTCGTCCTGATAGTCAGCCAACACCTGTGCCTTGACATCAGACATTTCCTTTGGAGCCTTTAGTTTCTTGCCATATACTGCGTCGATAGGATATTCCTTAAGAGGTTTAACGATGGTGTCAACACCAAACACCTCGCGGTCAACGAGAGCATTATCACCCTTCTTGAACAATCCTTTTTCTACACGGATACGAAGTATGCTATCGTTGTTGAAGGTTTTGCGCAATTTATCAGCCCACTCATCGAAAGGCAAGTTCTTAACGGCATCCTTCACAGCCTTTACGTCGGCTTGGTCTTTCACGTGATAAGCCATACCTTTGAAGCGTGGCTCATCCCACTTGTATTTCTTTTTATTCTTCTTGAAGTAAGCTGTTTGTCCAGCTACATCCTTTGCTGCTTTATCCCAAACATTTCTGTTGCTAATTTCATAGAGAAGCAAACCATCATGGTATTCACGGATGAGGTTTCTTAAGTCAGAATCCTTAGACTCCATCTCTAGGCGCTTAGCCTCAAGAAGCTTAGCAGGAGTGGTATTCTCCTGTTTGCTCAACGAATCGAGCTTGTTGTCGATAATCTTTTCACGCAAGCCACGCTGCTCAATAAATCTTAGAATATCAGCACGCTGACTTTCGTAAGGGAAGAAGTTGCCCTTATCCTCCATAAGTATGATATGCCATCCTGCTGGCGAGAGCACAGGTTTGCTCATTTCGCCTTTCTTCAAAGCCCAGGCAGCATCTTCAAACTCTTTTAGGGTCATACCCTTTGTTATCCACGAAAGGTCGCCACCATTAACGGCAGAAGCCTTGTCGTCGGAACATTTCTTTGCCAACTCAGCAAAGTTTGCACCATGCTGAAGAGCATTATAAATGGAATCAATCTTCTCCTTAGCAGCCTTCTGCTCATTAACAGTAGCACGCTGTTTCACCAACACGAGGATATGAGCCAACTTTGCCATACCACCATTGCCGTCGATGCGCTGCTGTGTCTCGGTATATATCTTATGAGCCTCAGCCTCAACATCAGCATCGGTAATCATAGCAGGACGTATCTGCTGATCGCGATAACCAGCAAACTCATCGAGGAATGACTTCAATGTATCCAAATGTTCTTCCTTGGCAGCCTCAACTTTAAGCTTATAGTTGACAAAAAGGTCAACATATTCAGCTACAGACTTTTTGTCTATCACACCCTCTGAATTATTCTTATTGAAAGAATATTCAAATTCCGAACGACTAACGGGCTGTCCGTTAATCTTCATTATTACAGGGTCGTTAGACTGTGCAAAAGCTATATTGCTTACAAAGAGCAAAGCTCCAAAGAGTAGTTTCGATTTCATTTCTTCTTATATATAATAATGTATATAGGAGCTAAGATAAAAAGATACGAAGGGGCTTTATTAGAAGAAGTTATGATGGGAAGACAAACTTCTCATCATAACTTTCCTTTGTAAACTTAATATCTAACTCCAAAAATTCGATTTATTAATCGTGACGAGAATAGTTAGGAGCCTCACTTGTGATAGTGATATCGTGTGGATGACTCTCCAATACACCAGCATTAGTGATGCGGGCGAACTTAGCATTGTGAAGGTTCTCAATGTTAGCAGAACCGCAGTAACCCATACCTGAGCGCAAACCACCGATAAGCTGATAGATAACCTCCTGAACGGTTCCCTTGTAAGGTACACGACCAGCGATTCCCTCTGGTACGAGCTTCTTAACTTCCTTAGTATCGCTCTGGAAGTAGCGGTCCTTAGAACCATTCTTCTGTTCCATAGCCTCCAAAGAACCCATACCACGATAGCTCTTAAACTTACGACCGTTGAAGATGATAGTATCACCAGGGCTCTCCTCAGTACCTGCTACCAATGAACCAATCATAACGCAGCTACCACCTGCAGCCAATGCCTTAACAACATCACCTGAATAACGCAAGCCACCATCAGCAATCAATGGGACACCAGTATCTTTCAATGCAGAATAAACATCGTAGACAGCGCTCAACTGTGGTACACCTACACCGGCTACGACACGTGTGGTACAGATAGAACCAGGACCGATACCAACCTTAACACCATCAGCGCCATTTTCTACCAAATACTTGGCAGCCTCGCCTGTAGCAACATTACCTACAACTACGTCAACATTTGGGAATGCAGCCTTAACCTGATGAAGTTTTTCAACCACACCCTTAGAGTGACCATGAGCAGTATCGATAACCAAAGCATCAACACCAGCCTCGACCAAAGCCTTTGCACGCTCCAAGGTATCGACAGTAACACCTACACCAGCAGCAACACGCAAACGTCCCTTAGCATCCTTACAAGCCATTGGCTTGTCCTTAGCCTTAGTTATGTCCTTGTAAGTAATCAAACCTACCAAGTGGTTTTCGCTATCTACAACAGGAAGCTTCTCAATCTTGTTCTCCTGCAAAATCTGAGCAGCAGCAACAAGGTCGGTCTGCTGATGAGTGGTAACAAGGTTTTCGCTTGTCATAACCTCGTCAATCTTCTTGTCCAAATGGCGCTCGAAGCGGAGGTCACGATTAGTTACGATACCTACCAAGTAGTTTTCATCGTCAACAACAGGAATACCACCGATGTGGTAATCATGCATCATATCAAGAGCATCTTTTACTGTGCTACCTCTACGGATAGTAACAGGATCGTAAATCATACCATTTTCGGCACGCTTTACGATAGCTACCTGATGAGCCTGTTCCGCAATCGACATGTTCTTGTGGATGACACCGATACCACCTTCGCGGGCAATGGCGATGGCCATCGCACTTTCGGTCACCGTGTCCATGGCCGCCGTTACAATCGGCACATTGAGGGTGATGTTGCGCGAGAACTGCGTTTTCAACTCCACCTCTTTGGGCAGCACTTCTGAATAAGCTGGAATGAGCAGGACGTCGTCAAAGGTCAGGCCGTCCATCGCTACTTTATCTGCAATAAATGATGACATAAAATGAATCGTTAGAAAATTATTGCGTGCAAATTTACCAATTATTTTTCACTTCTCGTTCTGTCTTCGGAGAAAACTATGGCCGTTAATGCTATTTAACGCTGGCGGACCCTCTCCCGTGCCCCTTTTCCACCCTCTGAGAGCCATTTTCGGGCCCATTCGATGAGTGTGTCGCGTCCACGGCGGAAGTCTTCGTCGCTCAGCGAGACATAGTAATCGGGGGCTATACCCTCCTCCGTAGGGCGCCGTTCGCGGTCGTACATCGGGCAGGCCGAGAAGCGTACGCCCCAGCCGTTGGGCAGCTCTGCCGAGAAGGGCATTCCCGCGCCTCCTCCCGTCTGGTCGCCCACGATGGTGACATTGGGCAATCCTTTCAGG
>OIZX01001890.1_pt1 | contig 10014 bp, 4 predicted proteins | sample 1588621 | NCBI WGS metagenome assembly OIZX01 (sample SAMN03283276) | human gut metagenome | biome: human-associated habitat; material: feces | host: Homo sapiens | place: Peru | collected 2012
CCCTTATCTTAATTATACACCTAAATATTAATAAATTGTAGTATTTACATTAAATATTTTTTTTGATATAATTATATTTGTGTATACAATTTTTTAAAAAGAGGTATAGGCTATGCAAAAGAGAAAAAGAAACAGTGCAGACAAACTTAAAACGCTGTTTTTCGGCAAAGATTTGAGAGTAACCGAGGGAGAAGCATATAAAGAAGTAAGAAAGTATGACTTTTCATCTTACTACCCTGAAGAAAAATATATAAAAAGGCAATACAAACCGAGGAAAAACACAATAGACATTAGGAAATACGGTGCTGATATTCAAAATTCGGACAATGCACCGTTTATTAACAAAGCTATTGAAGATGCGGCAAAAATAGGCGGCACGGTCATTATTGACGGCGGCGATTATGTTACCACTACCGTTGAAATGAAAAGCGGCGTCACTCTTTTTATAACAAAAAATTCATCACTTATTTCTAACGAATCGGGCAAAGGGTATGAAAAGCACAAGGCTATTTTGTACGCTGAAAACTGTGAAAATATCACTTTAACCGGCGGAGGAAAAATTAAAGGCAACGGGCACCTTTTCGGTTTTGAACCGGTTGCAAGCGAAAACAATACTACCCCGCCAAAATATATTGATGTTATCGAAATGAGAAGAGATTACAGAAGTCAGCTTCGTTTTGCTCACCCGAGCAAATACGGCGGACCTGTTTATTTTAAAAATTGTCAAAACATTCTTGTTGACAATTTTATTATTGAAAACAGCGCTTATTGGACTTTTAAGCTTGTTAACTGCGAAAACCTTGATGTAAAAAATTTTGTGATTAACAACAACCGCAATGTTGCAAATGCCGACGGTATTGATATTGCCGGCACAAGCAATGTTAATATTTCCCACTGCTTTATCTCTACTGCGGACGACGGCATTGTTATCAAAAATGCGTCTTGGCTCGGAAACACCGGCGCTATGCACGGTATAATTATAAGCGATTGCGAAATAATCAGCAGAACTAATGCGATTAAAGTCGGCACAGAAACCACTTATGACATAAGCAATATTGATATATCCGACTGCAAACTGTTTATGACCGACCTTTACCCCGGCAGTGTTTCAGGCATTTCGCTTGAAGCGTGCGATGGAACGGTTTTAAGCAATGTAAATATTGACAATATCACTATGGACCGCTGTACCTGCCCTATCTTTATCCGCCTCGGCAACCGCAATCGTGCCGCTAAGGTTAACAGCCAAAGTGCAAACGCTATTGAATTTGGTCAAAAAGCATTAAAAGGCAGTGACGCAGGCGCATTTAGGTTTAATATGCTAAGCGAAATAAATAATATTAAAATAAGCAATGTAACGGCAACAAATGTTGAAATACCGATTATTATTGCAGGTTACAAGCAGTTTGGCATAACCAAGAGTGTTAACAATGTAAGTCTTGAAAACATAACGCTTGACTATTTTACTTGTGAAGAAACGATTGACAAGCGCAGATTTATCCCCGAATATGCCAAAGAATATCCGGAGGGTTGGCGATTCAGAAATCTCCCTTCATATGCAATTTGGAGCAGGCATACGAAGAATTTAAAAATCGAAAACTTCAAGTGTTTTCACCCTCTTGCCACCTGGAAAAAAGATATTATTATGATTGATAATAAATAATTATACGAAAAAACGGTTCGGAAATTCCGAACCGTTTTTTTATCTGTCACTTATTTGCAAGCGGGAATGATACTTTTGCTTTAAACAAATCGCCGTCGATTGAAAGGGTGAGCGTGCCGTTTTGAACCTTGCAAAGTTCCTTAGCAATAGAAAGACCCAAGCCATTGCCCTCAGCCTTACCACGAGATTTATCGCCACGGACAAATCGTTCTGTCAGTTCATCAGGTGTAATGTCAAGTTCCTCGGCAGAAATATTCTTTATTTCAAAAACGCCCTGACCGTTTTCCTCATAAACGCTTACATAAACGCGAGAGCCACGGGCACTGTACTTGCGTGCGTTTGAAAGCAGATTTTCAATAACCCTAAATGTTTTGGCACCGTCGGCAGTAACCATGACAGGCTTTTCGCCCTGCTTAACAACAAGATTAAGATTATTCTTTTCAAAATCAGACTGAACATCAACCGTCGATTGTAAGCAAAGTTCCGACAAATTCATAGGCGCAAGATTTACACTCACATTACCGCTCGTAACTTTTGACGCTTCAATCAAATCGTCAATAAGCCTTTTAAGCTTAGCGCCCTTTTCGTCAAGAACGGCAATATATTCGTTTTCCTTTGGGTCGTTGATGTCACAATTTTTAAGCAAGTCAACATAAGTGATTATTGAAGTGAGCGGAGTTTTTAAATCGTGGGAAACATTCGTAATAAGCTCCGCACGAAGTCGTTCGTCCTTAACTGCCTTGTTGATTGCGTTTTGAAGTTCGGCATTAGTATACTTCATACTGTTTGCAAGAATTTTGAGAGAAGCGGGAAGTTGCTCTATATCCTTAGCGTAATCTTGATGAACAGATGCGCAGTAGATAATTTCATCAAGAGATTTGAAATAGAGGCAAACTTTTCTAAGTGCCAAAGTGTTTGCAACCATATCAAGAACTATAAAGATGAAGCCGAAAGCCGGCATATCAACCGCAAAGAAAAATACAATAAGCATCATCAAACCGATATTACCTGCAAAAAATGCGAGAGAGAGCAAAATAACATTGCGAACAAATGATTTTGGCTTGTATGTATAAAGCTTGAATGAGGTGAAAAGCTTTTTGTTAAGCTTGTGCCAAGCCTTAAAGAATTTAACGATAAGTTTGACAATAAATTTTAAAACACGATAAATCGCAAAGCCGAGCCAATAAAGGAGCAAGTGCTTATAAAACTTCTTTGCGCTATTTGAATACCTTGAAACAGAACAGCAAAGCTCAAACAAGAGTAGCCAGCACACTGCAATTACGCCCGCAAGTATCCACGCAAGCATTGAAAAGTTCTTCAGTTCTTCACACAAGGTAAAGAAAAGCACACCGAGTCCAAAGCCGGAGCCGCCGACTATACCGAGCTGAAGTTCAAGCGGGATATAATCAACGAATGAAAGCTTAGCAAGGCTGTTATCTTCATATCTGCCCGTAAGCCTGAAATAGTAGAATGCAAGTATAATTGAGACAATAAGCAAAACTACGGTAACAGGAATAACAATTACTTTCATATTGTCTATATCGGCAGACATAGAGCAAAACTGGCGAAACACCTCATAAGTATTATGCGCATTGGGATTATTTTTTTTAGTGTCGATATAGGCATAAAGTTTGTAATCTTTTGCTTTAAAATTGGCTGAGCTTGAAGTCATAATATAGTCAAGCGTTTGCCGAGTAATACTGCTGTGGTCACCGGCACTTGCCACACCGTTTTCAATCTTAAAGCTGTCTGCCTTAGCCATAATTTCTTCGGGTGTTAAATCGGTAGTGTTGTAAATAACCTTGCCGTTCTTTTCAACACGGTACATTAAACCGTCTTGTGAAATTCCTGACGGCTCATCATAATTGTAATAATTATTAAGCGCATTTAAAACAAATCGGTCGTAACTTTTTTCAATATCACTTCTAAGAGTTTTCTTATAATTTTTGATTGTTATATTTGAATCGGAATCGAGATAATAATAAAAATTTCCATAATCGTAATAGATACCTTTGACATAAATATCACTGGAAAATTCACTTTCATCAGTTACATATGCCAAATACTCGTTTTCATTATTATTGTAGTCGAGATTAATCTGACCTATAATTTGCCTTTCAATATCATCGCAAGCTGATTTTTTCTTTTCTTCAAGTATTGTTTTAAGCTTAGTTTTATCTTTATGAGCGTCATTTACGCCTTCTCTGAGTCCACAGCTTAAATTCGAGCGGACATCTTCCATATCGGTATAATTTGCCGTCTTGCCGTTTTGATAAACGCTGATTTGGGTAAGCACTACACCGATTGTAAGCATAATCGATGACACACCCATAACGAATGAAAGCAAAACGCATAAAACCTTGTTTAAATAAGAATACTTAAATTTTTTCACATTTGTATCCAAGACCGTACACCACCTTTAAATATTTCGGGTCTTTTGGGTTAATTTCAATTTTTTCACGGATATTACGGATATGCACGGTAACTGTTTTTTCACTTGTAAAACTCGGTTCGTTCCACACTGCCTCATAAATTTGAGAGGAAGATAAGACTCTGCCCATATTTGTCATAAGATATTCCATAATCTTATATTCAATAGGGGTAACCTTAACATTTTCGCCGTCTACCGAAAGGGTTTTAGCGTCGGTATCAAGCACCAAGCCGCCCGTTACAAGCTGGCACGGAGTTTGAACCATACTACCGAGGTTTATATATCGCCTGATTTGCGACTTAACTCTCGCAACAAGTTCAAGCGGGTTAAACGGTTTTGTCACATAGTCGTCAGCGCCAAATCCAAGACCTGTAATTTTATCCGTATCCTCGCTCTTTGCCGAAAGAAGAATGATAGGAAAATTATACTTTTCCCTAATTTTCAGCGTTGCTTTAAGTCCGTCAAGGCGTGGCATCATAATGTCGAGCACCACGCAGTGAACCTCATTATTTTGAATTTTTTCAAGTGCGTCCTGACCGTCAACGGCTGTAATCACATTAAAGCCTGCGTTATCAAGATAAATGCGAAGCGATTCAAGGATAGCCTCGTCATCATCGCAAACAAGTACATTTTGCATATCTAATCTCCGTTAAAATTTATTACCCATCCGATGATTATATTAAACCAAAACAAATCAAAAGCGGGTGAAAGAAAAAATAAAGATTTGGTAAAGAATTATTCATACAGCAAAAAAGAGTTGCACGGCAAAACCGAACAACTCTATTTTATCTTATCGGCTACCCAAAGTCAATTTTGGATAATTCGTTTTTGAAAAGTTGACGCATTTTTTATACTGCAAATAGACTTTTTCAAATTTTTCACCTTTTAACGATTTTTTCATCATCACATAATCTTTTGCGTTAACAAAGCCGTCGCCGCTAAAATCAGCGGTGCAAATTTCTATAGGCAAATTTCTGTAATCGTTTTTCTTATCATCGACTGAAATAAGCATTGTAAATTCACGCTTAATCGCATTATCTAAGCTGACCGAGTATTCCAAAACGGAAGAATTTGAATAAAACCAAAATTCGCCGTTTGAATCAGTTGAAGCCAAAACAGTACCGTTAAGCTTAATTTTTGCATTTTGAACCGGTTCTTTTAGCATATCAACAACTTTACCCTTTACAAGGTTCATTGAATTCGGTTCAATCTCAATTTCAATATCAACACTTTTTCCCAAAACGGAAACAGTAAGTATATTACTCTTGTAATCGGGGCTCGACTTAGGATACCAATGAACATAAGCCTGATTTTGCTTATAGTCAATTTTATATCCGTCAACCGTATCCTCACCCACAGAAGTTACGCTTCTGCCGTCGGCATAAGTAACAGTTACGCTCAAATTAGAAATAATTTTTGAAATATTATAATAAAAATACCTATTGCCGTCTGCGTCCGTTTGCCATTCGCCGTCGCTATAGATACTCAATTTACTGTCGTTTAAAACAGTCAGAGTTTCAACCTCACTGTCATAAACATCGCACCTAAGCATTACGGTAAAATTACCGCTCGTTCTGCTGTCGGACAAGTACCAACCTGCGTCAAAATAATACTTGACACCTTTTTCAAGATGATATGTAAGGCAAAACTGAAGCTGATTGTGACCGTTTTCTTTATAATTCGGGTCACTGTTTGAATAAGCAAGCTGCTTATAAACTTTTTTGCCGTCTTCATTCTCCCTTACAAAAAGGTATGCCTCACTCGCCGGAACATTATACGACAAAAACGAATAAGTACCCGATTCCGACGGAGTAAAAATAAATCTGCACAAATCGTCCTCACCGTCAATAGCGCTCGTTATTTTCGTACCGAGTATAAGCGTTCTTGAACTCGCAAAAGCCACAAAGGAAACGGTAAGACTTCCTATCGCAATTATTAAAGCGAGAAACAATGAAATTATTTTCTTTTTCATACCGTTTCCTTTCAGTTAAATTTATTATTTGTATTCAAAGCTGCTTGCTTCAACATTAATAAAGTTTTTAAAATATTGCTTTGACTTAGCATATTTTTTATCTTTATTAACTATTGCAAAGTCCTTAGCGTTAACAATACCGTTATTGTCTGCATCAAATACAACAAGAGCAACATTAAGCTTTGAGTCACTTGCACCCGCTGTTACGCTCACGCTTCTTTCAATAACACCGTTGCCCTTGAATGTAAGGGTATGTGTGCTGTTTTGAGCCAGTGCAACCGTAGCCAAACCGTTTGAATCGCTTGTTGCCTTTTTAATACCGTCAACATAAACATCAACATTTGAATAAGAAATGTTTCCACTTGTCATATCCTTGTTTTCAAGAACAGTTGTATTAACCGTGTAATCAACAGTAACCGGAGTACCTGTAATTTCAAACTTGTTAACGCCTGTGTTACCCTTGGTGAGTGTAACATCATCAAGCTCTGTGCCGTCAACTGTTTCACCACCATTGATGAACACCTTAATAAAAAGCGTTTTTTGATCATTACAAATTTCAGGAAGAACGAAGTTTGAATAAGTTTTTACCGTACTGTCGGCTGAATCGTTACTTACGGTTCTTACATTGGAATTGTCGATATAGCGGAAAGTCACTGCATCAGTGCTGTATGCAAGACCCCAGTCACGAGGACCCTTGTTTGAACTGAGCTGTTCAAGTGAAAGAGTAAGGTTTTTATAACCCTTTGTTGAAATGCCAAAAAGCCAGAAGCCGTTTTTGCCTGGGTTATTAAGACTCTTAGTAGCATTAAACTTGTTTGTATCGGAATAAGATACCTTAACGCCGTAAGAACCTGTATAGCTGAGCGTTGCAGGAGAACCGAGATTACCACTCGGGCACATCATAAGTAAGCCTTCATTTGTGCCGCCGGTATTTTTAAGCGTTGTTGAATTAGCATCAATATAGCTTGCAATAGGTCTTGTAGTTGAATTGTAGTTAAATTCGGTAACTGTGTCACCCTTATAGTAGAAAGTTTGAGAATTAACAAGTGAAGTATCTTCATCTTCTTCAACCCAGACCGCTACATTATAAGGCTCTCTTACGGTTTTGTCAAAACCTTGTGCGTCATAAATCTTAATACCGCCCTGCGGATAAACACCGGAAAGCACAACATTACCGTCTTTGTCCATAACCGCATAATTCATCTGTGCATTGTCAGGGCTGATATATTCAATAACACCCTTTGTGCCGAAATATGAAGTCGACTTATTTGTATAAGGCATTTTGTAACTGCCGTTATCGTCACCCGCAATAATCACATCGTTTACATAAAGGTTGCCCTTTGACGCATTTGAATGAAGTTTTTCGCCCATATGAGTAAGATTTTCGGTAGTTGCAAGACGAATGTAAACTACCTTTTGATTAGAGCAAGCTTCAGGAAGAACAGTATTTAAAAATACTTCTTCAAGTGTACCGTTTGCAGGAAGCACTACATCGCTCTTAACATTATAATATGTTTCACCGTTTAAACTGTATTGAAGTGTAATGCTGTTAGGACCTTGATTTGTTGTATATGCCTTGCAGGTGAAATTGATATTGTCAAAACCTGCTGTTGAAATCTTATAAGTAAAGCCTGAGTTTTCACTCCATTTTGCGCCGTCATCAGGTGCAACGGTAAACGACTTGTTTTTATCGTTCCAAAGAGGAACATATTGATTGTACTCATCTGCCCAAGCGCTCATTTTACCGCTTTGACCGTAAATACCGCCGCTTGACGCAACCGAGCCTAAAAGAACTTCTTGGCTGAAACTATCATAAACGAATGAATTAATATTTGTACCGCCGAAAGTTACTGTTTTCGTAACAGTTTCGCTCTTAATATCGTTAAAACTTGACCACGACTTAATTGTTGCGGTATCGCCGAGCTTTGCACTCTTAGAATTGAAAGCGTAAAAAGCACCGCTATAAAGAGTAGGCTCGCCGTCATTAATCGTATAGTAAACATCTGCGCCGCCGTTATTGTCGGTAATTGTCACTTGATTGTCGTTATAAACAATGCCGTTATCGGTTGTTGTAACAGTCGGCTCATAAAGAGAAGTGATAGCGCTGAGTGAATTACCCGTAATCTTAATATTGTTAACAGATGCGTCACCGCTAACCTGACCTACGATTGTGTTTATACCGTTAAACGCAATATTCTTTGAAACAACCATTCTTATATAAACAGTCATTTGATTGTTACACTTGTCAGGTAAAGTAACATTGTCAAATGCCTGCTGCATAGTCTTGTTTGCGGTGATAACATAATCGGTATTTGCAATATCGATATATTCAGTGCCGTCAAGACTGTATTGAAGTTTCCAGTTGCTCGGACCTTTCTTTGTTGTGCCGAGCTTTGCACTAAACTTAATATTTTCATATCCGGCAGTTGAAATTACGGTTTCAAAATAAGGATATTCACCCCACGCAAGAGCGTCCGCCTTTGAAGTGCCCATAATAGGAGATTGGTCGGAAACTAAGGTAGCGCTGTCTTTCTTGTACAAATCTGCCGTACCCGACCATTTGATTTTAGCTCTGTCCTTAGCATTTACGCTTGCGTAAAGCTTTGATGTGCTTTGGTTTAGACCGCTTGTAGCAAGGTATGAATTGTCGATATCGCCAACAAGCCCTGCTTCATTTGCGGTAAAGTCATAATCCCAAGCAGCAATAGATTTTGTCATAGTTTCAGGCTTTTCGCCCTCTAATACAGTGCACTCGTTGGATGTTACCGAGCCGATAGCGTTAGTACCGTCACCCGTAACGGTAAGAGTAATAGTTGAACCTGCATCTGCTTCAGTTGTTACATAAGTAGGCTCGGTTGCGCCGTCAATAGGTGCACCGTTCTTATTCCACTGATATGTAACAGAAGAAGAAAGTTCTTTGCCGGTAAGGTTATTTGTAACGGTTGATTTAAGCTCTGTATTTTTATATGCGTTTTCATTAATTGAAACAGTATAAGTTGAATTGATTTGGGCAGGAATAATTTTAAATGTTTTTGTTACGCTGCCGCTGTAAATACCGATACCTGTAATAGTTACCTGCGCAGTACCCACATTAACATTATTTTCATAGCTTAATGTGTAGTCAACACCTTTTTCAAGCACTTTACTGCCCTGACCGGTTACGAAAAGTTCAACACTCGGTTCAGGTTTAAGCTCACCGCCTGTATAAATCTGGTTGTTGATAACGCTTAAATTTGCTTTCGACAAATCTGTTTTGCTGATTTGTGAATTTATCCAAGTCTGCCTTTCGCTAACCCAGTTGTTAAATATGGTTTTATAATTATCCGAATCATACTTGCTTGAATCGATATCGTAACGGATATTATTCATATAGCCGCTTTTGGCAATCTTATCAACATACTCGTTAATTGAAAGAAGCTTGCCTGTTTTGTCAACTGTTTTGCCGAGAAGAACATTAACGGCAGGGGTAATGGTTGTGTACCAACTCTTTTCAGCCATCTTCCAAAAGTCACTGCAATTACTTGCAAGTGCGCCGTAAAAACTTAACGGTGATTCTGTATCCTTAGAATACGATGTTGAACTGTCGTCACATCTCCAGCGGTAAATTCTTGAATTTTTGGTAAACCAACCGTCAGAAGAAGTCCAACTCTTGCCCCATCTTTCACCGCTTCTGTCAGCACCGAGCGAATTATCCATATCCCACATAGGACCTGCATAAAGTTTCGAGTCAACAGAGTCGGAATCTTTATAAAAATATGTTGACGAAACGGATGAGTCCATATTTTTAAAGAACTCTTGCGTCCAATAATAAATCACTGCAGAATCAGCATCAAGAAGGTCGCTCCACTTTTTACCCTGATACTGAACGGCAGGTGCAGGGTTTGTTATGCTCTTTGAACCGTAAGCAAGTATAGTAAGATTTGAAAGTGACGAACAGTTTGTGGTTGTTGA
>OIZX01001896.1_pt1 | contig 9991 bp, 9 predicted proteins | sample 1588621 | NCBI WGS metagenome assembly OIZX01 (sample SAMN03283276) | human gut metagenome | biome: human-associated habitat; material: feces | host: Homo sapiens | place: Peru | collected 2012
TGGCAGGTGAGGTGGACGGTCAGCCCATGCGCTGCACCATCGACGGTGTGCTTCGCGGGCTGCTGCCCGATGGCACGCCGGTACACAAGGGCATGAAATCCGGCGACGTTGACCCCCGGTGCAGGCCGGAGTACTGCACCACCGCGTCGGACAAGGCGCTGGCGGTGGGCGGCGGTGTGCTGGAGGCCCTGCTCCATCTCAGCGGTGTATTGCGTTAGGAGGATCGTATGGAAGAGCAAAACGTAAAGCTGACGAAGCTGACCAAGTGCGCCGGCTGCGGCGCAAAGGTGGGCGCGGGGGTGCTGGCCCAGCTGCTGGAGGGCATCCGCGTACACCACGACCCCAACCTGCTGGTGGGTTTTGACAAGAGCGATGACGCCTCAGTGTATAAGATCAATGACGAGCTGGCCCTGGTGCAGACGGTGGACTTCTTCCCGCCCATCGCCGACGATCCCTATCTGTTCGGGCAGATCGCTGCTACCAACGCCCTCAGCGACGTGTACGCCATGGGCGGCGTGCCGAAGCTGTGTCTGAACATCATGGCCGTGCCGGAGGATATGCCCAGGGAGACGGTGCATCAGATCCTCCGGGGCGGCTACGACAAGGTGTATGAGGCCGGTGCGCTGATCACCGGCGGCCACAGCATCCTGGACGATGAGCCGAAGTACGGCCTGGCCGTCACCGGCTTCGTCCACCCGGACAAGCTGCTGTCCAACTCCGCCGCACGGCCCGGCGACGTGCTGGTGCTGACCAAGCCCATCGGCATCGGCGTGCTGACCAGCGCCGCCAAGGCCGACCTGCTGGACGAGGACACCCTCGCCTTCGCCAACCGCATGATGACCACCCTGAATAAGGATGCCCGTGACGTGATGGTGCGCCATAAGGTTCACTCCTGCACCGATGTCACCGGCTTCGGCCTGCTGGGCCACAGCTTCGAGATGGCCCAGGGCAGCGGCGTGACCATCACCCTCCACACGGCAGACATCGACCTGATTCCCGCCGCCCTGGAGTTCGCCCGCATGGGCGTGCTGCCCGCCGGGATGTACCGCAACCGCACCTTCGCCGAGCCGGGCGTGGACGCGGGCGATACCGAGATTGCCGTGCAGGACCTGCTGTACGATCCCCAGACCTCCGGGGGGCTGCTGATGGCCGTCGCCCCGGAGGACGCCGACGATCTGCTGGCGGAGCTGAAGGACGTTGTCCCCAGCGCCCAGCGCATCGGCGTGGTAGGGGAGTACCGCGGCGGCAAGCGCATCCTGCTGCGCTGACGCACATAAAAAAAGACCGCCGGGGGGCGGTCTTTTTTATGTCATGCCAGCGCCGCTATGGCGGCCAGCGCCGCGTCTATATCCTGCTCCGTGTTGGCCCAGCCCAGCGAAAACCGTACCGTCCCCTGGGGGAACGTGCCCAGCGTCTTGTGGGCGGAGGGCGCACAGTGCAGGCCGCACCGGGTCAGGATGCCGTGCTTCGTCTCCAGCGCGTAGGCGGCCTCGCCGTTGTCCCGGCGCAGGAAGTCCACGGAGATGACCCCCACCCGGCGCTCCAACTCCCTCGGCCCGACCATGCAGACGTGTGGGATGTCCTCCAGCCCGTCCAAAAACCGCCGGCACAGCGCCATTTCATGCTGCCGCAGCGTGTCCACGCCCTGTTCCTCAATGAACCGCAGCGCCGCCTCCCAGCCGTAGTAGCCGGGTATGTTGGCCGTGCCGGACTCGAACCGATCCGGCAGATAGGGCGGCAGATACTCGCTGTCCGATGCGCTGCCTGTCCCTCCGGCTATGAGGGGTGTCAGCTTTTCGGCGAAGTCATGGCGCAGCAGCAGCGCCCCCACGCCCCCCGGCCCGAGCAAGCCCTTGTGGCCCGGCACGGCCATAGCCGCCAGCCCCAGCGCCTGAAAGTCGATGGGCAGGTGTCCCGCCGTCTGGGCAGCGTCCAGCGCGAAGGGCACGCCTCGTTCTCCACAGATGCGCCCCACCGCCGCCGCGTCCTGCACCGCGCCGCACACGTTGGAGGCGTGGGCCATGATGACCAGCTTTGTATCCGGACGAAACAGCCCCGGCAGCGCGTCTATGTCCGCTATGCCGTCGCTGCCGCAGGGAATACGGCTCACCTCCACCCCCGGCAGCCGCAGCAGCGGGCGCATCACCGCGTTGTGCTCCATGCTGCTGACGATGCAGTGTCCGCCGCCGTGGAGCAGCCCGGAGATGATCATATTCAGCCCCGCCGTCGCCCCCGGCGTCAGGATGACGTGGGTGGGCGGCTCGGAGAAGTGGAACAGCGCCGCCAGCCGCCGGCGCAGGGCCAGCGTGGTCAGCCCCGCCTCCTGTGCGGCGGTGTAGACCGAGCGGTTCACGTTCGCCCCCACGCAGTCCAAATAGTATTTCATGCGGTCGCTGATGCCCTCCGGCTTAGGGAACGACGTGGCGGCGTTATCCAGATAGATGGTGTCCATGGCGGGCCTCCTTGCGTTTCTGCGGCTATTGTATCATACGGAAAGTCATTTGTCACGGGGTTGACTTTCCCGCCCCTTTGCCGTATAATAGCACCGCTATCCTTTGAAAGATACAACGATAAGGAGAACGTCACATGAAAAAAGTCAGTTGGATCGTGGTCATCGCCGGTGCGGTGGTGGGTCTGGCCGCCGTGGTGCTGACCCACCTGGGCAACCCGGCCAACATGGGCTTCTGCATCGCCTGCTTCCTCCGGGACATCACCGGCGCGGTGGGCATGCACAGCGCGGCCAAGGTGCAGTACGTCCGTCCCGAGATCATCGGCCTGGTGCTGGGTGCGTTCATCATGTCCGTGGCCACTAAGGAATTCCGGGCCAAGGCCGGCTCTTCCCCCGCCACCCGCTTTGTTTTGGGCGCGTTTGTCATGATCGGCGCGCTGGCCTTCCTGGGCTGCCCGCTGCGCATGGTGCTGCGTATGGGCGGCGGCGATCTGAACGCCGTGGTGGGCCTGGTGGGCTTCACGCTGGGCATCCTCATCGGCGTCCAGTTCCTGAAAAACGGCTTCTCTCTCATGCGGGCCTACCCCGTGGGCAACGGCGAGGGCGGCGTGCTGCCCATCGTCATGACCGGCCTGCTGATCCTGGTCGTCGCCGTGCCCTCCCTGTTCAAATTCAGCCAGGAGGGCCCCGGCTCCAAGCACGCGCCCATGCTGGCCGCCCTGCTCATCGCCATCGTGGTGGGCGCACTGGCCCAGCGTGCCCGGTTGTGCATGGTGGGCGGCATCCGCGACGCCATGCTGTTCAAGGATTTCAAGCTGCTCTACGGCTTTGTGGCCATCTTCTTGGTGGTGCTGGCGGGCAACCTGATCAACGGCAGCTTCAAGCTGGGCTTCACCCTTCAGCCCATCGCCCACAGCAGCCAGCTGTGGAACCTGCTGGGCATGGTCCTGGTGGGCTGGGGCAGCGTGCTGCTGGGCGGCTGCCCCCTGCGCCAGCTGATTTTGGCCGGCGAGGGCAACGGCGACAGCGCCATCACCGTGTTCGGCATGATCGCGGGCGCTGCCTTTGCCCATAACTTCGGCCTGGCCGGCAATGCCGACGCCATGAACGAGGCCAAGGAGATCGTAGTGGGCGGCATTTCCACCAATGGCAAGATCGCCGTCTGCCTGGGCATTCTCATCATGCTGGGTGTGTCCCTGTGGAATATGCCCAAAAAGGCCGTCAACGTCTCCGTTGAGGCCGCCAAGTAAAAGGAGGGTACGGCTATGACTGTTGACGCGAGAGGTTTTTCCTGCCCCATGCCCGTGGTGATGGTGCAGAAGGCGGTAAAGAGCGATAGCCCCGCCGCCTTGGAGGTGCTGGTGGACAACCAATGCTCCGTGGAGAACGTGACCCGCTTCGCCGAGAACAGCGGCTACAAGGTGTCCGTCCGGCCCGATGGCCAGGACTTCCGCCTGACGCTGTCCAAATGAACCGCTACATCGCCACGTTCCACACCCATCTGTCGGCGCTGCTGACCTGCCAGAGCCTGACGGCGGCGGGCGCGGAGGCCCGGATGATGCCCGTTCCCCGGAAGCTCAGCGCCTCCTGCGGTACGTGTGTGGCCTATCAGGCCGCTCAGCCCCTGCTGGAACGGATGGACGCTGATGTGGAGCGCGTATTTCAGGCAGACGGTGAGACGTACACGCTGCTGCTGGAAAATGAATAACAAAGCACAGGGCCGCTGAGCGGCCCTGTGCTTTGTTATGCGTGCTTACTGTTTGTTCTTCCGGGCCAGCCGGGCGATGTCGCCTACGCCGTCCAATATCACGTTGGGCTGATAGGCATACGTCTCCACCGTCTGCCGCGTGGACACACCGGACAGCACCAACACCGTGGACATACCGCTCTCCAGCCCGGAGATCACGTCGGTGTCCATGCGGTCGCCCACCATCACCGCGTCGCCGGAATGGCAGTGCAGCATCCGCAGGCCGGTGCGCATCATCAGCGGGTTGGGCTTGCCGCAGAAGTACGCCTGCTTCCCCGTGGCCATCTCAATGGGCGCGACCAGCGCCCGGCAGGCGGGCGCAATACCGTTTTCGATAGGGCCGGACACGTCGGAATTCGCGCCGATGAGCTTCGCCCCGGCCATGACCAGGTTCACCGCCCGGGTCAGGGTGTCCAGAGAGTAGGTACGGCCCTCACCTACCACCACATAGTCCGGGTTTACGTCGTTCATGGTGATGCCCGCGTCGTACAGCGCGTTCAGCAGCCCGGCCTCGCCAATGGCGAACACGGAACAGCCCGGCGCCTGATCCCGCAGGAATGCAGCGGTGGCCAGCGCACTGGTGTAGAAGTGCTCCTCCGGCACGTCCAGCCCCATCCGGGCCAGCTTCTGCTGCAGCTCCCGGGGCGTGTAGCCGCTGTTGTTGGTCAGGAACAGGTACTCCTTGTCCTCGTCGTGCAGCCACTGGATGAAGTCCGCCACCCCTGGCAGGATCTGGTTGCCGTGATAGATGACGCCATCCATATCACAGATAAAGCCTGTCTTTTGATTGAAGTCGATAAAATTCTCCGCCATACAAAGTACCTCCCGCCCGTTGTCTGTCTCAGTATACCACGGCAAAACTGCGAATACCATCCCGCGTATGTAAAATTTCAGGAAAAAGCGCCCCGGCGCAGCCGGGGCGCTTATGTATGCGGTTTACTTGCTCAGGTACTCGTCAATGGACTTGGCGCCCAGCTTGCCGGCGCCCATGGCCAGAATGACGGTGGCCGCGCCGGTCACGGCGTCGCCGCCGGCGTACACCGCCTGGCGGGAGGTCAGGCCCTCCTCGTTGACGATGATGCCGCCCTTCTTGTTGACCTCCAGGCCCTTGGTGGTGGACTTGATGAGGGGGTTGGGGCTGGTGCCCAGCGACATAATGACGGCGTCCACCGGCAGGTCAAACTCGCTGCCCTTCTTCTCCACGGGGCGGCGGCGGCCGGAGGCGTCCGGCTCACCCAGCTCCATCTCGATGCAGGTCATGGAGTGCACAAAGCCGTCCTCATCCGGGTGGATGGCAACGGGGTTGCACAGGGTCTTGAAGATGATACCCTCTTCCTCGGCGTGCTCCACCTCTTCCTTACGGGCGGGCAGTTCAGCCATGCCGCGGCGGTAAACGATGTACACGCTCTCGGCACCCAGACGCAGGGCGCTGCGGGCAGCGTCCATAGCCACGTTGCCGCCGCCCACAACGGCAACCTTCTTGCCGGTGCGGATGGGGGTCTTGCTGGTGGGCAGGTAAGCCTTCATCAGGTTGGAGCGGGTCAGGAACTCGTTAGCAGAGTACACGCCCTTCAGGCTTTCGCCGGGGATGTTCATGAAGCGGGGCAGACCGGCACCGGAGCCTACGAACACGGCCTCGTAGCCGTACTCGCCCATCAGCTCGTCAATGGTCAGCACCTTGCCGATGACCATGTTGCACTCAAAATCCACGCCCATCTTCTTCAGGCCGTCGATCTCCTGCTGGACGATGGCCTTGGGCAGACGGAACTCGGGGATGCCGTACATCAGCACACCGCCTGCAACGTGCAGAGCCTCGTAAACGGTCACCTTGTAGCCCAGCTTTGCCAGATCGCCTGCAGCGGTCAGGCCGGCAGGGCCTGCGCCGATGATGGCCACCGTATGGCCGTTCCATTCAGGCACGATGGGTGCGGTGTGCACGTTCTCGCGGTGCCAGTCGGCCACAAAGCGCTCCAGACGGCCAATGGCCACCGGCTCGTTCTTGATGCCGCGGGTGCACTTGCCCTCGCACTGGCTCTCCTGCGGGCAGACACGGCCGCAGACGGCAGGCAGGGAAGAGGAGCGGTTGATCACCTGATAGGCGGCCTCAAAGTCGCCCTCGGCAACATGGGCGATAAACTCCGGAATGTCGATGCCCACGGGGCAGCCGGACTGGCAGGGCTTGTTCTTGCAGCCGATGCAGCGCTTGGCTTCGTTCACAGCCATCTCGGCAGTGTAGCCCAGAGCCACTTCCTTAAAGTTCTTGTTGCGGACGTTGGGGTCCTGCGTGGGCATGGGGCACTTTTTGGGATCCATATTGAAAGCCATTTTACATTCCCTCCTGAGTCTTGAACAGGTTGCAGGCTGCCTCACGGGCGTGTGCCTCAAACGGGCGGTACATGGTGCCGCGTGCCATTGCCTCGTCAAAATCCACCAGATCGCCGTCAAAGTCGGGGCCGTCTACGCAGGCAAACTTGGTCTGACCGCCCACGGTCAGGCGGCAGCCACCGCACATGCCGGTGCCGTCGATCATGATGGGGTTCATGGAAACGATGCTCTTCAGGCCGTGCTTCTGGCAGGTCTTGACCACAAACTTCATCATGATCAGCGGGCCGATGGTGATGACCAGATCGTACTGGTTGCCGGCAGCCACCAGCTCGTCCAGCGCAGCGGTGACCACGCCCTTGGTGCCGTAGCTGCCGTCATCGGTCATAATGCGCAGCTCGTCACTGCAGGCGTTGAACTCGTCCTCAAGGATCAGCAGATCCTTATTGCGGAAGCCGACCACGCTGTGCACCACACAGCCCTGATCGTGCAGCTCCTTGGCAATGGGCAGTGCAATGGCGCAGCCCACGCCGCCGCCCACAACGCACACCTTCTTCAGACCCTCGGTCTCGGTGGCGCGGCCCAGCGGGCCGACAAAATCGTGGACACAATCGCCTGCGTTCAGGCTGTTCAGCTCCATGGTGGTACCGCCCACGATCTGGAAAATGATATCCACAGTGCCCTTTTCGCGGTCGTAACCGGCCACGGTCAGGGGGATGCGCTCGCTGTCCTCAAACGGACGTACAATGATGAACTGACCCGGCTTTGCCTTTTTGGCGATCAGCGGGGCTTCGATGACCATCTTTGTCACGGTGGGGTTCAGCGCGACCTTTTCAGTGATCTTATACATTGCGTTAGCTCCTTTTTGCTGGCAATTCCTTTTTCTTTTCTATAAATGGAAGCTGCATCCGCGCGGGTGCATTTTCCGTTTGACAAAGCGTCCTCTTTATTATAATAGTTTGTGAAATAGAAAGCAACTGTATTTTGTTCATGCACACAGCCGTGCGAAATAGGGCGAAAGGGGCAGGGTCATCGCTGCATGAAAAAATAAAAAGAACGTATCAAAGCTAAAAGACATTCTTTTTCAAAAAAATGTAATTTTGTGGTTGACAACTGGCGAAGTGTGCGGTATAATAACCAACGTCGCCGGACAACAGATCGGCAAAAACAAATGGAATGTGCGGCCGTAGCTCATCTGGTAGAGCGCCACCTTGCCAAGGTGGAGGTAGCGAGTTCGAGCCTCGTCGGCCGCTCCATATGTGGAAGTTTAGCTCAGCTGGGAGAGCATCTGCCTTACAAGCAGAGGGTCAGCGGTTCGAGCCCGTTAACTTCCACCATATGGCCCGGTAGCTCAGTTGGTTAGAGCACCAGCCTGTCACGCTGGGGGTCGTCGGTTCGAGCCCGATCCGGGTCGTATTTGCCTCTGTAGCTCAGTCGGTAGAGCAGGGGACTGAAAATCCCCGTGTCATTGGTTCGATTCCGATCGGAGGCACCACGTCGAAAATCCTGTCATTCATCGGGAAGTCTTGCAAGCAAGACTTCTGTGATGAATACCAGATTTTCTCCTTTTCCCCGCAAAATCTTGCTTCGCAAGCTTTCGCGGGGGCCCCGAGATTCGCAAGAATCGCTCGGGAGGGTGCAGGGATAAATGCACCGGATATGCGGCCGTAGCTCATCTGGTAGAGCGCCACCTTGCCAAGGTGGAGGTAGCGAGTTCGAGCCTCGTCGGCCGCTCCAATACGAAGCCATCGTTGATGCAGAAATGCAAAAGCGATGGCTTTTTGTTTTGTGTGGTAATGGTCGGGAATGCTCTCTGCTTGCCAAAGCAAAGAGCCGCCGTACAACGCGATGTACGGCGGCTCCTCTTACAATATAAATATAGCAGCACCGCCGCAGGGCGTCTTACATCACCATGGTGATGATCAGCGCACACAGCGGCAGGGTAACGATGCTGAGCAGGGTGGTCAGCACCACGCTCCCAGCAGCAAAGTGCTCGTCGTGGCCGAACTGCACCGCAAATACCGAGGTGATGGCGGCTGCTGGGCAGCATTCCAGCAGCGTGACCACCTGTGCGGCTGTGCCGTGGAAGCCCAGCACCCCGAACAGCGCCAGCGTAGCCGCCGGGATCAGCAGCATACGCACAGAGGCAAGCTTCCAGATGTGCTTGTCGGTCACGATGCTGCGCACGTCACCGGCGGCGATCAGCATACCGGTAATGAGCATGGACAGCGGGGTGTTCACTCCGGCCAGCAGCTCCAGCGGCTGGGTGATCAGGGCAGGCAGCGGGATCTGCAGCAGATAGATGCCCAGCCCCACCACAATGGCATACAGTACCGGGGTGCGCACCAGACTGCGGGCAACCTCCTTTACGCTGGAGCCGCCGCTGACAAGACCGTAGCCCAGCGTCCACAGCAGAATGTTGAACACGGTAACGTAGGCACTGGCATACAAAAGACCCTCGGAGCCGAACAGCGCCGAAATGAGCGGGAAGCCCATGTATGCTGCGTTGGAAAAAATGCAGGCAAACCGGAAAATGGGCATCCGGCTGCCGGTCTTGCGTGCCGTGAGCAGCAGGGTGATCACGGTGCCCAGCAGCACGGACAGGACGCTCATGCCGAAAGCCGCCAGCAGATTGCGCAGGATCTGGGCGCTGAACTCCATGCGGTAAGAGTTTACCACCATGGCCGGTACGATGATGTACACCAGCAGATTGGAAAGCGCCTGCTTGTTTTCCAGTTTGAGCACGCCGGTCTTGACCGCCACCATGCCTGTGCCGATCAGCAGAAACAAAACCGCGACCTGCTGCGCGGTGATGAGAGCCAGTTCCATAAAATTCTCCTCCTCCAAGTCATAACGTGTATACCACGAAAGATACAACACAGATATAGCACAAAACCCTGCGGAGCGCAAGGCTAAACGCAGGGTTTTGCAAGATTTTGCAGTTACAGCTTACAAAATAACATTTTTGATCAGCAGGGAAATGCTGCCGTCATCGGCGTGCAGGAACTCTACCTCCGATTCAGCGTTCAATAGCTCGGTGGGGATCTTTACCTCAATGCCGTTGGCGGTGCGCAGGCTGCGGCTCTCCATGCGGCGGATGCGGGCGGGGGTCACGGTCACCGGCTGGGCGGCGCTGTCAATGACATCGCTCTTTTCCACATAGTCGTCAAAGGGCACGGCGGCGAGGGGGTATTCCTCCTCCAGCTGCTGGCGCACCTGCTGGATGGACACCTGATTGTCGTTGTCAGCAGCCTGATTGGCAATCATCATGGCCACCTGTGCCTCCACATGGGGCGTTTCGGCGTAGTTTTCCTGCACGGCCTGCACGGCGGCTTCCTGAATGGCTTGCAGCTTCTTCTTTTCCGGCTGGGCGGTGGTGTACTGGAACACCACAGTGGAAAGGTAAAACTCCTTGTGACCGTCAATATCGTACTTCTTTTCCAGCAGCCGCATGGAGTAATCGGTCAGGTCTA
>OIZX01001905.1_pt1 | contig 9965 bp, 9 predicted proteins | sample 1588621 | NCBI WGS metagenome assembly OIZX01 (sample SAMN03283276) | human gut metagenome | biome: human-associated habitat; material: feces | host: Homo sapiens | place: Peru | collected 2012
AACGCTGAACGAAGAGCGTGATATAAAATATTTTGAGGAACACCCAGAGTCGGAATCCGCCAAAATCTACCGCAGAGAACAGGAAGAAAAGCGCGGCGCGGAGATCGACGACTGGCTTGGTGAGCTTATGGGCGAAGAAAGTAATGAAAATGACAAATAATTTCGCTGTGAGTATAAAGTTGTGGAAATTTCTGTCGATATTATAAGTGCAGAGATAGGCACTTAGCTTTGCATGGAAAGGGTGATTTTAATGATCAATTCTCTTAACAGTACGTTTTACACGTCTATGAGCAATGTTCTCACGCAGTGGAGCGATTTCAAGGTAAGCAAAAATCTGTACAAGGCTTATTTCGATATGCAGAAGTCGCAGAAAACCTCGGGAACCGACGAAACTGCAAAGAAGCAGAACACAAAGACGAAAAACACGGTCGAGGATAAGCTCGGCACACTTTCCGACAGTGTTACAAAGGCTTTCGGAAATCTCGAAAGCGCTTTTTCCGTTGATTCCAAGACGGGAGAAATGGATTATGATAAGGCTTATTCCGCCGCAGAGAGCTTTGTAAAAAGCTACAACGACCTCGTTTCTTCTATTCGGACATCTGGCGACAAGTCTGTTTCAAACAAGCACGAGTTCATCACCAACATGACGAATGCGCAGACGAAAAAGCTCAACAACGCAGGCATCAGCATCAATTCCAACGGTACTCTTACCCTCGATAAAGAAAGCTTCATGACTGCGGACACCGCTCAGCTTGAAGCAATTTTCGGCAAGAAAGATTCTTTCGCGAACTTTGTTTCACGTCAGGCGGCACAGCTTAAAGCCTATTCCCAGATAGAACACACCGTTCAGGCAACCAGCACATATACCCAGACGGGCAATGTAACGAACCTCTCGAATATCAGCGGTTCGTTCTTCAATATGCTTGGCTGAACATAAAAAATCCGACAGGATCGCAGTGCCGCAGTTCTGTCGGATTTGTCTTGACTTTTTTGCTTTTTTATGGTATTATCTCAATATTGAAAAGTATTTTGAAAGGAAAAATGACATGATAGAATTCAGATATGACACTCAGCTTCTTATCGAAGGCGAAAATCTCGACGAGGACGTTATTCACGACTATTTCATCGAAAATTTTGTCGGCGACAGCCTGCTCGCAGTCGGCGATGATACGCTTATCAAAATTCACTATCACACCAACGAGCCGTGGAAAGTGCTTGAATACTGTGCTTCTCTCGGCGAGATCTGCGACATTGTCGTTGAGGACATGGACAGACAATCCCGCGGCCTACAGGGCTGAGGCGGAGCCGCCTCGGGCTTGTTCCCGCCTTTATACAGGTTTGGTTTACCCCCGCTGTTTGGTTGACGGCGGGGGTTTCGCTTTTGTTGAATTTTTGAACAGGTTTTTCACACAAAATCACCCCGCAGATCAATATCCGCGGGGGGCTTAAATTATTTCACTTTCTTTGCGCGCTCCTGGAGCTTTTTAAGCCCGAACATTACAATCGGTATGACCGCAACAAGCACGACCCAGAACCAGTAATGCCCTGCCGTCGTCTTGACCTGAACCGCCTGAAGCTTACCCGACAAATGCCATTCCGCGTCGTCCGATCTTGCTGCGGTACTGCTTAAAATAAGGCTTAAATTGCGGAAATACGCGCTTTCGTCGCCTTGCGACTTAATAATGACTTTAACATATTCGGTGTTCTGCGGAATAGGAAGATAGCCGTTTTCCGCGCCAAGCTGAAAGCGGTAGAAGTACCCGTCCGAAACGAACGGCTTAGTGTACTCCGCCGTAACATTGCTATCATCACTCAGAAACTGCACCGTAACGCTTCCGCTGCTCTTTCCGCTGTAACCGCCGCAGTCCGCATAAAACCACATTCCCGCAGCATCTCCAACAGGAAACTCGACCCACGCTTCGCCCGAAATGTCGGTAAACGAAAGCGTTCCGTGCTCCTCGTTATAGCTTAGCTTTGCGTTTTCCCATAGCACATTGCGATAATCGCCAAGCAGGTTTTCGTCCAGCGCGCACGCTGAAACGCACATTGCAAACGCCGCCGCAAAAGCCGCAATTACCGCCGCGAGCCGCCTCATCTGTTGCGCTCCTTCATTGCGCGGTCGATAGTTCGCTTTGCATCGCGCTCGGCTATGCTGTCACGCTTGTCGTGCAGCTTTTTGCCCTTGCAAAGTCCGACCTGAACTTTAACGCGGCTGCCCTTGAAGTACATTGATATGGGAACGAGCGTAAGTCCGCCCTGTTTAACCTGCCCGAAAAGCCGCTCGATTTCGCGCTTGTGCATAAGCAGCCTGCGTTCGCGAAGCGGGTCTTTGTTAAAAATATTCCCCTTTTCATAAGGGCTGATGTGCATTTGCTTAACGTAGGCTTCGCCGTTTTCGATCGAGATCCATGAATCCTTGAGGTTTACCCCGCCCTGTCGGATAGATTTTACCTCCGTTCCTGTGAGTTCGATCCCCGCCTCGATACTTTCGAGGATAAAATATTCATGGCGAGCTTGTCTGTTCTCGCTGATCGTCTTAATATTTTCCGCCATATTTTCCCTTTCCGTTTTCTATTTTGAGTGTAAAAAATTATACCATATTTTTCTTCATTTTGCAATACCGCTTTGGGGACAATTTTGCGACAAATGCGGACATTATTGCTCCTCACCGAGGCAGAAATCTATCTCCGCTCCGATTATCTTCGTCTTGATTATGCTGCCGCGCTGAGCGCCGCTGCCGTATATGCGGACGGGCGTATAATTCGGCGTAAGTCCCGCCGCGTAATCGGGAGAAGTGCGCTTCTGGATAAGCACAGGCTGAACCGTGCCGACCTGCTCTCTGAGAAATTTTGCGTGCAGCTTTTCATCAAGCGCACTGAGTCGGCGAAACCGCTCCTGACGTATCTGCTCCGGCACATGGTCGGTGCGTTTTGCCGCGGTGGTTCCCTCGCGGACGGAATATGCGAACGCGTGTATTTTCGCAAAGCCTATCCGCTCCGCAAATTCAAGTGAACACAAAAATTCTTCTTCGGTTTCGCCCGCAAAACCCGCCATCATATCGGTAGTTATGCTGCACCTCGGAAAGGCATGGCGGATATTTTCCACAATTTCCGCGTATTCCTCGCAGGTATATCTGCGGTTCATTCGCCGCAGCGTTTCGTCGCAGCCGCTTTGGAGCGACAAGTGAAAATGCGGGCAAAGCTTGTCCTGCTTCGCGAGCCGAGAGAGCATTTTTTCGTCAAGCAGTTCGGGTTCGAGCGACGAAAGCCGAACCCGCTCTATCCCTTCGACCGAACACGCCGCTTCAACCGCGTCTGCAAGCGAAAGCCCGCAGTCAGTCCCATAACACGACAGGTTTATCCCGACAAGTACCAGCTCTCTGAACCCCTCTGCTGCGCACTGCCGCGCTTCGGAAAGAATTGATTCAAGGCTGCGTGAACGGACGCGCCCGCGCGCATACGGAATTATGCAGTACGAACAAAAGCGATTGCAGCCGTCCTCGATTTTTATGAACGCGCGCGTTTTTTCACCTCCGCGCTGTATGTGCATTTCTTCAAATGCGGTCGGAAGCTCGGGAATGCTTCGGCACACCGCCCCGTCAGAGATATATTTTTTTACAAGCTCCGCGATTTTCCCTCGCTCACCGTTTCCCGTAACAATGTCCGCGCCGCTCGCGGCAGCTTCTTCGGGGAAAGCCTGCGGATAACAACCCGTAAGCACTACAAGCTTTTCGGGACTGCGACGCTTGATCTTTGAAGCGCTCTGCCGTGCCTTTTTATCGCCGCCCGCTGTAACGGTACAGGAATTTATGATCACAATATCGGCTTCTTCCTCGTTGGGAACTTCCTCAAAGCCGCTTTCGCGCATAGCGGAAGCAATTGCAAGGCTTTCATACTGATTTACCTTACAGCCAAAAGTTTTTATAGCAAAACGCATAAATTCAACCTCAATTTATAGTTAATACTGCACAAAAAAGTTACTTCTATTTTTCCTGTAGTCTTAATAATACCGAATTTTCCAAAATCTACTTGACAATTCTATTTTTTATGATATTATAATAATAGTTACAGAAGTGTAACACTAATAAATAAGGAGGCTAATATCATGACAAAAAGAACAATCAAGCTCGTGACTATTGACGACGTAAAGGATTTCGTAAGGAAAAGCAATGCATATGACCACGAAGCGGACTTAACACTCGGAAAGTATACCGTTGACGCAAAATCTATCATGGGTATTTTCAGTCTTGATTTAAGCCGCCCGCTGGAACTCACAATTCACAGCGACAGCTGCGACGCATTTCTCGACGAGATTGCAGCGTATATCGTAAAGTAAAAAAACACAACAGGAGGAATTTATCATGAAAGAATTTACCGTAAAAATCACCACTATTGATGACGTTAAAAAGTTCGTTTCCACAGTTATGAAGTTCGACTACGAGATCGACCTCGTTTCGGGCAGATACGCAATCGACGCTAAGTCCATTATGGGTATCTTCAGTATCGACCTTTCCAAGGATCTCAAGATGATAGCTCATACAGACAATACCGCTGAGCTTGAAGCTGCTCTCGCAGAATTTATCAAGTAAAAAGTGAACAAAAGAAAGTTCCGCATGAATTTCGTGCGGTTCTTTTTTTGCACAAAAGTACGCAGCGCGGTATTTCCACGCTGCGTATTATTTTACCACAATATGCGCTTTTTGTCAATGTGTGCCGCTCACGCCATGTACCTTCTCTTGAACAAAACGGTCGGCTCCGAAAAATAAGAAAGCATAATCTACCGAAATAAAATATTTATACATTCATCTTTTGTAACTCCGTATGCCGTTACATATTGGCTGTATTTATAAAACTTAAAGCCGCATTTTTCCTGAGCTCTCTTGGACTGAACATTGTCGGTAAAATAGCCGCATACAATAAAATCCAACCCAACCCGATCGAACAGATAATCAATAACCGCTGAAACAGCTTCCGGCACATACCCGTTTCCCCAATAATCTTTGGATAAAACGAACCCTATTTCCCGACCCGCCTTGCTTTCAAATTCGGGAAGCTTATTCTCATCATATTTTTCAATGCCTAACGAGCCGATAACTTTCCCGCCGCACTCTATAGCAAAAGTCTTTTTTCCTTTAATGAATGCGGCAAGGATAGTTTTCGTTTCTTCATTTGTTTTATGATGCGACCACCCTGCCATTTCCCCTACGCCGTCTACACTTGCGTACTCAAAAAAATCGTCTAAGTCGTCATCTCTCCAAGGGCGCAGTAAAAGCCGCTGCGTTTTTAGAACGACGTTCGATATATCAATTTCAGCATTCATTATGTCACCTATAAATCTCATGTTAAAAATGGGACGAAATATAGTTCAAAAGTATGTAACTCGTCCGAATTTCGATTTTACAAAAGAAATAACCAAACCTCTAATGCTAAAACCAGCACTGTCGGAATAGTCCGAACAGTGCTGATAATTTATTAAGCCGTCAAGCATTGATAAGGGTTTTCAGTATTTCGTGCGCGTCCATAGCATTTACTATACCGTCGCCGTTGAAGTCGCCCACAAGCGGATTTTCAGCGTCCTCAATGTCAACGATATGTCTGAGGACAGCGGAAGCGTCCAGCGCATTCACGATACCGTCGTTGTTCACGTCGCCGGTAATGTCGCTGAACTCGCAAGCCATTACGACATATTCTCCGCCCGATTCTGCACCGATAATATCCACACTTCCGTCTGTGCTGATCTTAATGCTGCTGCAATACTCAAGCTTTCCGTTTGAGAGCTTGTATATATTTGCAAATTTATCTGCGTATTTCTTGTCCAGCTTCAGTCTGAGCGCGGCAGGAACACCCGATTTATTCACCATTACGTTAATAGCGCAGGTTCCGCGGAGCTTGCCTGTGTTTGATGCTCTGTTAAAGATGCGCAGGTCGGCGGAAGCAGCAGATGATACATTTGCGCCGTCAATTATCCAGCTCTTAACATTGTCAACTATGAACTCTGCTTTCAGCTTTTTGTTCATTATGCTTCTGATAACATCAGCGGGAACGCTCGTCGTGCCGTTCATCGAGATGATTACAACGCTTCCCTCGGCCATTTTATCAAGCTCGGCAGAAATATCATTCCAACTCATGCTTGACCCGTTCAGCGAAGGCTTCGGCTCAATTTTACCGCTAAATCCACCCGTCGGAACGCTCGGATTTGGAACGTCGGAGGGCTTCTTCTTAAACTCAATTTTAAGCACGGTATCTGCGGTGAGCGTAAACGAAACCTTGTTGTTGATAACTGTAAGTTCCCTGCCGTTCACCGTAACTGCTTTCACCTCGTAGCCCTCGTCGGGGAAAAGCTCAATGTCATACACCGTACCGCTCTCAACATTCGGGATAAACGTGGTATTGGCAGGAAGCGAAGTCTTACCGTTCGAACCACATTCTATAGTCAGACTATAAGTTTCATACTTCTTGGAATACGTTACCGAAAGTGTATGATCGCTGTCGATATTGCTGATTATATACTGACCGTCGGTAAGCTCAACAGGCTTGCCGTCAAGAATGGCGGTAACAACATATCCCTCTAAATCAGCGATTTTGAACACAGCATTTTCGCCCTCAATATATGTTGAAGTTACAGGCGATACAACAGAAAGCGCGCTGTTATCAATACCCTCAACATTGACTGTTACCGTATAAATGCGCTTGAATTCGACATCTATCTGCTGATGCTCGGTAATATTAGTCAGATAAAGCTTACCGTCAGTCAGCTCGACATCTTCGCCGTTCAGCTTGACAGGACCTACGACCCAACCATTTTTCGGAGTTACGGTGACTGTTGTGTCCTCGCCTTTTCTTACCTTTTCTGCCGATACAATAACGTTACCGCCCTCTTCATTAAAGAAAGTGCTGATTACAGGCTGCATTTCTACGTCAAACTTATACAAAATATAGTAGCTTCTATCGTCCGGCAGGCTTGAAATAACGTTGACATCGCCAGAGGATATTATGTTGTCATAGCGGAATCCAACAGTGACCGTGTTATCAGAGTTAGAGGCTGTGCCGGTATATAAGCTAGTGCTACGATCGATATCAAAGCTGTCGCCTGTAAATTTGGGCGTATACGTCGATCTCGTTCTGTTGTTCCACATACCGTTTCCGCCAACGAAGAAATCGCTGAGATCGATCTCCAGAGGTTCACCGCCATAACGCTTCGCGCTGTTCGGATCCTTATCGGTCAGGGTAACGTAATAATTTGTTTGGAATGTCTGATAGTCAAATTCAGAGGTGATCTCGCTGACATTGTATTTTTCAGTGTTGAAGTCAAAGCCGACAGTTGATACCTTTTCGCCATTGTTAAAGACCATTTCGGAAATGGTTTCGCCGCTTTGTATTTTTTCGTTATAGTCAGCCGCTGCCTGACTGCTCTCTGCAAATTTGCAGGAGTATATCCCTAAATGATTGCCCACCTTTCCGGAGCCATAGAACGTAAAGTTGTTGCTGCCGCCGAAACAAAGGGATCCATTAGTTGCGCTGGTCACATTAATGGCATAATCACTGCCGTCGTCCTGCGAAATTGTAATATCGCTGTTATAAATACTCAAAGCCTCGCTGGAAGATATGCCGCAGCCTGAGCCTGCATTGATGGAAAGGTTAAGGTTCTTTATAGTCAGGCCTCGCGGTGTTATCTGATAAATTCCGGCACCGTTTGATTCACTGCCCGTTACATTTATGGTGAGCTTGGAATCCTCATCTGCACCAATAAGTGTAATTGAATTAGCAGCGCTGTTAAGCAGCCCATACTTTGCTCCGGTCAGCGAGCAATTTCCCTTTACAATGATATAAACGTCATCAATGGAATAGTTGGCGGCAGGTATACTTACGGCTTCATCTGCCAGGGTGTTGAAACTAAAATTGTCAAGCACCAGAAGAGCAGGAAGCGAAGTAGCTGCCATACCCGGCTGTTGATACGGCAAATATTTTTCATACTCGCCGTAATTATTCCTGTAAAACTCCCAGCCCTTACCGCTGCAATTATTCGAATAGTCGAATGTCTCGCCAAAGGGTGTGGTCGAGCCTCTAGACATATCAAAATAGAACGTTGTGTTGTATGTTATATCAGTGTCCAGACCGTACTTACCGCAGCTTGTAAGACCGCAGTCAAGCGAGTCGGGGCTTTTCATGACCAGACCTCTGCCATCTCCTCTGTCGCAGCCGATAATGGATGTTGAGCTGTCGGCGGAGGGGCAGCTGTTTATTTCGGCTCCTGTGCCGCCCTGCGAAATACCGATAAGCTGGGTATTACCGGAAATACTTCCTCCGTTTTCGATAGAAATATCAATGCCTGCGCCGTCAGCGTTGCCATTCTCTGACTTGCCGCAGATTCTACCGCCTGTCAGCTTGGCTGAACCCTTTATCCTTATACCGTAGTCCTTGCCCAGACCTGTCAGAGTTCCGAATTTGAAGTCGCCTGTGTTTGTGGTATCCATACCGTCAAGCTCGATCGCAGTTCCATTATTATTGCGGCCGACAATTGTTGCATTATTGATACCGTCTGCCAGTTTAGCGCCCGGCTTAATGATCAAAGCGGGCTGATCAGCGTTATCGTTAAAGAAATAATTACCTCCTGACAGCGTTACGCCGCTGCCGATCTCCGACGAACCGCCGCTGCCGCTGTCAACAAATACACCGCTATGTTCTCCGTCACTTATTTGTTTGGCGGAACCATAGTATTCCTTTGAATAACCCTTCCAATTTCGTGAAGTATATGATCTTTTCACTCCCTGCAATATTCCCGGAGATTTATTCGACCAATTATTCCAATCTTCCTCCAGGATAAGCACGGAGTCATTTGCTTTCTGTTCGACCGTGCAATTAAAATCAATATTTGCTGTCTGAATAACGCAGTTCTGGAATGTAAGCGAGCCGCCCATAAACGCGTCCCACTCATGCACAAAGCCGCCCTTGACGGTTACATCGCCGTATGAAGCGCCGGCATATACATAGCCGCCGTTGACGAGCAGTCTTGTTCCGGTTTCAGACAAGCTATCAGCTTCCAAGTAGCCGCCGTTTATTGTTGTCACCGCGTCTCCGGCAGCCTTTATACCGGGTGTCAGGATAAAGCCGCTGTCAACAGTGATAAAAGTTTCCTTTTCTGCCAGATAAACGCCGTTTCCCTTTATCTCAAGCATACCTGAGCTTTCTATTATATCAAGGCCACGCATGGAAAGCTCAAAGGCAGAAGCACCTGCATTGCCGAGTTCTATGCTGTTGTATCCTTTAAGTACAATGCCCGCATAAGAGCAGTCAAAAGAAAACAGCGAAGAACTGCCCGAATAATATAGGTCGGCATTTTCAAGAGTAAGCGTGTTATTTGAGCCGTTAAACGTCCAGCCGCTGCCCGCGCTGTCAACGCCCTCGTTTAGAACTATTTCCTCGCTGCCGACCGCAGAAGCCGTTATCTCTGTCTGAAGCGGGACAAACGCCGCAGCCATACATACTGCCAACAGAATGCATAGCAGCCGCCTTGAAAAATGCTTGATTTCAGTCATTGTTTTTCCTCCTGAACAAATTATGTTTTTTATTATGTATTGTACCACATATTTCCAAAAAAATCAATAGTTTATGTGTAATTGAATAAGTAATCAAATTTCATGCGTTTCCACACAAAGTTATTGATGTTTACGGGGCTGTGCTTAAATATAATAACACAAAAACGAGAACGGGTATTATCCGAAGCACCGTTTGAAACCTTAAAACAGGCTCTGTTTAAGGCGTTAAAACATAACAGGCGTACAACTTATAAATTGTATGCCTGCTTATAGACTAGTAAATGCATGAATGTCCCCTATGAAATTACACTACTCTCAAACAAGCCCTGCCTCTGTTACTGCCTCGCCGTTGTTTGATTCCCCTATGAAATTACACTACTCTCAAACAGTGTCATTGATAAGCAAGAAAAAGAGCTGTTTGATTCCCCTA
>OIZX01001906.1_pt1 | contig 9958 bp, 5 predicted proteins | sample 1588621 | NCBI WGS metagenome assembly OIZX01 (sample SAMN03283276) | human gut metagenome | biome: human-associated habitat; material: feces | host: Homo sapiens | place: Peru | collected 2012
GCGCGGTTGGCGGTCTCGGCGGCAGCAACGGCATTGGAAAGCGCCTGATTCACCTTTCTGTCGGCGGTGCGGTCGGACATGACAAGGATATACTTGGTTCTGCCCTCCACCTCACTGCCCATGGCGATGATATGGAACCAGCGGCGTTCTTTGGTCTCCGCGTGCTCATACTCGAAGTCCCATTCGCGCTGTTCCCCGCTGGGAAGCCCATCCAGAAGATTTTTGCCTTGCTCCGTGGAATTTTGGGGGTAGAGCTTATCCAGAACATAGACATCCTGCCGGACTTCTTTCCACGGGATGCCCAGCAGACGCCCGATGTTCGGGCTGACATAATCCACCTTGAAGGTTTCTGCGTCCAGCATCAGAAAAACGTCGTCCACGTTCATCGAAAGCTTCTGGAACAGCTCGTCCCGGTACATGATCTCGGTATTCTTCCGGCGCAGGGTGACATGGCTTCTGCGCAAAATGAGCAGAATGACCAGCACTGCAAAACCAAAGGCGATGCCTGCCACGATCTGCAGCGTATGGAACCACAGCTTATCCAGGCTGGCATTGACGATGCTGACCGGCACAAGCCCCACCATCGTCCAGTTCTGGACCGCTGTGCCCTCGTAGACCATATAATAGCTGGTGCTGCCCAGCTTTACCTTCAGGTTTCCGTTGCTGTTCTGCACAAAGGCGTCGGACAGTTCCGTGATCTGCTCCTCGGAAAGGTCGGAATGGTCGCGCAGCATCGCAATAAAGTTGTAAATGGTCTCTGTGCGGTTTACGGAACTGTCGATGACCACCCGCCCATCCGGGTAGATGACATAGTTGCTGGCATTGTCATCAAAGGCAGAGTTGTCCAGTAATCTCAGCACCGCATCATTATAATAGGCAATGGCAATGGCATCGTAGGCAAAGCCCCGGTAGCTGCCCTGCGTTTTGGGGCAGATGAACACGAGCATCTGAGGCTTGCCGGGCAGCGCCGCATTCATGACGATATCCGTGCCCTCGGAGAGTTTTTCGTCCAGATTCGACTGCAAGCCAAGGTAGCCGGTCTCCCCGGTCACGGTCATGTAGTTGCCGTCGTAGGAAAGGAAGTAGAAACCGGCAAATCCGGTCGCCTGCTGTGCATCCTCGATATAGGCCTGAATTTCGTCCTCATCCGAGGTATTTTCCAGAAAGCCGTTGTACAGATGCAGATAGGTCACGTTTTTGCGCACCATCTCTTTTAGCATATTGTTGGATTTATGCAGCACCTCCTGCAAATGCGAGGTGCTTTCCTGATAGATGGTCTGCGACACAAACGAGATGTACTGGACGCAGAAGCCGGTGATCAGCCCGACCAGCAGAAGGATGGCGCAGGCGGCTGTGAGCCATTTCTGCCGGGGATGGCAGCTGCGTTTGGATTCTTGCTTTTCGTCTGCCATTCCGCTCACCTCAGTGTCATATAGTTTTCAGGCTCTGCAAGCACTGCGCCGCCGCCGGAAACGTAATCGCGCCACGTGTTTTTCACCCACGCGTCTCCGTCCTCAGACCCGCCGCTCTCGCTGGCAAGCAGCGCTTCCATCTGCTTTGACGTTGCAAGGCAGGTCACGGTAACGGTGTCGTCATCCCCCAGCGGCTGCCCATTGCGGGTGATGCCGGTCAGGGTATAACTGCCGTTATTCTCCTTTACCGCCACGGCAATGCCGCTGACTACCGGCAGAGAGCCGCGGTTGAAGGGCACAAATCCGCCCTCGCAGCCTTCCACATAAGCGCGGACGAGTTCCTTCAGCTGGGCACCGGTCATGGTGCGCTGGCGGGACATCAAGCCGTTGGGCATGATCATGGAAGCCGCCATCTTTTGGGTATAATCCGCCTTCAGCACACTGCCGGTAAAGCTGTTTGCGGTGGCAAGCAGCACATCGGTGCCATACACGCCGCGCAGGGTGTTTGCCATAACGGAGAAGGCAGCGTTGCCGCCGTTTGCGTGGAACACGTTGGAATAACGCTTCCCTGAGGTCAGCACGGTTTCATCTGCAGCGGGCGCTTCCTCGGCAAGAAGCTGGGTATTGAACGCTTGATACGCCTGCTTGGCGGTAAGCTTGCCCGCGATCATCCGGGAGACTATATCCTTGGAAACGGCAAAGAAATCGTTGGAGGCAATGCGGATATACATGTGGTTTTCTTCCACCACATCGCGCACGTCCTTCATGTAATCGGTCAGGCGCAGGGGGACATTCTGGCTGTAGCTCAGCACGTCCTGCCCGTCGGCAACGATGCGGTTCTGCGCCTCCTCCGAGAGCATGACGTTGAGCACTTTCATGGCTTTTTCGCGGCGCGCTGCGTCCTGCTCCAGGTCCTGATTCAGAGCGATCTGGAAATAGGGGGTGGTCATGATCCACTTTTCGCCGTTCTGGCTGAAGAAGGGCAAAAAGGTGGTGTCAATACCCTCGTCCTGAAACATCTTTACGCCGGCGGAGCTGCCAAAGTACATGGCAACTTCCCCATTTCGGAACATTCCGATCACGTCGTCGTAGGTATGCACAAGATCATCCGCCGTAAGGCAAGTATCCTGAATGAACTGCTCCATCCGCTCAAAGGCTCCCGGCCACACGGCATCGTCCAGACCCACCCGCACGGTGCTGGCGGGGTCGCTGTAAGCGGTGCGCCACCTGCGCCCTTCCGTAGTGGTAAGCTCGGCAGCAGAAAGCCCCTGCAAGGTTTCCATGCAGGTGTAGTCGTAGGCATAATCGGCGGTAAAGCCGCGGATGCCTACCGCTTCAAACGCCTGACAGGCAGAAACAAAGCTTGCGTAATCGGTGGGCAGCGGGATATCGTACTGCTCAAAAAGGCCGCGGTTGACCACAAAACCGTGGGCATCCGCACACACCGGCAGCCAGTTCACGCTGCCGTCCTCGTTTTTAAAGTTGTTGAGGTAGGTGTTGTACACAGCGCCCGCCTCGTTGGTCAGGGCAAGGTTCATCAGGCTGTCCTTCAGCGGGGCAGCATCGTGCAGCGAGAACCGGCAGCAGGTGATGATATCCGGCAGCCCGCCGTTTTCCTGCAAAAACTTGTAAAAATCCAGATCGTTGTTGCCGACGATGAACTCGATGTTCACGTCCGGCAGCTGGGACTGGACATAAGGCGCATAGGTCTCGTACAGGTTATTCGTCCACAGATACACCTGAATGGTCTGGGCGTCCTCCTGCTTTTCCAACGCTTCTGCGCTTTTTGTGCCGCAGCCGGTCAGCAGGGAAAGTCCCAGCGCCAGTACCGCAAGCGCGGAAATAAGGCGGTGCAATGTTTTTTTGTGCATTAAACTCCTCACAACTCTTGGGCAGCTGCCGTTTTGCGGCAAAGCTGCTATGGCCTACTGGTCGTACATCACCGCCCGCAAGAGTGTGCGCTTTAAAACCCGCCCACGGAAATGATGCCGCAATTTTTTGCGTGCTTCCTGTTTTGCGCTGCCCCTTTCCCGCGAAAGGGCACAGCACAAGAGTGACATAAAAATATTTTACCATTATCAGGAAGGTTTTTCAATCAATTTTCACATATTTATTCGCAAAAACCACGCGCGGCCGATTTCTTTGCGGCAGCAGCTGCGCTTTTTTGCAAACAGCAACCAAAAAGGGAGCCTTGCCACGGACAAACGCCCGGGCAAAGCTCCCTTTGCGGTCATCGTATGCCGTGATTCGGCAGGAAACAAACGTTTTTGCAAGCAATCCGTTCTGCATCAAAGGTATTTCTGGATGGTCGGCACAAGGATATTCATATTGATCGGCTTTGCAACATGGTCGTTCATCCCGGCATCCAGTGCCGCCTGCTTATCCTCAGAGAAGGCATTTGCCGTCATAGCAATGATGGGGATACCTGCCTTTTGGGGGTCGTCCATCCGCCGGATCTTTGTTGCCGCATCGTAGCCGTTCATTACCGGCATCTGGATGTCCATAAGGATCAGCTGATAGGTGCCGTCCGCAGCTTTTTCCAGCATATCCACACATTCCACGCCGTCTTTGGCGCGGTCTACCGTACACCCCTCTTCCTTCAGCAGCTCGGTGGCGATCTCTGCATTCAGGTCGTTGTCCTCGGTCAGCAGGATCCTTACACCGCGCAGGCTCTTTTCATCCGAAGGGGTGGTATCCCGTTTCGCCTGTGTTTCCTCCTGCGAGGCTATGCGGCAGGGAATGGTCACGGTAAAGGTAGAGCCAACACCGATCTTGCTCTCCACTTCTACGGTGCCGCCCATCAGCCCGACCAGCTTTTTCACGATGCCCATCCCGATGCCGCTGCCCTCCACCTTGCTGACGGTGGAGGTGCGCTCCCGTTCAAAGGGTTCAAAGATATGCTTCTGGAATTCCTGCGACATCCCGATGCCGTTATCGGCAACCGTGATCACCGTATTGCACCAGCCCTCTTTTTCGCCGGGCTTCTGCGTGATATCACAGTGGATCGTGCCGCCGGCACCGGTGTATTTGACCGCGTTGCTGACGAGGTTTGTACAGACCTCGGTCATGTGCGGGATATCCGCATAGACGTACGGATACAGCAACTGTGTTGTCACCGTAAGGGTCTGCCCCTTGCTGTCTGCCTGATTCTGGAACATCGCAATGCAGTTATGGAAATCCTTCTCGACATCCGAAACCGAATACTCGATCTCCGTCTTGTCATTTTCGATACGGGCAAGGTCCAGAACATTGTTCAGCAGCATCAGCAGGTTCTGTCCGCACACCTGAATGTTCTCCATGTATTTTTCCAGCTTTGCCGGATCATCCGGGTGCCGGGAGGCAAGGTCTGCATAACCGATAATAGCGTTCATCGGCGTGCGGATATCATGGGACATATTGAACAGGAAGGTGGATTTAGCGCGGTTCGCGCTCTCTGCTTTTTCCACGGCGACCCGCAATTTTGCATTCAGTTCCTGCGTGTCATTTGCGGCTTGCTTTGCGGCAGCTTCGGCTTTACGCGCCTTGCGGAGCAGCTGCAAAATCGTGAGCAGGACAGCCGCAACAGCAATGCTGCTGATCAGCAGCACCATGAAGAAGTTATCCCTTATAAATTCGCTCAGGGTGACCTTCCGCGCAGAGTTCTTATACATTGCAATAGAGCTGGTAAGCATATTGGTCGGCATTGCCTTGATCGTTTTATTCAGGATGGACAACAGGCTGCGGTTTCCGCTGTTGACCGCAAAGCAAGCTTTGACAGGGTTCAACAGCGGAACGCTGTAAAAGCCATATTTCTTACTGTATTTCTCCTCACTGCTGACCCCTGTGACAATGCAATCCGCCTGTCCGTCGTTGACCAGCTTTGCCGCATCCTCCTGTGTATCGCAGTCCACGATCTCCCACTGCGGATAATAAAATTCAAGGTGCTTTTTCAGGGAGAGGTTGTTTTGGGGCACGGCAATGCGGTTTGCCTTGTTCTCGTTAAAGGGCTGTTTGTTCGTGACCGCCATCAGGTTGGTCATCCACGTTGTGCTGGTGCAGGCAACGCGATATTCCTCTGCCAGATTGGGGTTCTGGTCAAAATGGAAGATCATGTCGATCTCGCCGGATCTCAGCGCATCCAGTTCCGTTTCCTTGCTGTCATAGCCGACCAGCTGGAATTCCAGCTCCTGATTGCCCAGACAATCCTTTGCAAACAGAATATAGTCCGTAATTGCCCCGGTAAGTTCCCCAGTGGCAGGGTCAAAGGTGCTGACGCCGCTGTCACTCGTCAGAAAGCCCATCCTGATTGCACCGTGCTCTTTGAGCCACGCCTTTTCCTCCCCCGTCAGAATGGGCGTATAATCCAGCGAGAAATATTTTTTATACAGATCTGCCGTATAAAAAGGAGCATCGTCCTCCAACGCGCGCATCGCACTGTCCAGTTCTTCCTTGAGATCAGGACGGTCTTTGTTGATTGCATAATAGATGCCGGATTCTCCCACGCGGGTTATGGTCGAGATGCCAAGCTCTGTCCAGAAGGATTCTTCCAGTGAAACAAAGCCGTCGATCTCGTGGTTTGCCAGCTTTTGCTTTACATCCTCGTTGTTGGAGACGTTGACGTGTTCCGTTTTCAGGCCGTATTTTTCCTCCCATTCGGTCAGCATCACTTCCGGTTCCGTTCCCATCAGAACGCCGATCTTTTTGCCGTTCAGCGTCTTGAAGTTGGTGGCAGAGATGTCTGCGCGCGAGAGATCTGCGTAGAGGTAATATTTTTCCTCCCCCATCGGTTCGTCTGAAAACAGCATCTCCCCGGCGCGGTCTTCCGTATAGGAAATATCGCCCATGATGTCGATCTCTCCGTTTTTAAGTTTTTCGAAACAGTTTGACCAGTCGCAGGTCACATACTCGAACTGCCAGCCGGTGTAGCCGGATAAGGTTTCCAGCAATTCGTAGCCGTAGCCTTTTCTTGCGCCCTTCTCGTTGACATAGTTGAAGGTATCCTCAAACGAGCCGACACGGACGACCTTTGCAGGGGCAGCTTCAGCGGCAGCTTTCACCGGGAGCACGGCTGACAGCAACAGCAGCAGGCTCAGCAGCGCACAGACGCCTTTCCGCATCAGGGTCTGCACGGTTTCGCTCATTTCAGAGTTTTTCATTTTTTCAATCCCTCTCCGCCCCAGACGGCTTCAGTCCAGTTTTATCTCCATTACAACATCCTTCACGTTGTACGTGATCTTTTGCGCAATATGCCAGTATATAGTATGATTGTAACATTACAGCAGAAGCGTTTCAAGAGTTTATGCGTGTAAAGCCTGCTTATTTTCTATGGAACATTTTTCCCCAGTCCGGCGATCAATATAGACAGCCGCCTTGCAATGCGGTATACTTGAACCTACTTAACATTTTCAGGAGGAAGATCATGGCGGAAAAAGATAGCAAGGTCGTCATTGTTACCGGCGGCAGCTCCGGCATCGGGCGGTGCACGGCATCTGCTTTAAAAGAGAATGGCTGCATCGTCTATGAGTTCAGCCGCAGGAACATCCCCATGGAGGGTGTCACCCATCTGTCCGTAGACGTGACCGATGAGGATGCAGTCAACGCCGCTGTGCAGCAAGTCATCCAGAAAGAGGCAAAAATCGACGCAGTGATCAACTGCGCAGGTTTTGGGATCTCCGGTGCGGTGGAGTTTACGTCCATGGAACAGGCCAAAGCACAGTTTGATGTAAACTTTTTCGGAACAGTCACTGTAAATAAAGCCGTTCTCCCCTTCCTGCGCCGTCAGGGAAAGGGGCATATCGTAAACATCAGCTCTGTTGCTGCCGTAGCGCACATTCCATTCCAGACCTTCTACTCTGCAAGCAAGGCTGCCGTTTCTTCTTACTCCTACGCGCTGGCAAACGAAGTCAAACCCTACGGCATCCATGTTACCGTCGTAGAACTGGGTGACATCTGCACCGGGTTTACAAAGGCGCACCAGAAAAGCATTCTCGGCGATGATGAATACGGCGGGCGCATTGCCCGGAGCGTCAGCCAGATGGAGCATGACGAGCAAAACGGCATGGACCCGGCAATCATCGGACGGTACATCGCCGGTATTGTGGAGAAAAAGAACCCCGCAATTGTTTATGTTGCGGGTGCACAGTATAAATTCCTGAGCCTTTTGTGCAAGCTTCTGCCCGCAGCAGCGCGCGGAAAGATCGTAGGGAAAATATACGGGTAACCGGCGCACCGCGCCGCAAAGTGCGTCTTGACAAAGTTTCCAGAATATCGTATTATTTCTCCAGAAAAGTCGCCAACGGGCGGCTTTTCACAGGGTAGAAAGTTAGTCATTGCTAACATCTCGAAAAACCTGCCCTGCCGCAACACCAAAAACCAACAGGAGAAGATGATGAAAAAGCTACTAAAAGTATTTTGGATCGTACTGGGCTTTCTTTGCATGGTTCTGGGCACTGTGGGGATCGTGCTTCCCATTCTGCCCACTGTCCCCTTCTATATGGCGACCCTGCTCTGCTTTGCGAAAAGCTCCCAAAAACTGCACGACTGGTTCGTAGGTACGAACTTATATAAAAAGCATCTGGACAGCTTTGTTCAGAAAAAAGCCATGACAGCCGGAACAAAGTGCAAGATCATCGCAATGGTCACCGCTGTTATGGCCATCGGCTTTCTTTGCATGAAAAACGCGCCCATTGGCAGGGTCTGCATTGCGGTGGTGTGGGTCTGCCATCTGCTGTACTTTACCCTGCGAGTCAAGACCATAAAGCCCGCAAAGCAGGCACCGGAGAATGCAGAGTAACGCAAGCTTTGCAAACTGCGGTATAAACGAAAAGATCCGCCGAGGATGCCTTCCAAATGGGAAGCTTCCTCGGCGGTATTCGTTTATCGGGTATGCGTTTTTTGCACAGGCAGCATCCGCAAATATGCCGTTTCAATGGGCGCTGTTTTTGAAGCTTGCGATAGTGCCCCTGTGAAACGCTATCATTTAAGAAGCTGCTTCAGATCTTCCTCTGGTGTGGTAATGGGGGCGATGCCAAAGTTCTCTGTGAGGTAGCTCAGCACATTGGGGGAAATGAACGCCGGCAGCGTGGGGCCAAGGCGGATATTCTTGATGCCCAGAACCAGCAGCGTCAGCAAAATGCACACAGCCTTCTGCTCGTACCAGGAAAGCACCATGGACAACGGCAGCTCATTCACACTACAGCCAAATGCATCGGCAAGCGCAAGAGCAATCTGGATGGCACTATACGCATCATTGCATTGTCCGATATCCATTAGCCTAGGCAGCCCTTCAATTGTTCCAAGATCCAGGTCATTGAAACGATATTTGCCACAGGCAAGGGTCAGCACCACGGTGTCCGGAGGCGTCAGCTTTACAAACTCCGTATAGTAGTTACGACCGGGACGTGCTCCATCACAGCCGCCAACCAGAAAGAAATGCCGGATCTTGCCGTTCTTTACCGCCTCAATAACCTGATCAGCCACGCCAAGCACGGTTCCATGTGCAAATCCGGTCGTGACTGTGCTGCCACCGTTGATACCGGTAAATGCCTTGTCCTCCGGATATCCACCAAGCTCCAACGCTTTTTCAATGACCGGGGTAAAATCCTTATCCTCCCCAATATGGATCATCTCTGGATAAGATACCACCGCTGTTGTGAATACACGGTCCGCATAGCTTGGTTTTACCGGCATCAGACAGTTTGTTGTGTATAATACAGCCCCAGGAACCGCATCAAATTCCTTCTGCTGATTCTGCCATGCAGTTCCCAAATTTCCCTTTAAGTGAGAAAATTTCTTTAAGAGCGGATAGGCATGAGCAGGGAGCATTTCTCCATGCGTATAAATGTTGATTCCCTTTCCTTCTGTCTGTTCAAGTAAAGCTGCAGATCTCTCAGATCATGGCCAGTTACAACAATAAAAGGTCCCTTTTCTATTGTAAGTGTCACATCGGTTGGTTCTGGTATTCCATAGGTTTCTGTATTTGCCTTGTCAAGAAGTGCCATACACTTCAGATTGATTTCTCCTACTTTGAGCACTGTGGGAAGCAGAGTTTCCACACTCTCTCCATAACCAATCATAAACAATGCTTCGCAGAAGAATCGATTCACCTCGGCATCTTCATAATTCAGAACATTTGCATGATAGGCATAGGCTGCCATCCCACGAATCCCGAAAAGAATAAGAGACTTCAGAGAACGGATATCTTCGTTGGCATTCCACAGTTGTTGCATATCGTATTCATCTGTTTTACCGCATGGTGACTGACATTTGCTGCAGTCAGGAACCAGTCTTTCTTTTTCAGCTCTGACTTTTTGTATCATGTTTTCAATTGATGCATCGTCAAAATTCACATTTGTAACTGTAGTAAACAATCCTTCAATTATGATTTGCCCGGTTCTTTTAGAAATAGCAGTTGAACCGTCAACAGCTCTTGCAAGGCTGATCAACGCACCTGTCAGTTCATCCTGTAATCTGGCTGTATCTGCCTTTTTTCCACAGACACCGGCATTTCCTGTACAGCCGGTACAACTTACGGTCTGCTCGCACTGGTAACAAAACATTTTTTTATT
>OIZX01001910.1_pt1 | contig 9955 bp, 11 predicted proteins | sample 1588621 | NCBI WGS metagenome assembly OIZX01 (sample SAMN03283276) | human gut metagenome | biome: human-associated habitat; material: feces | host: Homo sapiens | place: Peru | collected 2012
ATTATTGATGAAAGATTGATGTTAAAAGCTACTATTGAGAAAGACGGTAAAATTGTTTCTTCTCATCATTGTCTTAATGATATTGTCGTTTCCCGTGGCGATTTTGCAAGGCTTATTGATGTCACTATTACTTGTGACGGAAGGAATATTTCTTCTATGCGTGCCGACGGTGTGATTATTTCAACTCCTACCGGTTCAACGGCATATTCAATGGCGGCGGGCGGTCCTGTTGTCAGCCCCGAAGCTGATTGTATAATCGAAACACCCATTTGTCCTCACTCGCTTATGAACAGAAGTATTATTTTTTCTTCGGATAAGGAACTTATTATTAATGCCAATAACGACCAAAACAATTCGCCGATAATGACTGTTGACGGTCAGGAAGCGGTTGACCTTTTGCCCGACTGCGAAATACATATAAAAACTTCGGAAATAAAAACTAAACTTATAAAAATTAAACCTGAAAATTTTTATGAAATACTTAATAAAAAGATTATTGAAAGGAGAGTATAAATGAAAAAGAGAAGACACGCAAAAATTTTAGAAATCATTAATACGCACGATATTGAAACCCAAGAGGAACTTCAATCTCTCCTTCAAAAAAACGGATATGAAGTTACCCAGGCTACAATTTCCCGCGATATTAAGGAACTCAGACTTGTTAAAGATTTGTCTGAAAAAGGCAGATATATTTATTCTACAGGCAAAAAAAATTCAGGTGAATCTGTAAGAAGAACAGGAGGCATTTTCGGCGAGTCAATCATCAATGTTGAATATGCCCAAAATATTGTATGCATCAAGTGCTTTTCAGGTATGGCGGTTGCTGTTTGTACCGCTATCGATTCAATGGAATGGACAGGCGTAGTTGGCACTATTTCGGGCGACGATACAATATTTGTTCTTTGCAAAACTGAAGATTTTGCAAAAATATTCACAATGAATATGGAGAAGATTTTAAATGCTAAGAACTCTTGACATTGAAAATATTGCCGTAATTGAAAAGGCAAGCGTTGACTTCAGTTCGGGTCTTAATGTTTTAACCGGTGAAACGGGCGCAGGTAAGTCAATAGTTGTTGATTCAATTAACGCCATTTTGGGCGAACGCACTTCTCGTGAACTGGTGAGGCATGGTGTTGAGAATGCTTTTGTCAGTGCATATTTTGATGATATATGCAGTGAAACTTGTGATAAACTGAAAGAACTTGATATTGAACTTGATGACGGTAATTCGCTTCTTATCAGCCGCAAAATTTCGTCAAACGGTAAATCTCTTTGCAAGGTTAACGGCAAAACGGTCACTGTTTCAATGCTTAAAGAAATCAGTTCGCACCTTATCAATGTTCACGGTCAGCACGACAGTCAGGCACTTTTGAACCCTGATTTGCAGTATACATATATTGATATGCTTTTGAAAAATAAGGCAATTATCGGTGAATATAAAGAATCTTTTAAAAAACTTATTTCAGTCAGGCGCAAACTAAAGTCACTTACAAACGATGAAAGCGACAAGGAAAAGCAACTTGAACTTTTAAATTATCAAATTGAAGAACTCGAAAAAGCTGATATAAAAATCGGTGAAAGGGAAGAACTTACCCGCAAGCGTGCGCTTATCCAAAAGAGTGAAGATATTATTAAAACGCTCAATTTTGCGCTTGTTACCATTAATGGTGATGATGAAAATGCAGGTGTTGAACAGGCGGTCGGTGATGTTAACCGTGAGCTTTCAAAGTTTGACGAAGCGAAAGATATTTATACTGTATTTAACGATATTACCGATAAACTTGAACTTGCTAAGGATAAGGCGGAGGAGCTTCTTTCTTCAATAGATTTTTCACCGGAAGAAATTGAAATGATTGATGAAAGGCTAGACCTTTTGTATGAATTTTCCAACAAGTACGGCAGCAGTGAAGAAGAAATGCTTGCTTTTTTGGATGAAGCTCGTCAAAAGAAAAATTCAATTTTATTTGCCGATGAAGAACTTGACAGGCTTACAAAAGAATATGACAACCTTTTTGACAAAACGGTTGAACTTGCAACTAAGCTTTCTGATGAAAGAAAAGCTACTGCGCAGATTTTTGAAAAGCAGGTTAAAGAGGAACTCTCTTTCCTTGATATGCCTAAAATGCAGTTTTTTGTTAATTTTGATAAAGGCAATTTGTCGTCAATCGGTTTTGACAAAATCAAATTTATGATATCCGCAAACCCGGGCGAACCGCCAAAATCTCTGTCAAAAGTTGCTTCAGGCGGCGAACTTTCAAGAATAATGCTTGCAATTAAAAACATAATATCGTACAATGATACAATCGGTACATTAATTTTTGATGAAATTGATACCGGTGTCAGCGGCAGAGCAAGTCAAAAAATCGGCTTGAAGCTTAAATCTGTTTCAAAAAACACTCAGGTTATCTGCGTTACTCACTCTGCCCAAATTGCATCTAATGCGGATGAGCATTTTTTGATTGAAAAGAAATTTGATAATAATAACACTTTTACTTCGGTTACACCGCTTGATTTTGAGGGCAGGAAAAAAGAACTTGCCCGTATTATGGGCGGTTTGGAGATAACCGATACACTTCTTCAAAGTGCTGAAGAATTATTAATGCAAAATATGAATTAATTTCTGTTACATAAATAGGAGGATATATAATGGGAGTTTATGAAGAATTACAGGAAAGAGGACTTATAGCTCAAATTACTAATGAAGAAGAAGTAAGAGAGCTTATCAATAACGGTAAGGCTGTGTTTTATATCGGCTTTGACCCAACTGCGGACAGCCTTCATGTGGGTCACTTTATGGCACTTTGCCTTATGAAAAGGCTTCAAATGGCAGGCAATAAGCCGATTGCCCTTATCGGCGGCGGTACCGGTATGATCGGCGACCCAAGTGGTAAGACAGATATGCGTAAAATGCTTACACCTGAAATTATTCAGCATAACTGCGACTGCTTTAAAAAGCAAATGTCTAAGTTTATCGACTTTTCAGACGGTAAGGCAATGATGGTTAATAATGCCGATTGGCTTCTTGACCTTAACTATATCAACGTTCTTCGTGAGGTTGGTGCGTGCTTCAGTGTAAACAGAATGTTAAGCTTTGAATGTTATAAGCAGAGAATGGAAAGAGGTCTTTCGTTCCTTGAATTTAACTATATGATTATGCAAAGCTATGACTTCTATACTCTTTATAAGAAATACGGCTGTAATCTTCAGTTCGGCGGTGATGACCAGTGGTCAAATATGATTGGCGGTATGGAACTTATCAGAAGGAAGCTTCAGGGTAATGCAAATGCTATGACAATTACTCTTCTTACCAACTCAGAGGGTAAGAAAATGGGTAAGACCGAAAAGGGCGCTGTTTGGCTTGACGCTGAAAAAACCTCACCTTATGAGTTCTATCAATATTGGAGAAATGTCGGCGATGATGACGTAATCAAGTGTATGAAGCTTCTTACATTTGTTCCTATGGAGCAGATTAATGAGTATGCAAAGCTTGAGGGCGCCGAGCTTAACAAGGTTAAGGAAGTTCTTGCTTTTGAACTTACTAAGATGATTCACGGCGAGGAAGAAGCTACTAAGGCTCAAAATGCCGCAAAAGCGCTTTTTGCAGGCGGTGCAGATAATTCAAATATGCCTGAAACCGTACTCACCGATGATGATTTCACAGACGGTTCAATTATGCTTATTGATATGATGGTTAAAGCCGGTATTATTAAGTCAAAGGGAGAGGGCAGGCGTCTTATCACTCAGGGCGGTGTAAGCGTTAATGACGAAAAGGCAACCGACCCTAATATGTCATTTACAACCGATGATTTTGCAAACGAAATCATTGTTAAAAAGGGCAAAAAAGTATTCCATAAGTTTACAAAATAATTTTTTTAAGCAGGAGTTGAAATATACTTCTGCTTTTTTATTGCTTGTTAGGCTTTATCTTGTAGTGAAGCAATAGACGTTCTGATTTGTGAAGCGTGAGAAATTAATGTATGCAGTTTTAATTTGAAAGTCATCTTGACAATAGAACAAATATTTGGTAGTATAATGAAAAAGTTATTATAAAATGAGGTGATTATGATGGATTACATGTTTGATAAGAATTATAATGATTATTATTGCTTATACACAAAATGCAATATTCATATTTTGAGAATAGAATTAATTAAGTTTAAAACTCAAAAAGAGAAGATAGAAAATCAAAGCAAATTTGTTAATTTAAATTATATATCTGCTGTTTCGTTAGCAATTTCTATTTTTACATTAATAATGGGCAGTGTAGATAGAATAAAATTACAGCTTAAAACAAAAATAAGTATATTTATTATTTCAGTTTTAACTATATTAGTATTGTTATTAGCACTGTTTGTTATTGAAGTTTGCCATATAAAAAATAACAAGGAACGTAATAATAAAATTTATGAATTGAATTTGAAAATTCAAATTCTTGAAAATTTGATTGTTGAAAGAGAAAAGAAAAAATAATAAAAATAACTGACAAAATGAGGAGAAAATATGTTAAACAAAAGATACGAGCAGATTGAACTTACAAATATGTGTATGATATATGACAATGAGGGAAACGTTGTCGTGCAGGATAAGATTGGAAAATCTTGGGGCGGAATAACATTTCCGGGCGGGCATATTGAAAAGGGCGAAAGCTTCGTTGACTCGGTAATAAGAGAGGTTAAAGAGGAAACGGGACTTGATATTAAGCACCCTAAGCTTTGCGGAATTAAATGGTGGCAGGTTGATAAAAATAAAAGATACGTAGTTATTTTATTTAAAACTAATGAATATTCAGGCAATCTTAAAAACTCAATTGAAGGTAAAACCCTTTGGGCAAGTCTTGATGAAATTCCTAAAATGAAATTAGCGCCGGATTTTGATAAAATGCTTGAAGTATTCACAAATAATGATTTTTGCGAGCACGAGAGTATTAAAGTGAAAGATGAATGGATAAGTATTTTTAAATAAGTATTTATTAAAATTAATAAATCTATTGACTTTGGGCTTTTAATTTTATATAATAAAAAAGCTGATTTGCCGGCGTGATGGAATTGGCAGACGTGCTGGACTCAAAATCCAGTCCTGGCAACAGGGTGCGGGTTCGACCCCCGCCGCCGGCACCAAGGGTTGTTTTAGAACAGCCCTTTTATTTTTTAGATTTTTGTTAATAATTATAAAGGGTGATATTATGTGTACTGCGGCAACATATAAAACAAAGGACTTTTATTTTGGCAGAACTCTTGATTATGAATTTTCTTACGGTGACAAAATAACTGTTACGCCGAGAAATTATACGTTTGATTTTAAATTTATGGGTGAGGTTAAAAACCATTATGCAATAATCGGTATGGCTCATATTGCAAATGATTATCCTCTTTATTATGACGCAATGAACGAAAAAGGTGTTTGCATTGCAGGGCTTAATTTTGTTGGCAATGCGGTTTATAATAATCCGATTGAGGAAAAAGAAAATATTGCGCAGTTTGAACTTATTGCGTGGATACTTTGCCAATGTGAAAATATGAACGACGTACGCAATTTGCTTAAAAAAATTAATATAACAAATATATCTTTTTCAGATAAATTGCCTACTGCTCAGCTTCATTATATCATTGCTGACAAAAACGATTGTATAACCCTTGAATGTACCAAAGATGGTATGAAAATTTATGATAATAAAGTCGGAGTATTAACTAATAATCCGCCTTTTGATATGCAAATGTTTATGCTTAATAATTATATGTCTTTATCACCTAAGCAACCCGATAACAGCTTTGCTGAAAATATTGATTTAAAACAATACAGCAGAGGTATGGGCGCACTCGGTTTGCCGGGTGATTTATCGTCAGCATCTCGTTTTGCACGTGTTGCCTTTACTAAACTTAATTCAAAATCAGGCGATAATGAAAATGACAGCGTAAGCCAATTCTTTCATATTTTAGGCTCGGTTGACCAACAGCGTGGTTGCTGCGAGGTGACTGAGGGCAAATATGAAATAACGATTTATACCTCTTGTTGCAATGCTGATAAAGGAATTTATTATTATACAACATATAATTGCCATAGAATTAATGCGGTTGATATGCACAAGGTAAATCTTGATGACAGTAAGCTTTTTGCTTACGATGTAATTGAAAATGAGCCAATATTCTTCCAAAATTAAAATGAGCGGACGTTCTCAATTGAGAATGTCCGCTTAAATTATGCCTTTACTCCGCTGACAATATAAATATCTTCGGTTGCTTTTTTATAAATATCAACAAGTCCTGCTGATTTGAATATTTCTTCTAAAGCGTTTTCGCTGATAAGTCCGTTTGAAATCTTACTTGCCTGAACGCTTTTGTGGTGGTTGTCAAGGTCTTTTCTGCCCCTGTCGTGAGCGACTGTAAGAGTACCGCCGGATTTAACGGCTTTTGCAAGATTTTTAATCAGCGCTTTTGGATTCGGAAAATGAGGGAATGCATTAAATACCATAATACGGTCATATTGATTTTTGAAATTAAATTCCTCGGCGTCCTCGCAAAGAAAATCTATAAAATCATATTTTTTGAATTTATTTCTTGCAATTTCAATCATTTTGCTCGAAATATCAACGCCCGTTACTTTTGATACATTTCTTTCAATGTAATAATCAATCATAACACCTGTGCCGCAGGCGATATCAAGTACACTTTTTCCGCTTGATATTTTTGCGACGTCGAGTATTTCATTCATTTTGCTGTCGTCTTTTTCCATATTTTCATCCCAAGTAGTTGAGTGAATATCGAAAAAACTGATTACTTCGTTTTTATCCATCTTATTCCTCACTGTAAACGTATCTTGACGGGATAAGGTTTGCCTTAACGAGTGCGGCATAAATAACAGGGACTAAAATTATTTGCATAATAATTCCCGGAAGACAGGTGACGAAATATGACGTTGCCCAAGCGGTAATTGTTAATTCTCCACGAGCAAAAATCAATGCCTTAACAACGCCGGCAATTACTCTGCCGATAAGAAGTGCACCGATAAGGGAAATATACAAATCAACCGCAGTTTTTTTCGTGTGAACAAATTTCATTAAAAGTGATGAAATAAGTGCATAGCAGGTAAGCTCAACAAGCATTGACGGAAGCATCGCCGCAGGTGGCATACCCGTAAGTACACTTGAAAGAAGCGCTCCGGCAATGCCGCAGATAATTGCATATTGAGGTGCGCAAATAATACCGCAAATAAGTACCGGAATGTGCATAGGGCAATAAATCATACCTGCTTGCGGAATGCTGTGAAATGCCATAGGCAGCACAACGCAAAGCGCAATGCACACAGCGGTTATGATTGATTGTTTCACTACACTCATTGTGCTTAATGTGTTGATTTTTAAATTATTTTTATTCATTTATTTTTCTCCTTTATATCCTCTTGCTTCAAGTGCCTGCGATAATTCGTCTGCTCTTTTAAAAGCGTTTATGAAAATCGGCACTATAAGCGGAAATATGCATTTGGCTTTTTTGAATATGTTTCTCGATTCAAATTCTGCGCCTCTTGCAATTTGAGCCATTTTTATATTTTGCGCTTCAATTAATAAGGTCGGAACAAATTGAATTGAAACCGATAATATAAGTGCTAAATTTTCTGTTGGAACTTTAAATAATTTAAGCGGTGTCAGATAGAAATTAATTGCGTTTGTTATCTCAATGGGGGAGGAGGTCAAAACGAATAATTTAGACCAAAGTATAACAAATATTACGTTTAAAACTATCACTGCTCCTTGCCTTATGCCGAGTGTCGTTATGTTGATTTTCCAAAGGCTTAAAACCGTTTCTCCATTGCCGAAGAAAAGGGAGTTCATTAAAAATATTATTAAATAAAACAACCAAAGCTTGCTTATTGCCGATATAAAATGCTTAATGTTTAATTTTGAAATTAAAATGCAAATGCCAAGAAACAAAAAATCGATTATATAGACTATATAGCTTTTTGCTGCAAGCGTTAATATAATCATTGCTAAAAAGCAAGGAATTTTATATTTTGCATTTATGTTGTGAATGGGAGAACTAATATTTACATAGGTTCCCGATAATACATCAGTCATTTATAACTCCTATATTTGATATTATTGAACTTAGCAAATCGTCATATTTTAAAATATCACTTTGAATATTAAAGCCGTTTTTATTTAATAAATTTGCGATTTCCTTTGAATTGCAAACGCCTATATTAAGATTATTTAATAAGTTAGTTTGATTAAAAATTTCATTCGGTTTATCGTCCGATATAATTTTGCCGCCGTCCATAACAAGTATTCTGTCTGCATATTCTGCCAAATAATCGGTGTTGTGAGATATGATTATAATTGTTGTGCCGTTTTGCTTTAATGCTAAAAGCAATTTCATAAAGCTATCTCTTGAATTACAGTCAAGACCAGCTATCGGCTCATCAAAAATTAAGTATTTAGGCTTGCAAACGAGTATTCCGGCAACAGCTACTTTACTTTTTTCACCGCCTGAAAGTGCAAGGGGGGATTTATCTTTAATTCTTTCAAAATCAAGACCTAAAAGTTCAAGTGCTTCTTTAGCTCTTTTGTATTTTTCTTCATAAGTCAACTTATATTGCTTTAAGCCGAAAAATATGTCCTTTTCAATCGTTTGCTCAAATAATTGCATTTCGGGAAATTGAAATACTATTCCAAGCTTTCTGCGAAGAATTTTCTTATTAAATTTTTTGTTGGTAATATCGTCGCCGTCAATAATTATTTTACCGCTGTCGCTTTTTATAAGCCCCGCAATAAGACGGACAAATGTTGATTTTCCACAGCCTGTATTACCTATAATACCTACCATTTCGCCATCATCTATTTTTAAATCTAAATTATCAATAAACGGCTTGCTGTCATACGAAAATGAAAGTTCTTTTATTTCAATCGGCATAAAAGTTCCACCAATCTTTCATTGTTTAAAGGACATTCGTCAAGGAAAATTCCCGCTTTCTTTAAATCATTATATATTTTAACACAATAGGGAAGTGAAATTTGTGATTTTTCTATAAGCTCTTCGTTTGAGTATATTTTTTTAGGAACGTCGCTTCCAATGATTTTACCGCCATTCATAACAATTATTCTGTCAGTATTTACCGTTTCCTCTGCATACTGCGTAATCATTATAAATGTTATATCCGTTTCTTTGTGAAGTTTTAGAATTATATCCAAAACCTCTTTTCTTGAATTTGGAGAAAGCATTGAGGTTGCCTCATCAAGAATAATAATATCAGGCTTTACGCAAAGTATCCCTGCAAGGGCAAGCCTTTGCTTTTGACCTCCTGAAAGAGAGAGTATATTTCTTTTTTCAAAACCCTTAAGTCCTACGAGTGAAAGTACATCATCAATCGTTTTGTCATTATATTTTATATCATAATTTTTAAGCGAAAATTCAACATCCTCTTTAACAACTGTTGAAACAAATTGATTATCGGGATTTTGAAATACCATACCGCATTTCTGCCTGATTTTGTATATGTTTTTAATATTCCTGCAATCAAGGCTTGCGATTGTAAGCTCACCGCTTTGAAGAGGAATAAGTGCATTAAGGTGTTTAACAAGGGTGCTTTTGCCACAGCCGTTCATACCGACTATTGATATAAACTCGCCTTTTTCAATTTTAAAGGAAATGTTGTAAAGTGATTTTATCTCTCTTTGAGCAAATATATATGAATGATTTATATTATTAGCTTTGATTATGTTCATTTTATTTGCTCATCTCCTTAAAATATATACTTATTATATTTATATTCAATTATTTTCCAAGCCCCCTTAGGGGTTAAGATTAAGGCGCTTTTACATATTTACAAAGCTCTTTAAAATAAAAGAAGCACCGAATAAATCGGTGCTGTTTTATGCGAAATAATTAAGCTCTTTCAACCTTACCTGAACGAAGACATCTTGTGCAAACATTAACTCTTTTAGGAGAGCCGTTTACAATAGCCT
>OIZX01001911.1_pt1 | contig 9948 bp, 22 predicted proteins | sample 1588621 | NCBI WGS metagenome assembly OIZX01 (sample SAMN03283276) | human gut metagenome | biome: human-associated habitat; material: feces | host: Homo sapiens | place: Peru | collected 2012
TATGAACCTCGTACGCGGTACGGGCGTCATCTTCGTGGTCGATGCCCCACTGCATGGGGGCGCTGGTGTAGTTGTCCCGTGCGATTCCGGAAACCCGTTCGGCGATGATGATGTTCATCAGGCTTTCGCGGGACTTGTTGTACTTGCCGGTCTTTTTGCTCTTCAGGATGTCGGCGACGGCGGATGCTGTGAGACACCCCGTCCTCGCCTCGAACCATTCGGCGGTACGCTGATACGGGTTGCCGTCGCTCATGCTGTTACCTCCTGCATCTTGGCGTCGGCTGCCTTGGCAATAGTCCTGAGTTCTTCAATCATCCCGGCGGCCGTAAGCATGTTCCGATCGCACTCGGGGCATGAGCGCCAAAAAGCCCGGAACTGTGCTACACCGCCTGAGCTGGCTTCCCGCGCCTTGGCAACCAAAGATTCGTCAGCGAAAGTGGCGTCTTTAGGCAGTTGCACTTCTTCCTTGTCCGGGTCGTGTTGCCCGACAACAGGAATGCAGAACAGCTGAAACATGAGCGACTTGTAGGCGTAGCTCATTGCTTTGCCTGCGGCCTTGTCCGTTGAGTCCGCGCCTTCACCCACGGCCTGAGCTTCGATGCTACTTCCGTCTTCAGAGCTGGTTACGACGTACGTAACAAGAATCCGGGAGAGTCGCTGCTTTCCGCATACTTCTGAAGAAAGCACCTGCATTACCTTCGGACGAATGTACAGCTTGTATTTCGCCAAGAGTGGGGACAGGGCTGCGTACACGTCATCAATACTGCGGAACGCATATTTGATACCGTCGCTTGATCCTTTCTTTTTGCCGATACCTACTTGACGGAGTTCGTCTGCAATGCTGACTACGGCGGCATGAATTGCCGGGACGGTGGTTTCGTTTTCCATGATGTTCCTTTTAAAGTCCTGCGAGTTTGAATAGCTCTTTGCGTTCCACGTAGGAGGCGCTGTACTGGTTGCGGCTAACGCGAATCGTGTTTTCTAGCCGAAGGATGAGCGGGTGTTCTTCCTCGCGCACATCAGATGTGATGTTTCCGCATACGGAATCGAACTGCTTGGCAATGCTTTTGATCGCCCGAAGTGTTTCGCGGTCATTAGCAGTGTCGGCGGCCTTGCTAATCACGTGCCACATTTGGCCTATAGAGTTGATGGTTTCCCGGCTGATGCTCATGCTGCGTCCTCGTTGATTGCGGTGGGGTAGTACTCGTTAAGCCATTCGGCGGCGCTTTCGGCGCTGATGTAGTGGTCGATGGCTTCGATGTACTCCCGGTATTCGTTCCAGAGAAAATCTGTGTCGTTCATCCAGTCGTCGTTCACGAGTTCTTCAAACCACGTGGGCGGCTCGTCCGGGTCATCTATCGCGCCGACGTGGATCAGATCGGCGCGGCTCATGCCCGCGGGGTAGTTACAGCTCATCGTCGTCCTCCTCCGTAAAAGCCTCGGTCGCGGTGTTGAAGGCAGCTTCCAGGGCAAGCCACGACCGATCCATGACTACCTGCACTTCCGGTTTCCATCCCGTGTCGATCTCCAGGATTTCGCGGCAGGTGTCGTCGAATTGTTCGGCGCAGTCGTAAAGGCGTTCGCATTCCTTCAAAGAGAACGCGCCTTCGATCAATTCCGCATAGCCGCAGACGGTTTTTTCGTAGAGCCGCGCGAACTTGTCGGACGGGATGACGATCTCGCTCATGCTTCCTCCTCAAGGTTCAGTGCTTTCATGAAGCGACCGAAATCTTTCGGGAGGAGCTTCACGGAAACCGTCCCGAAACCGTCGGCGTCATCGATGGCGATAACTCTGGTTCCCGGATTGAGGTTGAACGAGTACCGACCCCAGTCGCCGGTGACGAGGCTGCTTCCGTAGCACTCGACGTTGCGCCAATTTCGCGCATCAGCCAACAACGTCGGGACGATCAGGTCGTAGAAAAAACTTTTCATGGTGTTCTCCGAAAGGGCGCGGGCGTCAAATGAAGAAACCGCCCGGCGGTCGCCCTTTGATCTGCGTCCGCCCAGCCCCCTACGCTTGAGCACATGACGGCCGCAGATCAAAAGGCGCTTGGCCTTTTGTGGTGCTAGATGAAGCTCGCTATCCAGGTGCCCAACTTGAGACACCCGAAGATGACCGCGGCCCCGAACATCGCGCAGAGCAGGATGCAGACTGCCCCGCCGATGACGTTCATCAGTGCGCTTTTCCACGCGGGCTCCGGAGGAGGCAGGGGCTTGCCGGAGAAGATGGCGGCGCAGGGTTCTTTGTAGATGTTGATGATGTCGGTCATTTGCTTTCTCTTTCCCCCGGCGGGATGATTAACGGTGCAGGGTCTGACAATCTCTGCTTTCCGTTAATCATCCTTAAGGAGGATTCTTTTATGACTTTTCAAACTGAAGATCAGAAACATGATGAAGAAATGAAGCACTTCATCGAATTCCTCGCGGTTGTCCTCGGTGGTGGGATTCCTGTAAAACCCGTTCGTTTGTGCTCCGTTCCGACGGCTTTCTATTCGGTGCCTCAGTGCGTTGATTACGCAACCGAAGCGAATTACCACGCGAATGTCGCTGCCTTGATGGAGTACGCGAAGCGCTGCGGGTTGTTCAGGAATTCATAGCCTGAACCTCAGAAGCCGTGCGAGGAAAATCCTCGGGGCGCTTCTGAGCCTCGAACTCGGCCTCTTCACGGGCGAATGCTTCGTCGTAGAGGTCGAGCAGTTTGCGGATGCGCGCTGCTTTTTTCTTGGCGTCGTTTCGCCAAACGGGTGCGTCCTTTTCGAGCTCTTTCGCGCTGTGTTTAATGAGCAGGGCGACTTCGGCGGATTTGATGGTGATGGTCATGTTGCCTCCGTTGTGGATTCTGTCCATCTAAAACTGACAAACGGAGTGTACTTTGTCTATTTAAAATAGTCAAGCTGAAGTGGACAAATTGACGGTAGGTTGATCTATGTCAAAAACTGATGGACGCTAAAGGCAAAAGAAAAGCCGCCCGGAGGCGGCTTTGTATTCGGCACTTCGATGTTGTTTCTTCTGCGATGTTATGTTTATGTTTTCGCAGTTCCTTGCCGATGAGAAGATTTTGCGCTCAGAGGGGTTATGGCGCAAAGAAATGGCCGATAATTTTTACTTTGCCAACGACGTTGTACCCCGTTAACGTTGGAACAAGAATCGGCGGATAGCGAACGTTGTCGCTGATGATGTTAAATCCGTCGGGAACCATCTGCAGGCGTTTGAACGTGTGGATTCCGCGGGGATTCTTGAGCAGATACAGGTCATCAGCATCGTAGTCTGTGACACTAGTATCTACGACGAGGAGGTCTCCAGCAGCTGCGGTTGGTGCCATGGAGTCGCCACGCACCAGGTGGAGTCTGAGTTCGTCTAGGGGCGAAGACGGAACAAATGAGCGGAGCCACGCGACAGAAACTTGCATGACTTCAATGGCCGGACGTAGTTGCTCGTCCGGATCGCGAAGAATCTTCAACATGATACTGTCCTTACTAGATGTCAGATTCCCGGCACTGTCCGGTTGGCCGCCAGCACCATATCTCAGGTATGACGGTGTTGTACCGAGTATTTGACACAATCGCTGTAATGTCTCCTCATCTCTTGGCAACGTTCCATGTGACCACGTACTGGCCGCTTGACGTGACTTGCCTACTTGTTTTGCAAGTTCTGCTTGGGTTAGGCCGCGTTTCTGCAGCAACTCCCTAAAACGGGCTTCGTAGTCGTTCATGTGCTTCTCCCGGATTAAAAGCAGTTGACAGAGTACACCCTAAATGGACTCTGTGTAGGTGCGAGGCTATGGACAAACGCCACTTCAAATGGATATAATTGTCTCACTTAAATTGACTGAGTGAGGTTTAAATGGATTTTGACTTGAAGAATGTCAACGTCGTTTCCTTGGCGTTGCTGAAATTCAAAACCCAGAAATGTCTTGCTGAAAGGCTTGGCGTTAGTAAGCAGACGATTTCGATGTGGAAACACAAACGTGTTAGCGCTGACCGTGTCAACGATTTTTCTGATGCCACCGGTATACCACGTTCATTGATTCGACCGGATTTGTATCCGGAAGCGAAAGAGCTGTAATGCTCATCGGCGGCCGTATGAACTATGTGCAGCTTCACTTAGGCGACTGGATCGCCGGGACGCTTGACCTGACGCCAACAGAACGAGGCGTCTACATGGATTTGCTCGTCCGGTACTACAAGGAAGAGCGTCCGCTTATGCAAGACGAATGCAAACGCATTGCACGTGGATATGCACCTGCAGAGCAAGAGGCTATGCACTACGTATTGCAAAGGTTCTTCACTTTGGAAAACGGCGAGTATCGGCAGTCGCGTTGCGACGAGGAAATCGAAAAAGCGCAGGCGGTTTCCAATAAAAGAAAGCGTGCGGCGGCGTCCCGGTGGGCAAAAAAGCCTGAAATCGATGCAAGTGCATATCCAAATGCAAAGCAAACGCAATGCGAATGCAATGCAAATGGAATGCTAACCAATAACCATAAACCAATAACCAATAACCAAGTAATAGAGAGAGTAAACCCAGTTAATACGACAGGGGGCGATTTTTGCCCGACGGTGGACGACTTCGGTGCTGCGCCTGAGGCAGTGCCCGAACCGCCGCCGGCTGCTACTGGGACAGGAGTGACCCGCACGCCGCTCTATCCATTCCCTGACTCTCTCCCTGAGGACTGGGGCATCGCTGCAGCAAAGCAGCGCCCCGACGTTTCGGCTGAGGCCGTCTTCCTGAAGCTGCGCGACAGGCTGCGTGAGCGTTATCCCGGGGAGAAACGCACCATGGCTATGTGGCTGCGCCAGTTCCTGCAGTGGATTGCCACTGAGCGCGTTATCGGCAAGCCGCTTGGCCGCGAAGAAACGCAGGAAGAGAAGCAGAAGAGCATCGAGAACGCTGAGCGGTTTGCTGCCGCCATGCGGAAACGTTTAGAGGAAGCCAACAAATGAGCAACCCGATTGACATTGGTCGCCTCAAGGAGGCGATGACCGACATGGCCGAGGTCTACGGCTGCCGGGCTCCTACGGATCGCTCCGTCGGGGTGTGGCAAGAAGTCCTCAAGGACTTGGACGCCCAGGCCGTCTTGAACGCAATCTACAACTGGATTCAGTCCAAGCCCAAGGCCGCGACGCCGTCCGATATTCGCACCCTGGCCGGGGCCTGGGTCAGCCGCCGGCTCGAAGAGCGGGAGGAGCTTGAGAAAGGCTCCGAAGAGGACTTCCGGAACACCGTCCGCCGTGAGGCTGATCCGTGCGTCTCACGCGCAATGAGCCGTTGGCGTAAGGCCATGAAGGAGTCCTACCGGACGATCAACCGGGACACCTGGTGGCAGACCGAATTGCTGGCTATCTACGGCACACCTGGAATTGCCACGGCTCAGGCTGACGCCGTCCGCATCTTCTGCCACGGTGAGCCGACTCAGGAACGCGTCCAGGAAGCCCGGCAGAAGGTCGCTGCTCAGAACGAGCGCGAAAGCCGGATTCTCAAGCCCTTCGCCGAGTTCCTGGCCGAAGAACGCGCAGCCGCCATGGGCGGTACTTGGGGGGAAGCATGACCAAACCTAAAACCATAGAAATCGTCAGCTATGACGGAAAGTATCCGAACCTGTGCCGCGGACGCTTAACGCTCAAAGTCGGCGGGAAAGAATACGTCACGCACCCCGGGGTGCTGTGTCCCGGTGAAGGTGCTGGGTGCAGCTGTGATAGCGATGGTAATTGGACGACGGATCGCGGCGATTGGTTCGTTTATCCGGAGGATCTACCGAAGGAAATCCGACGCTATGCAGCCCGGATTGAGGCCGCCGTTAATGAGTCTGATATTGAAAAGCCGTGCTGCGGCGGCTGCATTTAGGAGGCGAAATGATTAACGACGTTGATTTCAAAGTCTTGGCAGACCCTGGTTTGCAGACGGTTTCGGTTGAGGTCAAAACCGAACTGGATAACGGCGCGTGGTGCGCTACGACTGATCTCTCTGAGGATTCGGCTCGAAAGTTGATTCGAGACTTGGAAGAGGCCTTGCGTGTGCTGAGGGCGTCGCGTGGTGACTCCGCAGAAAACCTTTCACATGATTTTGGCGAGGAGGCGGTATGAGCGAAACCGTCGAATTCATGCAGGCAAAGACGCTTTACCGCACTGCAGTCGTCAAGGTCGAGTTGCTGGAATCAACCATCGGGAAGCCGATTCGGGTGAAGGACTCCTACATGGTCACGGTCTACGTCTATTCCGGTCACGGGGAATACGCAGTCCAGGCCGGGTTTGAAGGTTCGGATCCGAACTACGTCTACACGCCGCGCGCCTGGTGCCCGACTGAGATCAACTGCGCCAACGTCGCGCAGAAGTTCGTAGAGGACTGGATGAAGAAGGAGGAAGAGGAATGATTCGCGTACGTTCTAACTGCGGCCGTGTCGTCATTGAGATTGTAAAAGAAACCGGCGAAATCCTCTCGGAAACAGTGTCGGCCCCGAGAGCCCGGGAATTCACCCACGACGTGACGAAGGTCTGCAACAAGATCGAAAACTGGAACTGGGCCCCCGGTGGCGGCGCTATTCACGAACAAGTCATTCATGTGGACAACGCCTGGTACCCCATAGAGGAGCCTCCCAAGGATTCGCGTGAGGTTCTCATCACCACTGAAGGCCCGGAAGGTCGAAACATAGCGGTTGGTTTCTACGTTCCGGAAAGGAAAACCTCACAAGGGAAGACGCTGCCGGCGCGTTGGTTGGTGCCCTGCCTTGGGGTGGAGGCTGATGGCGTCCGGGCCCAAGAAAGGCTTATCGCGTGGTCTCCGTGCCCGCGCCCGGCGGTGATGAAGAAAACAATCAAGTTCCCGGACATTCGAATGGGCGGTGACTATGGCGTGGGGGTGTCGGCATGAATGACTTCGTTGTCGGTGCCCTTGCCTGGGCGGGTGCCGTTGGCGCCGTGGTGCTCATTTGTTGGGGCATCAACAAACTCGCGGCAATGGAGATCAAGGAGTTACAGAAGTTCGAGGAAAAGGAGGCTGAAAAATGACTTTGACCGCTTGGGATATTTATTGGGTGACGCGGCTGGATGAGATCAGCATCGCGCTTGGGATTGCGATTCCGGTGCTGCTTATTGTGCTCGCGCTCTCGACGTTTGTGTACTTCGTGACTGAGTTTGAAATCAAGGGGGCGAAAAAACTTGCGTGCGGGCTTGTCCCGTGGATCGTTGGGTTGACGCTGGTGAATACGCTCATCCCCAACACAAAGCAGGCCGCCGCGATGATCGTTCTTCCGGCAATCGTCAACTCTGAGGCCGTGCAGCAGCTTCCGGGTGAACTCACGACGTTGGCCCGGGAATGGTTGCAGGAATTACGGCCCGCGAAGAAGGGAGGTGCGAAATGAAAACGCCTGCCGGAGTTTCCCGCGCCGTCGCGGAAAAGATTAACCGCGCTTACAAGGCCGGGCACAACGTGGGACTGAAAGGCACTGCGCCGTCTCAAGTGGCTGTGCAGTTCACGAACAAACTGGAGCAACAGTACTTTTGGCTGGGTGTCCGTGATGCTCAGGTAGAAAAGAACCACAAAGGGGAGGCGTTATGAGAGCAGCGACAAGACGACTGTACGCCAAAGGGCGACTGAAGCCCGGCGAAATGAACGCGACGGAATCCGCTTACGCGGCTTTTCTGAAGGCAGAACAGCAGGCGGGGCGCATTGAAAAGTTTTGGTTCGAGTCCATGAAAGTCAAGATTGCCGCCGGGAAGTGCTGGTACACGCCCGACTTCATGGTGCTCCGGCCAAACGGTGAAATCGAACTTCATGAGGTCAAAGGGGCGCTCGCTGTGTTTCAGGACGACGCCCGGGTAAAGGTGAAAGTGGCTGCGTCCCAGTACCCGTTCCGGATGTTTGTGGTCTTCCCGAAGGGAAAGCGTCAGGGGTGCGGTTGGAACATAGAGGAGTTTTAAATGAATGAATCCATCGGAGTTAGCACTGTTCTCTCGTCCGTGGCTGCAGCTCTCCTTGTTTCAGCTGCCGATCATGCCCGAACGCTCCCCGTCGGAAGCCTGCAACGCGCCAAGATCATCGCCACGGCCGAAACCAAAGCACGCAACCTGTGCCCGTACGCATTCCGTCGTGACGATGATTGCGACAGTGGCAGACAACGGGGCGGTAATCGGTGAGGATCATTGGAACGCGAAGTACTTGGATTCCGATATTGAGCACGCCATAGAACTGAGGCAGGAAGGCTATACCTTCCGGGAGATCAGTCAGATGATGGATATGCCGATTCGGACAATCCGAAGTTATGTGGACGGTTCCCGGCGCTGTCAATCGGTCGCCGGGTGGAAAAAGATCAAGAGGAGCGTATGACGGAAAAGAAACTGACGGTGAAGCAGCAGAAGTTTGCGAAGGCCGCCGCCGCTTCAAAGTCAGCGACTGAGGCGGCGATTAAGGCCGGATACTCGAAGAAGACGGCCCGGTCGATTGCAAGCGAGAACCTGACAAAACCTAACATTCAAAAGGCTGTAGAGGAAGAGATCGACCGCGCCGCGGAAGCCGCCGGCGTCAACCCCGAGTACGTCTACCGAAAGCTGAAACAGATCATTGAAATCAATACTCAGTTGATAGCGGACGGAGACGATGATGAACAAACGCTCGACAAGGACGGCAAACAGGTTTGGGTCATGGTCGATCCACTGGCCGCGAATCAGGCCGCCAAAACGCTCGGCGGCTTTCTTAAGATGGGCAAGGACAAGGCTGAAGAGGCTAAGGACGAAGCCCTTACGTCTTTGGCGGAACTTCTGCGGGAGAGAATAGGTGCCCTCAAGTAAGACGAAGAAGAAAGAGGCGGACGCCTTTTTGGTGCTGGATCGGATTGATCTCGATACGCCGGCGGGCGTCAATCAGGCTCTTGTGGAGGTTGCCGCGCAGACTTCAAAGGATCCTCTGAAGTTCGTACAGATTGCCTTTCCGTGGGGCAAAGATACCCTCGTGGGATGGGATGGCCCGGACGTGTGGCAGGTGGAGGTGCTCACGAGCATGAGGAACTATCTACAACGCGGGGATGAGGAGGGGGCCATTTCGGCTTACCTGGACGCGACGGCGGCCGGGCACGGCGTGGGAAAGTCCGCTCTCGTGGCTTGGATCACGCTGTGGAGCATGGCGACGTTCCCGGATACCCGCGGCATCGTCACGGCCAACACCGACACCCAGCTGCGCACTAAGACGTTTGCCGAAGTGACGAAGTGGTTCAACCTCTGTCTCTTCAAGTCGTGGTTCCGCATCTCGGCGACGTGCGTCTGTAGCCGACAGAAGGATCATGACAAGACGTGGCGCTTTGACGCGATCCCGTGGTCTGAGTCGCGCCCCGAAGGCTTCGCCGGGCTACATAACGCCCGAAAGCGCATCATGGTGATTTTCGACGAAGCCTCGGCCATTGCCGACATAATCTGGGAAGTCGTCGAAGGCGCTATGACCGATAAGGATACTCAGATTTTTTGGATGGTCTTCGGCAACCCGACACGAAACACCGGGCGCTTCTACGAGTGCTTTAACAAGTACCGGCATCGTTGGGTGCATCGTCACGTGGACGGGCGGACGGCTATCGGTACGGACAAGAAAAAGATTGCGACGTGGATTCAGGACTACGGAATCGACTCGGACTTTGTGCGGGTGCGTGTGCTGGGGCAGTTCCCGTCGGCATCGTCGCTGCAGTTTATCCCTCGCGCGATAGTGGACGAGGCGATGCAACGCCCTTTGGAGTATTGCTCCTACTATCGGCAGGTGGTGATTCTTGGTGTGGACGTGGCGCGGTTCGGTGACGACGCGTCCGTTATCTGTTGCAGAATCGGGACGGATGCCCGGTCTTATCCCGCGAAAGAGTTCCGCGGCCTGGACGGTTGGGAGTTGGCGGCGAAGATTGCTGAGGTCTACAACGAATTCCGGCAGAAGGGCGCTCGAAAGGTTGTTATCAATGTGGACGCCGGCGGCGTGGGCGCG
>OIZX01001913.1_pt1 | contig 9941 bp, 9 predicted proteins | sample 1588621 | NCBI WGS metagenome assembly OIZX01 (sample SAMN03283276) | human gut metagenome | biome: human-associated habitat; material: feces | host: Homo sapiens | place: Peru | collected 2012
CGTATCAGTACGCTTTACCCACATTGAAATAAGGACAAAAATTACAGACAAGGGAGCGGATTTTTCGTCCGCTCCTTTTCCGCTACCCCTCCAAAAGCGAAAGGTATTTATAAACCGTTGGGCTTTCCAGCCTTCCGCTCTGCCTCTGTGCTGGCGTACACCTCCACATGAAGCCCAGCCGCCGCCAGCGCCTTGGCCGCCACCATGCCGGTCTGCTGCTGCTTGTTCAGGTTCCGGATGCTCTTGGCGCTCTCCTGCATGGTTACGCCGCTTTCCCGCGTCCCGGCCTTTCCGCTGTCGATCAGCGCCGACTGCTCTCGCACCTTCGCCGCCCGCCGCTGCTTTCCGGCCTCCCAGGCGGCTCTCCGCTGAGCCTCCGGCAGCTTTGCCGCGTCCGAATATCCCGGGGTATCCTCAAATTTCACCCCGTTCATGCCCCGGTAATAGGCGTTCCGGATGGCCCGTGCATAAGCTGCGCTGCTCAGCCCACTGTCGTCAATGCCGTTTAGCAGGTTTCTGGCCGTATCCGTGTCCGTCTGCATATTGCTGATGGCCGCATAAACCAGGCATGAAGAAGGAAAGTGCCAAGTGGATGACGAAATTTATCCGTTCCGTACAAGGCATGTAGCTGTCGGCTGCTGACCGCAAAATTTTCGCATTACGGTCACGGTTACGGTCAAAGTAAATTTGGCAGAAAAAGCACCAACTTTTGGAGCAAGAAAATCAGCCTTTTCCCCGTAAAGCAAAAGAAATCCCGCACCAAAATTGGTGCGGGATTGGTGGGGGAAGGTGGATTCGAAGTCTGGCAATCACGTTTTTAGAAATATTTTTCGTATAAATCTGTAATTTTACGTTCAGAATCCGTAGAATTTCGTATCAGACAGTCTATTGTTTTATTGCCTGTCTAAGCTGTAAAGGGTCATATTGTGGTCAACCGAAAAACGTTCAAACGTCAAATCGGTCATACGTCTCATAGCAGTCCAGGCACAGCTTTTTGTCTCCGGACAGCCGAATCCAGTTTGCACCAGTTGTCTCACCACAGCAATCACAGACATAGGAATCAAAAATTCTAGCCTGCTCCGGTAGCCGGATTTTTGTTTCCTTAACATCAAACATTTCATCATCTGTGCAGCTATGATAATAGTCGAACGTTTCTTCCCGCGTCATGTCGCGCGGCTTTGCTTTCAAGACAAGGCGGACAGACTTTCCGGTTTTCCGATTATAGAACGAAAATGCCTGTTTGCCGCGCATATGGAACAGTAAATTGCCCTTTCCGATGCTGCATCCAAGAATCGCTTGAATCGCATCAACGCCGCAGGCGTAGACACCGCCCTGACGTAACAGAACGAATCGGTCACAAAACCGCAGCGCAAGGTTCAGATCGTGAATGACAACAATCGCCGTCAAATGCTGTTCATGGCAAATATCCCGAACGATCAGGGAAGAAGTTTGGATTTTTCATATCGTTGGGGTCTGCTTTCTGGGTTTTGGCATTTTTAAACAAAAATGTATTAAATTTTATCATTATTTTGTTGACATGACGAATATGTTGTGCAATAATAATAAAAAGTTCACAAAGTCGGCCTTTTGGCCGCTGAAAATAAGTTCGGGCGTTTGCCCGATGAAAAGGGAAGCCGGTGTGATTCCGGAACGATCCCGTCACTGTGATAGCCAGGATGCAGCATGATGCCACTGATTTTTTGGGAAGGCGCTGCGGACGTAACTTAAGTCAGGAGACCTGCTTATTTTTGAGAATGCACTTGCGTCGGACAGGGATCATTCTGCAAAATGTAGCTGCTGCCATTTTTGACGGTGTCTCCTTTGCGTATGTTTTTTTAGTCGGACGGAAGTCCGGCTTTTTTTGCGCCGTATTTTGGGAACAAATTATGAAAGGATGATAAGGTATGAAACATCGGAAAACATGGATGGCGTTGCTCCTGTGCGCTGCATTGCTGCTCTCCGGCTGCGCCGGGAAGCAGGGGGATGCCAAAGAGGAGACATCCCAAAAGGTACTGAACTTCGGCTGTCAGATGTATGATGACGGGTCCGTCAACACGGCTATGGCCATCAGTTCCTCCTGGAACTGTATGCGCTATGGCATCAGTGAAGCACTGTTTCGATTTGACGACAATATGAATGTGGAGCCATGGCTGGCGGAGAGCTATACGGTCAATGACGAACACACCCAGTGGGTCATTACCCTGAAAAAGGACATCAAATTTTCCGATGGCTGCCCCCTTACGCCCTCCAGCGTAAAGGACTATTTTGATTACCTGAAAGAGGTAGGCCCCGGCGGCTCCGCCAAGCCCCAGAAATACCTGGAGTATGAGGCGGAGGTGACTGCCGATGATGCCGCCAATACCGTTACCATCGTGACCTCCAAGCCCTATGCCAATTTGCCCGGCCAGCTGGCCTATCCGGTGATGGCGATCCTGGATGTGGAGCATACAAAGGATTTTGACAACGGTGCCATCGGTACCGGTCCCTATATGATCGACAAATTCAACGGCGTGGGTGTGGGTTACGATATGAAAGCCAACCCCAACTATCGGGAAAAAGTACCCTATGACAAGGTCCATATTCTCTTTATGGGCGATGCCTCTGCCAAGACCATGGCACTGCAGAGCGGCCAGGTGGATCTGGTGGAGAACATCACCAATGTTTCGGACATCCAGAACTTTCAGCAGGACGCCAATTACACGGTGGACATTGCCTCCGGTGTACGCTGCGGTTTCAGCTGGATGAACCTGAACGGTGTTCTGGGCAACAAGACCCTCCGGCAGGCCATTCTCATGGGCATTGACAATGATACCATCTGCTCCTCCAAGACCATTGGCGGGCTGTACACTGCCGGCTTCTCTGTCCTGCCCTCCACACTGAGCTATGGCTATGACAAGCTGGTAAATCCCTATAAGTATGACCCTGAGGGGGCAAAGAAACTGCTGGACGATGCGGGCATCGTGGACTCCGATGGCGACGGTTTCCGGGAACTGGACGGAAAGAAAATCGACCTGCGCTATGTTTCCTATGAAAACCGGATGCTCAATGATTTTTCCAATGCGCATATGCAGTATCTGGCGGAAATCGGCATTGCCTGCACCGCGGATTTCGGCAGCTCGGACGATCAGTGGAGCAAGCTGGCGGCGGGCGAGTACGATCTCAATAATAACAACTGGACCACAGTGGGCACCGGCGATCCCTTTGAGTATATGGCAAACTGGACCACAGACGGTACCTACTGCGGCTACAGCAACCCCGAATACGATGCCCTCTATGAGCAGCTCAAGGGTGAGATGGACGCTGAAAAGCGGGCAGACCTGATCCGGCAGATGCAGCAGATCGTCATCGACGACGCCCTGGTCATTGTGGACGGCTACTACAATTCCTCCATGATCTACTCCAAGAACGTGGGCTTCGCCCATATCCATACGGCGGACTACTACTGGCTGACCACAGAAATCGTACCTGCCTAAAGAAAAACGTTTCTCGCACAGCCGGGGCCAAAGCCTCGGCTGTGTATAAAGAGAGGAGAATCGGCCTTGAAGAAGAAAAAACTGGCCCTTCGGCTGGCGCAGATCCTGGTGGTGCTGGTGGGTATCAGCTTTGTGACTTTTTTGCTGACCTATCTGTCTCCAGGAGACCCTGTGCGCAATATGTATACTGCCGCAGGGATCATGCCCACGGAGGAACTGGTGGCGGAAACCAGGGAAGAACTGGGCCTCAACGATCCGCTGCCGACCCAGTATCTCCGCTGGCTGCGGAACTGTCTGCGGGGAGACTTCGGAAAATCCTATACGCTGAACAAGCCGGTGACGGAACTGCTTCTGGGGCGGCTTTGGCCCACGGTGAAGCTGACCCTGCTTTCCATGGGGCTGATGCTGCTTATGGCGGTGCCTCTTGGTATGCTGTCCGCGGTGTATAAGGACCGGTGGATCGATTATCTGGTACGGGGGCTGACCTTTGTAGGCTGTGCCATGCCGAATTTCTGGGTGGGCCTGCTGCTGATGCTGGCGTTCTGCGTTCATATAAACGCCTTTCCCGTCATCAGTTCTGCCGGGGATCTGCGCAGTATTTTTCTGCCTGCGCTGACACTGGCCCTTGCCATGTCCTCTAAATATACCAGGCAGGTCCGCACGGCGGTTCTGGAAGAGATGAACCAGGACTATGTAGTGGGGGCCAGGGCCAGGGGCGTTCGGGAATCTGTGATTTTGTGGAGAAACGTGTTCCCCAATGCGCTGCTGCCGCTTATCACCATGTTTGGACTGTCCGTTGGCAGTCTGCTTGGTGGTACCAGTGTGGTAGAAGTGATTTTTTCCTATCCCGGATTGGGAAATCTGGCGGTTTCGGCCATCACTTCCAGCGACTATAATCTGATTCAGGGGTACGTTCTCTGGCTGGCACTGATTTACATGGTCATCAATCTTCTGGTAGATGCCTCCTATGGGGCCGTTGACCCCAGAATGCGGGCAAAGGAGCAGATACGATGAAAAAGAAAAATTTCTTCCTTGCCCATAAGCAGTTTACATTTTTCCTGATTCTGGCTCTGCTGATCATCCTGGGGGCGATATTTGCCCCGGTGGTGACCGGCGGTGCGGATCCCCTGAAAGGTTCTCTGACGGAGGCCCTGGAGGCACCCAGCCGGGCCCATATTTTTGGCACCGATAAAATGGGCCGGGATATTTTCACCCGGGTCATTTACGGAGCAAGGGCTTCTCTCAGTGCGACCTTTGGTGTGGTCGCTCTGATTTTCCTGGTTGGCACCGCGGCGGGTGTGACGGCCGGATATTTTGGGGGCTGGGTCGATGGGGTGATCATGCGCATTGCGGATATGATGCTGGCCTTTCCCGGCCTGGTGCTGGCTCTGGCTGTTGCCGGAATTATGGGGGCAGGCAGCCGGAATGCGATCATCGCCATTGTCCTGGTCAACTGGACCAAGTACGCAAGACTTTCCAGAAGCCTGGTTTTGAAGATCCGGGACCGGGATTATGTGTCGGCGGCCATTGTGACAGGCTCCAAAACAAAGCATATGCTTTTTTCTTATATGCTTCCCAACGCCCTGCCCACGCTGATCATTACGGCCACTACAGATATTGGCGGCATGATGCTGGAACTGGCGGCACTGTCGTTTCTGGGCTTCGGTACCAGGCCCCCCGCGCCGGAATGGGGCTATATGCTCAACGAAGGCCGTGCCTGTATGCAGTCCGCACCCTGGATGATGATCTTCCCGGGATTGGCCATTTTCCTGGTCGTTACGGTTTTTAACATGCTGGGAGATTCCGTGCGGGATATTCTTGACCCCAAGGAGGCGTAGAAAAATGCTGGAACTGGACCATGTTACCATCGCCTATGGGGAAACGCAGGCTGTGGAGGATTTTTCTTTGCATATGGAGCCTGGTGAGATCGTCAGTCTGGTGGGCGAGAGCGGCAGCGGGAAAACCAGCGTGATCCGTGGAATCCTGGGGCTGTTGCCGGGAGGCGGTGCTGTTACCCAGGGGAATATTGTATTTGACGGAAAGAATCTTCTGGATGTTACCCCGGAGCAGTGGCGCACTGTCCGAGGGCGGGAAATTTCCATGATTTTTCAGGACAGCGGGGCCATGATGAATCCTACCCGGAAAATCGGTACCGTTTTTGCGGAATATCTGCGGACCCATGAAAAACTGACAAAAAAAGAAGCCTGGGAAAAAGGAACCCGAATGCTTGCCAGAATGCGACTGCCAAGCCCTGAAAATATCATGCGCTCCTATCCCTTTCAGCTCTCCGGCGGTATGCAGCAGCGGGTGGGCATTGCCATGGCCATGAGCTATGAGCCGAAGCTGCTGCTGGCGGATGAACCCACCTCTGCGCTGGATGTGACGACCCAGGCCCAGATCGTCGGGGAGATGGCCAGACTGCGCCGGGATTATGGAACCGCAATCCTGCTGGTCACCCATAATCTGGGCGTTGCCGCCTATTTGTCAGACCGTATTCTGGTGATGCGCCAGGGGCGCATCGAGGAGTCGGGGAACCGGGACACCATTCTCCAATCTTCTACCAATGCCTATACAAGAAGTCTGCTGGAATCCGTTCCGACGTTGGGAGGTGTGCGTTATGTCTGAGCCGGAAGTGATCATGGAGGCCCTGCATGTTTGCAAAAGCTATCCCGCTCCTGACGGCCGATGGCTGCGGGCAAATGAGGATGTCTCATTGCAGCTGGTAAAGGGAAAAACGCTGGGCCTTGTAGGGGAATCCGGCTGCGGCAAAAGCACATTTATGCGATTCCTGGTAGCGTTGGACCGGCCGGACAGCGGGCAGATCCTGTATCGGGGCCAGGATATTACGGCCCTTCGGGGAGAGAAGCTGCGGCAGACACGGCGGCACATTCAGATGGTTTTTCAGGATCCCGGCGCATCGTTCAATCCCAAAATGAGGGTGCGGGATATTGTCTGTGAGCCGTTGCTGAATTTTGGCCTGATCACCCCAAAGGAAAGGGCAGCGGTATGCCGCAGCCTCCTGGAAATGGTGGAGCTGCCCGGAGATTTTGAAGACCGTTACCCTCACAGCATGAGCGGCGGTCAGCGGCAGCGGGTAGCAATTGCCCGGGCGTTGGCCCTCCAGCCTGAGATCCTGATTTTGGATGAGGCAACGGCAGCATTGGATGTATCCGTACAGAAAAATATAATCGAACTGATCGTTAAACTTCAGAGAGAGCAGGGCCTTACCATAGGCTTTATCTGCCATGACATTGCTTTGGTGCAGAGCGTGGCCCATCAGGTGGCGGTCATGTATCTGGGCAGGGTGGTAGAGGTTTTACCTGGGGAGAATTTGCGCACTCAGGCCCGGCATCCCTATACCCGTACACTCATTGATGCAGTCCTGGATCTGGATACGGACCCGAGGAAGCCTATTACGGTTATTGACTCGGAGCCACCCAGCCCCCTGGATATTCCGGCGGGCTGCCCATTTCGGGATCGTTGCAGCCAATGCTTTGAAAAGTGCGCCCAGGAAAAACCGGAAATGCGCTGGCTGTCCAAAGAACACGGCGTGGCCTGTCATCTGTTTCCTGAGGAAAGGTAGGATGGCGTGAAAAGAAACGAAAGCCTGATTTCCGGCCCCATCGGTTCTGCCCTGCTGGCCTTTGTGGTGCCGCTGATGCTCAGCAGCCTGGTGCAGCAGCTGTATGTGACGGCGGATGCGGTGATCGTTGGGCGCATTGCCGGCAAGACCGCACTGGCGGCCATTGATTCCGTGCATACGCTCTTTCGGTTTCCCATCAATTTTATGAACGGCCTTGCTGCCGGGGCGACCATCCTGATTTCCCGGCACTTTGGTGCGGAGAACCGGGACGGATTGCGCTCCTGCATGCTCTCAGCGGTCGCCTTGGCGGTGGTACTTGGGATCCTGTGCGCAGTAGGAGGTGTTCTGCTGACACCTGTGCTTTTGCAATTCATGCAGGTCCCGGAGGATATTTATGCTCAGACCCTGGAATATACGAGAATTTATTTCGGGGGCATTTGGGCTATGATTTTATACAACATGGCCTCCGGTGTCCTGCGGGCCTTTGGGAATTCCAAAAGCCCCCTGTATATTCTGCTGGTCAGTTCGATTATCAACATTGTAGGAGACATTCTGCTGGTAGGCGGGCTGGGGATGGGAACCGCAGGTGCGGCGATCGCAACGGTTTTTGCCCAGATGGTCAGTGCGGCAATGGCACTGTGGATGGCAGGGAAAAAACTGCCGCAAAGGATTGGCGCACGGCGGCTCCGGCGGTGGCTGGAACACCTGTGGGCCATGGTACGGACCGGCATTCCGCTGGCACTGCAATCGGTGCTGTTCCCGGTGGCCAATTCCATTGTGCAGGCAGCGGTGAACACGATGGGAACAGACACCATTGCGGCCTGGGGCATCTGCGACAAGCTGGATATGCTGATCTGGCTCCTGGCGGATGCCATGGGGCCGGCACTGACGACCTATACCGCCCAGAATATGGGGGCGGGACGTTGGGACAGGGTCTGTAAAGGCAATCGGATCGGTGCGGCCATGTCCGTGGCCGCAGTGGGGACGGTAAGCCTTGGCCTGTATTTCCTGACGGCCCCGCTTGGCGGCCTGTTTGTTCCCGTGCAGGATGCGGCGGCAGTCGTACCCCAGGCGGTTGTTTTTATGCGGCGAATGGCCCCATTCTTCCTGTTTTATGCTTTGGCGGAAAGCTTTTCCGGCGCATGCTGCGGAACGGGTGATACGGTCAGGCCCATGATCCTGACCCTTTTGTCCATCTGCCTTCTGCGGGTGCTGGGGATCCTGCTGGTGCTGCCCAGACAGCATACCATGGAATGTATCATCGATATCTATATCTCCTCCTGGATCGCTGCGGGCATCGGTTTTCTGATTCTGTGGCAGTGGGAGAAAAATAGAGTCCCAAAGACGTAGCAAAGCCGCCCACCGGGCTTGGCTTCCCCGACCGTGAAGCTGCAGGGCGTAGCCCTGACCGATGCGGCAGCGGGGGGCGTGAAATATTGCAGAACCAGTATGCGAATCCGTACAAACGCCCCATATGATCACCTCCCGTCCTTAAAATCCCTTGGTTGAAAACGTGCCCCTCCCAGCGAAACCGTAGGGAACGGCCTATGTGCCGTTCCGCACGTGAAAGGACGGAACTATTTCCGATAATACAAAAAACGCCCCCGTCATGTCATTCAGGCCTTTAGCGCCAGCGGAGTGGAGAAATCCACGCACGTGGCAGAAAAGTACCAACACAAGGTAAAATTGAAGTGACCCCGAAAAGTTAGACAATATTTTGAAGTAAAAATTGTTCAAGCAGCCGAAAGGGCTTGTTGTCTGTGAATTGCAGGCGGCAAGCCCTTTAGTTTTGCCTTGATCCTGCGGTTGTTGTAGTAATCCAGATATTCAACGAGTTCCTGTTTGAAGTGCTCCATGGACTGAAATTCTTGCAGATATAGCAGCTCACTTTTGAGCAGCCCAAAGAAATTTTCTATCACAGCATTGTCCAGACAGTTCCCCTTGCGGCTCATGCTCTGCCGGATGCCTTTCTCTCGGAGCATCCGTTGATACTGTTTATGTTGGTACTGCCAGCCCTGATCAGAATGGAGAATGAGGTTTGTTCCGTCCGGAATTTTTGTAAATGCCTCGTTCAGCATAGTTGTCACCATGCTGAGCACAGGGCGATCCGATATGGTATAGCTGACCAGATCGCTGCTGTGCAGATCGAGAATTGGAGACAGATACAGTTTCTCGCCAAACAAACTGAACTCTGTCACATCGGTGACCCACTTCTGGTTTGGCTTTTCGGCGCGGAAGTCCCGGTTTAACAGATTTGGCGCAATTTTGCCAACTTCACCCTTGTAAGAACGATACTTCTTCATCCTGACACGGCAAACTAAGCCCAGCTCCTTCATAAGCCGCTGGACAGTCTTGTGGTTCAGGAGGAAATTGCGCTTGTGAAGTTCTGCTGTAATGCGGCGATAGCCGTATCTTCCTTTGTTTTCATGGTAAATGGCCGTGATCTCCGCTTTGGCAGCTTTATACTTATCTGAACTGTTCATCCGCTTCAGATGATAGTAGAAAGTGGCACGGGGAAGTTGAGCGATTGAGAGAAGAATATCCAGAGAATGTCTTTGCCTCAGCTTTTGAACTACCTGCGTTTTCTGCGCTGGCGTCGCTCGTCTTCCAAAACCAAGGCTTGCAAGTTTTTTAGGTAATCGTTCTCCGCACGCAGTCGCTGTACTTCGGCCAGCAGATCTTCTTCTACATCCTTCGGCAGCTTCTTTGGCCGACCGGTGCTGCCGCGGCCGCGCCGTTCGACCGTCAAGCCTTCCGGCCCTTCTTCCAGATAAATGCGTTCCCAACGCTCTATAATTTTATGGTCGTTAATTCCGAATTCCTGCATCGTTGCATAGATACTCAGATGTTCTTTTTTCATGGTTTCTACAACCATTCTCTTGAAC
>OIZX01001917.1_pt1 | contig 9920 bp, 6 predicted proteins | sample 1588621 | NCBI WGS metagenome assembly OIZX01 (sample SAMN03283276) | human gut metagenome | biome: human-associated habitat; material: feces | host: Homo sapiens | place: Peru | collected 2012
TCCCCTACAATGCCGCACACCACCGTGACCACACCGCCGCCGGACACCTCGAACACCATATAGCCGTTGTCGGTGTTCTCGTAGATGATGTCCTCCACGGTGCCCTCGATCTGTTCCAGCTGCTGCTCTGCCATGCGCTCACCTCCTGCCAAATTACACAATCATAAGCAGTATAACGCTTTTGGCGGGATTTGTAAATCATCCGGGCAGACTGCAGTGCAGCCCTACCGTGGAGAAACATGTGCGCAAGTTTAAAATTATAAGCATACATACGTTCTATTTTGATTGTTTATCAGGTTGCGCAAGTTCCTCTTTGTGCGCAAGTTCAAACTTATGCAGCCTTTGGAACTTACGCAGCTTGATAAAGTTCATTTTCAATCGATAGTTCGTTCAAAAGTTCAAACTTACTCAGATAACGCTCCTACAGTAGCACCTGATAAAGTTCCCTGAAACCAAGGGCTGTGGGCTGGGAGTTTCTCCAGCGAATGTCCGGGAAGTGGGGCCCCGTGCGTAAGCACAGGGGCGGAACCGTGGGTTCCGGGCTGTTCGCGGAGAAAGCTATCTGCTGGCCTGCCAAGATAGAGAAATTTGTACAACAATAGGTTTGCCATTTTCTTCCCTGCGTGGTACAATAATAAAATCAAATAGTGTGTCTACTACAAGCGTGGGGAACAGAGAAGAATGGCAACAAGAAAACGTAAAACAACAACGCGACGCGCATCATCGCGCAAAAAGCGTGCCGAACAGCGGCTCCCGGCAGGGCTTGGCACCCTGTTCGCGGGCCTTTTGCTGGTGGTGCTGGCCTTTGTGGAGGGAGATTCGGCATGGAAGGCCCTGCACGATGTGCTGTTCGGACTTTTTGGCTGCGGCAGCTTTGTGCTGGGCGCAGCCGTGTGCTGCCTTGCCGTGCAGTATACCCGGGGCGAAGACCTTCTGCCCCCGATCTTTAAGCTGATTTTGGGGCTGGTGTTTGCCTGCGGGACCGTGATCGTTTTTTCGGATATCCAGCCGCAGGGGCTGTCTGCGTTCCAGATGACTGCCGCCTGCTATGCCAATGGCGTGAATGCATGGCTGGGCGGCGGCGTACTGGGCGCACTGCTGGGCGGCAATCTGCTGCTGCTCTGCGGCAGGCCGGCAGCAAACCTGATCATGGCGGTGCTGGCGCTCTGCGTCAGCCTATACATTTTTGACCTGACTCCGGCAGAGGTCTGGCAGTGGCTGTGCGCCGCATTTGGCGGGGTGCACGCAAAGGGTGCCGCCCTTGCCCGGCAGAGCGCGGAGCGCCGTGCGGAACGTGTGGCCGCCCGGGCGGCAGAGGCCGAGGAGGACGAGGAGGAAACCGAAGACGAATATGAGGAAGAGGAGCCGGAGGACGAACCGGCCGGCTCTGCGTTCCATATCGGTGTGCCGGACTGGCTGAACGGCATCCGGCATTGGGGCCACAAGGTGACCGAGGAGATGGAAGCGGAGGAGCCGGAGGCAGCCCCGCAGCCGCCTGCAGATACTTCCGTTCAGCCCCTTGCCCAGCCGGAGCCTGCCGCCCCGGCCATCACGCCGGTGCAGGTGCGGGTATCCCGGCCCCGGGCTTCCTTTGATGTAGACCTCGGCCCCGACCACACCGAGGTGAAGGAAGGCGGCAGCGAACCCATCGAGCCGCTCATCGTAGGCCCCGGTGGCACCTTTGGGCAGAACCCGCTGCGCCCGACACAAAAACCTGCGCCGCAGCCCATCGTGGCAGATGCGGTGGAAACGGATGCATCCGACTTCTTTGCAAAGGCTGCACAGCCGGTGCAGCCTGCAGAAGAAAGCTTTGATACGCCGGTGATGTCCACCGTCCTGCCGGAAGCTCCGGCAGCAGCCATCACGACGGAAATGCCGGCAGCGCCCATCCAGCCTGCTGTGCCGACGGCACCCGCCCGGGTGAGCGCCGAAAACGCCGTTGCCATGCGCAGCGCACCGGCTGAGGACGGCTGGATCAGCATTACCGCTGAACCGGTGGAGGAAAAGGACATCAGCACGCTGGTGGCAGCGGCAATGGAAAAGCCCGCCGTGTCCGAGCAGGCCGCGGCAGCAGCCCCTGTGGACGAGACCGAGCCGGTGGATACCTATCAGTACCAGTATCCGCCCATCGAGCTGTTTGAAAAATCGCAGGAGGAGACCGACCCCGGCGTGCAGGACGAGCTCAAGGCCAATGCCCAGAAGCTGGTGGACACGCTGGAAAGCTTTGGCGTGCGCACCCGTGTGCTGGACATCTCCCGGGGCCCCTCCGTCACCCGGTACGAGGTGCAGCCCATGGCGGGCGTCAAGATCAGCCGCATCACCTCGCTGGCGGACGATATCGCCCTGAACCTTGCGGTGGCTGACGTGCGTATGGAAGCGCCCATCCCCGGCAAGCCCGCCGTGGGCATTGAGGTGCCCAACCACAAAAAGACCGCCGTTTCCATCCGCAGCATCTTTGAGAGCCAGAGCTTTCTGCGCATGACCTCGCCGCTGGGCATCGCCCTTGGCAAGGACATTGCCGGTGTGGCGCAGGTGACCGACCTGTGCAAGATGCCCCACCTGCTCATCGCGGGCAGCACCGGCAGCGGTAAATCCGTGTGCGTGAACAGCATCATCATGAGCCTGCTGTTCCGCTCCAGCCCGGAGGACGTGAAGCTGCTGCTCATCGACCCCAAGGTGGTGGAGCTGGCCGAGTATAACGGCATCCCCCACCTGCTGATGCCCGTGGTCACCGAGCCCCGCAAGGCCGCCGGTGCACTGGGCAGCGCGGTGCAGGAGATGGAGCGCCGCTACCGCCTGTTTGCAGAGAACAATGTGCGCGACATCAAGTCCTTCAACAAGCTGGCTGCCGAGCAGCCGGAGCTGGAAAAGATGCCCTACATCGCCATTATCATCGACGAGTTGGCCGATTTGATGATGGTGGTGGGCAAGGACGTGGAAGATTCCATCTGCCGCATCGCCCAGAAAGCCCGTGCCGCCGGTATGCACCTGATCGTTGCCACCCAGCGTCCCAGCGTGGACGTGATCACCGGCCTGATCAAGGCCAACATCCCCAGCCGCATCGCCTTTGCGGTGTCCAGTCAGGTGGACAGCCGCACCATTCTGGACGGTGCCGGTGCAGAAAAGCTGCTGGGTCAGGGCGATATGCTCTTTATGCCCGTGGGCGCACCCAAGCCCACCCGTATCCAGGGCACCTTTGTGCGGGATGAGGAGATCAGCCGTGTACTGGACTTTATCAAATCCAGCGCCACCGTGCAGTACGACGAGGCCATGATCGAGGCCATGGAAAAGCACGCCATTCAGGATGGCAAAAAGGGCGGCGGCGGTGCCGACGCCGAGGAGGACGCAGGCTCCGACCCCATGTTCAAGCAGGCCGTGGATGTGGTCATCGATGCCGGTCAGGCGTCCACCAGCCTGCTGCAGCGCCGCTGCAAGCTTGGCTACGCCCGCGCCGCCCGCATCATGGACGAGATGGAGCAAAAGAGCATCATCGGCCCCTACGAGGGCGCAAAGCCCCGCGCCGTGCTCATCAGCCGCCAGCAGTGGCTGGAAATGCAGATGAACCAACCGGAGGAATAATAAAGGAGCACTATGGAACATTCTACTCCCCAGATCTACACCGAATTTCTTCCCATCAGCCGGGCGGACATGGAAGCCCGGGGCTGGGAGCAGCTGGATTTTGTGGTGGTAGGCGGTGACGCCTATGTGGACCACCCCAGCTTTGGCACCGCCATCATCAGCCGCCTGCTGGAGGCCGAGGGCTACAAGGTGGGCGTGCTGGCGCAGCCCCGCTACACCGACTGCGAGGACTTCAAGCGGTTCGGCAAGCCCAAGTACGGCTTTTTCATCGGCGGCGGCAACGTGGACAGCATGGTCAGCCACTATTCCGTGGCAAAGATCCCCCGCGCCGAGGATGAATACTCCCCCGGCGGCAAGGCCGGTGCCCGCCCGGACCGCAGCGCCACCGTGTACACAAAGCTTGCCAAGCAGGCTTACCCCGACCTGCCGGTGATCCTGGGCGGTCTGGAGGCCAGCCTGCGCCGGTTTGCCCACTACGATTACTGGCTGGACACCGTGCTGCCCAGCATTGCGGAGGACTCCGGCGCGGACCTCATCAGCTTCGGCATGGGCGAGCACCAGACCGTGGAGATTGCCCGCCGTCTGGCCGCCGGAGAGCCGGTGGAGAGCATCACGGACGTGAACGGCACCTGCTACCTGACCGATTTCGACCACCTGCCCCAGCGGTATGTGGAGTGCGCCGGTTTTAAAAAGGTTGCCAGCGATAAGACCGCCTACGCCAAGGCCTGCCGCATCCAGATGGACAATCAGGACGTGGTCAGCGGCCAGATCATCGTGCAGAAGCAGAGCGAAAAGTATCTGGTGCAGAACATCCCCGCAAAGCCGCTGGTGCGCGGAGAGCTGGACAAGGTGTACGCCCTGCCCTACACCCGCCGCTACCACCCCATCTACGAGAGCATGGGCGGCGTGCCCGCCATCCGCGAGGTGCAGTTCTCCATCATCCAGAACCGCGGCTGCTTCGGCGGCTGCAACTTCTGCGCCATCCAGCTGCATCAGGGGCGGCGGGTCACCAGCCGCAGCGCCGACAGCATCGTGGAGGAAGCCGAGCGCATGACCCACGAGCCGGATTTCAAGGGCTACATCCACGATGTGGGCGGCCCCACCGCAAACTTCCGCTTTCCCTCCTGCCGCGAGCAGATGCTGCGCGGCATGTGCACCGGCGGCAAGCACTGCCTTGCCCCCACCACCTGCTCCCACATGATCGTGGATCACAGCGACTACCTTAAGATCCTGCGCCGGGTGCGGGAGCTGCCGGGCGTGAAAAAGGTGTTCATCCGCAGCGGCATCCGCTTCGACTACCTGATGGCTGACCCGGACGATACCTTCTTCAAGGAGCTGGTGGAGTACCATGTGTCCGGCCAGCTGAAGGTCGCCCCGGAGCACTGCGCCCCCAATACCCTTGCCTACATGGGCAAGCCCCCCATCGAGACCTTTAATAAGTTCAAGGATAAGTTCTACGAGCTGAGCAAGAAGGCGGGCAAAAAGCAGTATCTGGTGCCCTACCTCATGTCCAGCCACCCGGGCAGCACTTTGAAGGACGCGGTCTATCTGGCCGAGTACCTTTATAAGAACCACATGCGCCCGGAGCAGGTGCAGGACTTCTACCCCACCCCCGGCACCGTGAGCACCTGTATGTTTTATACCGGCCTCGACCCCTACACCCTCAAGCCGGTGTTTGTGGAAAAGACCCCCGAGGGCAAGGCGTTGCAGCGTGCACTGCTGCAATACTACGAGCCCCGCAACGCGGAAAAGGTGGTCAAGGCCTTGCAGCTGACCCACCGGGAGGACCTCATCCCCCTGCTGGTGCCCGCCGCAGGCCGCCGCGCCGTGCAGCGCACCGCCCGCCGGGCAGAAAGCGCCGAGGTGACCATCCACAACGATGGCACCTATACCGTACATTCCAACCAGAAGGGACGCAGCACCGGCAAAAACGCCCGTACTGCCGCCCCGGCAGGCCGTCAGCCCAGCCCGGGCGCACGCTTTGCGCCCAACTCTGCGCCCGGCCATAAACCCAAAAATATTCAACAGAAAGAGAACGCAACGTGGAAAACTGGAAAGAAGAAAAAGTAGCCCTATTCCCCCGCCGTCTGTTCCTGCGGCTGGCTGCGCTGGCGCTGGCCGCTGTGCTGGCGCTGGGGCTTACCGCCTGTGACAGCAACGGCGGACACATCGTCAAGCCCTCCACCGGGACAAGCCAGCCCTTTGAGATGCACTTCATTGATGTAGGGCAGGCGCTGAGCGTATTGGTAGAGTGTGACGGACAGTTCCTGCTCTACGACGGCGGCAACGTGGATGACGGCAGTCTGGTGGTATCCTACCTGCAAAAGCAGGGGGTGGAGCAGCTGCAATATGTATTCTGCTCCCACGCCCACGAGGATCATGTGGGCGGTCTTGCCGCCGTAATGGCAAAGTTCCCGGCAGGGCATGCTTACAGCCCGGTGACGGAAGCCTCCACCAAATGCTTCAACGATTTTGTCAAGTACACCCGGCAGCAGGGGCTGCAATTGGAGGTGCCCTCCGTGGGCACGGTCTGGCCGCTGGGCAGTGCCACCGTTACCCTGCTGGGCCCGGTGACCGGGTACAGCGACACCAACAATACCTCTCTGGTGCTGCGCATCGACTACGACAACACCAGCTTCCTGCTGACCGGCGACATGGAAAAGACCGCCGAGACCGACCTTGTGAACAGCGGTGCCAACCTGAAAGCCGATGTTTTGCAGGTGGGGCACCACGGCTCCAGCACCAGCACCGGCTACCTGTTTTTGAACGCTGTTCTGCCGGAAATGGGCGTCATCTCCTGCGGCACGGGCAACAAGTACGGCCACCCCCACGAGGAGACCCTGAGCATCCTGCGGGACGCAAAGGTGGACGTCTACCGCACCGACCTGCAAGGCACCATTACCATCGGCAGCGACGGCCAGAACTTCACCGTGGGCACCGAGCACTTTGTACCGGACAGCCAGCTGAACCCCACCGACCCGTCGTCTTCCAGCACGGCGCAGCAGGCCTACATCGGCAACGTGAACAGCAAAAAGTTCCATCTGCCCACCTGTCCCAACCTGCCTGCGGAAAAGAACCAGATCCTCTTTTCCAGCTATGACGAAGCCATTGCCGCAGGCTATACCCCCTGCGCAAGCTGCATCAAATAAAAATATTTTTATAAAAAGAAAGACACCGGCGGCCTGCAAGGCTGTCCGGTGTCTTTCTTTCATAATCGTTACTGTGCAGTGGGGAATTCCTTCTCCCGCTCTTCTTTCAGGATGGCAGTGGCGCGCTGCATGGTGGCAGCGGCGCGGCGCAGCGCTTCGTCCCCAAGTTCGGCACGCATCCGGCGGTAGCAGCGCTGCAAAAGCGCCTGCTCCTCTGCCATCAGCTCCACCGCCTTGCTGGAAAGTTCCACATAGGTGCGCCCGGCCTCGCGGTCTGTCTTCCACGTCACAAAACCGCTGTCCTGCAGCTTCTCGATGCCCTTGGAAAGCTCGGTCACCCGCAGCCCCATAGCGGCGGCAAGGTCAGCAAGATAAAGCTTTTCGCCGGGATGCGCCTCCTGCGCCACCTTGATATAATACAGGATGAGATAATCTGCCCGCTGGATGGTGCTGAACACCTTATCCACGTTGAGCTCGTGGAGGAAGAACCATTCCCCCTGATGCTGCTGCAACTCTTCCATGCCGATGCCCTCCCTTTATGCCCGCTGGCTGCGCGGGATATAATCGTGGGTGCCGCCAAGGCTCTTGTAGGCCGGGCGGATGATCTTGTTGGCGCTGAGCAGCTCCTCGATGCGGTGGGCACTCCAGCCCATGACGCGCGCCACGGCAAACAGCGGGGTGTACAGCTCCATGGGGATGCCCAGCATCTCGTACACAAAGCCGCTGTAAAAGTCCACGTTGGGGCTGACGCCCTTGAAGATCTTGCGCTCCTGCGCGATCAGCTGGGGTGCCATGCGCTCGATGCGGGTGTAGAGGGAAAGATCCTTGTCCCGTCCCTTTTCGTGGGCCAGCTGCTCCACATAGCCCTTGAACACCACCTCGCGCGGGTCGCTGAGGGAGTAGACGGCGTGACCCATGCCGTAGATCAGACCCTTGCGGTCGAAGGCCTCGCCATGGAGCAGCTTTTTCAGGTAGGCTTCCAGTTCCTCGTCGTCCTCGAGGTCGTGGAGGTTGTCCCGGATGTTCTGCATCATGTGCATGACCATCAGGTTTGCACCGCCGTGGCGCGGGCCCTTGAGGGAGCACAGCGCCGCCGCCATGGCCGAGTAGGTGTCGGTGCCGGAGGAGGTGACCACGCGGGTGGTAAAGGTGGAGTTGTTGCCGCCGCCGTGCTCGGCGTGCAGCAGCAGCGCCACGTCCAGCACGCGGGCTTCCAGCGGGGTGTACTGCATATCCGGGCGCAGCATCCGCAAAAAGTTCTCTGCGGTGGAAAGGCTGGGGTCCGGGCGGTGGATATACATACTGGCGTCTTTTTCGTAGTGGTTATAGGCGTGGTAGCTGTACACCGCCAGCATGGGGAAGATGCCCGCCAGCTGGATGCTCTGGCGCAGCACGTTGGCGGTATCTAAATCTGCCGCCTTGGGGTCGTAGGACGCCAGTGTCAGCACGCTGCGCGCCATGCTGTTCATGATATCATGGCTGGGCGCCTTCATAATGACATCGCGGGTAAAGTTGGTGGGCATGGTGCGGCACTCGCCCAGCACCGCGCAGAACTGTTCCAGCTGCTCCGGGGTGGGCAGCTGACCAAACAGCAGCAGATAGCCCGCCTCCTCAAAGGCAAAGCGGCTGCCGCGGCTGCCGTTGATGAGGTCTTTCACGTCGTAGCCGCGGTACAGCAGCTGACCGTCTGCCGGGTGCTTGACCCCGTCCACATACTGGAACGCCCGGATGTCCGAGATGTTGGTCAGACCTGCCAGCACGCCCTTGCCGGTCTCATCGCGCAAACCGGCCTTGACCCCGAACTCCCGATAGAGGTCCTTGGGGATGCGGTCGTGCTCTGCACAAAGGGGCTGCTGCTGGTCGAAGTAGCTTAATACATTCTGCAAATGATCCATGTGTCTGGCTGCTCCTTTCCTGTTCGTCCATATCAGTTTCTCATTTTTCAATAGCTTTTATATTACAGAACGGATATTTCGGTGTCAAGCAACCATTTGTAAAAAAAAATGAAACAATTCAGCCGTAGGGGTCGTACAGATCGTACTCCTCGGTCTCCTGATGCTTCTCTTCCAGCACCCGGATGGCCTGTTCCAAGGCGCTCTGGGAGCAGCCGCTCTCGCTTACCAGCGCATGGACGGCGGCGGCAAGGTCGCCGTCAAACAGGGTATCCAGCCGCTGCCGCATACAGTACACACCGTAAGCCCGCCGGGTGACCAGCGGCACATACACGTTGCAGTTGCCCTGTTTTGCCGACCTGACCCAGCCTTTTTCCTCCAACCGGTAGAGAAAATTCAGCACCGTAGCTGCTGCCCAGCCGGTGGCCTTGAGCTTTTGGCTGATGTCCCGCCGCGCCGCCGCGCCCGGGCACGCCCACACGGCCAGCATCACCTGTTCTTCCGCTGCCGAAAGCGGCCGCAGGGTATCTGGTAAGCCGTACATCTGTTGTACCTCCTTGAATGCATCCATTCCCCTCAGTCACCGTTTTGCGGCGGGACGATTTAGAATGGTCTCCGCTTTGCTCTGACCATTTTCAGCGGAATGACTATTTTATTTCGCGTTTGGAGTGACCGCGTTTGCGGAGCGCAGCGTAGCAATGAAAGCCCCAGTGGGGCTTTTAAGCGGCAGAGCGGTCTGCGTTAGCAGATGGAGGGGCTTTGCCCCGACAAGCTCTGCGGAGCGCGACAAACGCTATTTTCACGAGAGGGGCTGCAATGGTTAAAGGGAGGTCTGAATTGTAAATGCAGTTGACCGTTACGACCCTTCCTGTGAAAAAGTAGTTCCGAAACGCCCGCAGGCGTTTCGGAACTACAAATAAAAATAATTCTTCCGCTATTTATGCGCAAAGCGAACGCGGAGCGCATTTTTGATTGTTATACTGCATAAAACCAGAGCCGCCGTGCAGGGGTCTGCGCGGCGGCTTTGGTCACAGAAAGGAGAATAATATGAAAAAGCAGAGAAAGTCGGTTTAACCCATGGTCACCTGCACCGTTACCTCAGTACCGGCGGCAGCCAGCGGCAGTACGTTGCCGGAGATGGCCTTGCCGTCCACGGTAACGGCCTTGATGCCGTGCTGCACCCCGGCGGTGTTATCCACCGTGATGTGGTACACCGCACCGCGGAAGCGGCGGGTCACGGTAAAGCCGGACAGGGTGTGAGGAATGCAGGGGTCTACCTTCAGGCCGTCCAAGGTGGGCT
>OIZX01001920.1_pt1 | contig 9908 bp, 10 predicted proteins | sample 1588621 | NCBI WGS metagenome assembly OIZX01 (sample SAMN03283276) | human gut metagenome | biome: human-associated habitat; material: feces | host: Homo sapiens | place: Peru | collected 2012
GGCGGAGATCATGAAAGCGTATCCGTGGCAGTCCCGCCCGTTTCAGCACCCGCTGGAGCATGTGCAGAACGCTGTCCGGGGACATGGGGCCTCCGCTTGGCGATGGGAATACCCATTCGCTGTTACCCACCTTGCACTTTTGCATTTTCAGAACGCTTATCGCATCCGCTGACAGGGGCAGTGTGCGGTAGGCGTTTTTCGTTTTCAGCGGTGCCTCGACCACTTTGCCATTCTGCCGTGAGATGGCCCGTTGGATTTTCAGCACGCCACGGTCGAGGTCAACGTCTGTCCACTTTAGACCCAGCAGTTCACCACGGCGCAGTCCCGTGGCGAGGTCGAGGTAGTAGAGTTCGTACACGCCGCTGTCCCTGGCCTCCCGGAAGAAGGCGCTGAGCTGGTCGGCGGTCAGGGTTTTCATCTCCTTGTGTTCCACCTTCGGCAAGGCACAGCCCTGCGTTGGATTCCTGCTCACCAACTTCTGCTCGATGGCAAGGTTGTACGCCGAACCGATCATCTGGTGGATATTGCGGACAGTCTTTGGGGCCAGACCTTTCGGCTTTTTCTTGGCCTCAATGCGGTCTACTCGCCCGCCGTCCAACAGGTGTTTGTAGAATCTCTGCAAGTCCAGAGAGGTTAGGTCTGCCAGCGGAACGCTGCCGATCTGCGGCTTGATGTGGTTTTTCAGAAAACCTTGGCTGGTCTTGAACGTGGACGGTCTGAGTTTCACCTTGGCGTAGTTCTCCATCCAGACCTCCAGCCAACTACCTACCGTGTAGGTCTTGGCCCGTCCGTAGTCGATACCGACGTTTTCCTCGATGGCTTTTTTCAGTTTTTCTTTTACTTCCGCTTGCGTCTTGCCGAGGACGTTTTTGATGATGGCCTTGCCAGTTTCCGGATCGTGACCGACTGTGTACCGGCCCTCCCATCGACCGTCCTTTCGTTTGCGGATGTTCCCTTCCCCGTTCGCTCGTCTTTTCGGCATGGTATCAGCCCCTTTCGCAACGAACAATACCGTAACCAAGGGAACAAAGCTACCCGAAAGTCGAACTGTTATCAGAAAGTTATCATTTGCACCTCGGAGCCGCGCCGCCTTATCTTTGACTATTGCGGCGCAATTTTTGCGCTGCCGGAGGCGTTCTTCTTTGGTTACAGCGGTGCGATTTTTGAACGCTTGAAAGTCTCTTTTCATTGACTATAGCGGCGCAAAATGTGTGCGACCTGCGCCATCGGTCATGCGGATACGATTACCTTGATTTTCTTCAAAAGCAGCCATAAGGCACCACCAAAATCCTTGGGACATCTGCGTTTGCGGGAACCAAGACGCCAGCCGCTCTGAAATTTTCTTCAAAAGGCGCCACAACCGACTGCGCTGAAATCCCCGTCAACTGCCCGCACTGCGGGCAGAAGTGATTGGGCAGAGCGTCGGTTCCGACGCCAGCCCTTTATCCTGCTTTCTTTTTCGTCTTCGGAAAAGCTGTAAAAAACGCAAGAAACGCAGTCATTCCAAGGCTTTCAGCACATCAGGCAACACCTCCGACACAAACGCCGCAACGTTCGTTTCAATGGGTTGCGGCGGGTACACACGCCACCCCAGCCCCTAACCGCGCACACAGCGGCTCATAGGGCGAAACAGGGGCGTTTCGGATGGGGGCGCTGTCACTACCCTCGGAGCGTTTTGCGCGGTTCGGGAACCCTGCGCAGCCGAGTGTCAGAACGGCATACTTTGCCGCTTTTGAGCCTTGGTCGAGGGGCGCTCCCGAAGAACGCAGAGAGCCTGCGGGACAGCGACGCGCTCATGCGCGTCGCTGTCCCGAGGCGTCGCGGCCCCGCTGGGCTGCGTGATCCCATTGCTGTTTCTCTTGCCGCACCGATGGGCTTCGCGGTTTTGCTCAGCCGCATCGTTGGCGCACAGAAAATTGAGCGCCTGTTCTTTAGTTACAGCGGTGCGGTTTTTGAACCGCTGTTCGCGTCGATCCATGCGAGAAACTTATCCCTTGGAACGACGATCCGACTGCCGATTTTGAGCGCGGGGAATCCGTTGCCATGCACCAGCTCATAGGCACCGGCACGGGAGATCCCAAGCACCGCAGCGACCTCTGCGACGGAGAGCATCAGCGGTAGCTCGTCATAGCTTGTGTAGGTGGAATGTTTCATCGTTCCCTTCCTTTCGTTATGCGCCGGGCAGCATATCCATTGCGGACAGCTTGCGCTGAATTTGCTGCCGTTCTGCTGCGCGTTCGACCGCAGATAGTTGACGTGCGTGAAAAATTTCTATGGCTTCACGGATCGGCCGGATGGTGTAGCGCAGGTTGCCGTTCTTCTTGATGCCGGAACGCATCAGCACAGAGGTCGGTTCAGTACAGATGAGACCCTTCTCCGCGAGCGCATCGACGTACCGCATGACTGTATTCTTTGCGCGTCCAACGGCCTTGCCGATCGTGGTGTAGCTCGGCCAGCACTGGTAGGAGCTGCGGTTTTCAAGGCAGCGGAGGTAAGCGTAGACCGCAATCTCGCTTGCGTCCAGCCCAAGAGAAAAGATTTCGTTCGGCATTGTAAAATAGTTTTTGCTGAGAAATTGATTCATGGTGTGTCCTCCTGTTCATCGGGATGGAAGAATTGAATGAACTCCTTTGCGGAATAGACGATGCCCAATTCCTTGAGCTGCTGGTAGCGGATCAGGTCACAGACGGTGCGCAGACTGATCTCCGCGTATTCCAACAGCTTATCGGTCGCCAGCATCTGTTGGTAGGCGTCCAATTTGGTCGGTTCGTCCGGCGATTGGAAGAAGGCGAGCAGTTCATCTTCGGTTGGGATGCTGTCCGGTGCGTCATGCTGCATCTCCTGCCGAATGTAGTCGATGACCTCCCGCTCGACTTGGGAGGTCAGGAAATGTAGCAGATGTTCATTTTGTTCGAATGGATTCATGGTCATACACGCTCCTTGTGATCAGGTGAGACGATCGTGACTGCGGCCAACCCAGTCGGAAAATTTGTCTCTCACTGATAAGGACACTCAGAGCGTGTTTGTAAACCAGAGAACAGAAATTTTTTCAAAAAACTGGGAAGCCCTGTCATGAGACAGAGCTTCCCAGCTTTTCATGCAGCTTTTTCAGTCGCTTTGATACCGCCATTCTGGAGATGCCGTAGATCTGGCCAATCTCATCCATCGTCAGCTCACCGCTGTAACGGAGGGAGAGCAGGTTTTGACCTTGCACGTCCAGTTCTGTAATGGCTCCCCGCAGATTTTCAAGCCGGAGGTTCCTGAGCGCCGCATCTTCCGCGGGACGCTTGACGCAATCCGAACCGGACGGCACCGTTTCAAACTCACTTTTACTCAGGTGCCTTGCGTCCTGTTTGTCCTGCGCCTGCTGCCGTTTCCGATCCTGCTCAAGGAAGTCCGCGACCTCCTTTGGCACCGATACTTGCTCACCATTGTAGACGATAACGACGTTGTCGTTCATTTGTGTCCTTTCCGCTTTCGACGGAAGGGTACACACCCGCGCTGCCGGTACAGCGCCAAAAACTGTCGACCTTCATGGAACTTCCTGCGTACAGGGTGGTCATAATGCCCTACGGGGCCCATGAATGCCTGAGGCCACACTTACGGTGTGGACCTCACCGGAAAGCTGCGAGATTCGGCTTTCGCCTGTTACCAATATAATAGAAAGTTTGAAGAGTTGTCAAGAAGAAGGATACTGATGATTATGATTCTTGCGGCAGGAAGAATCAGGCTGCCGCAGGCATCAGGTCAGGGGAGAAAAACCGTAGCTATTGGACAGCGCGTCAATTTTCTGCCCTGCCTTGCACATGGGACAATCCTTGACAAGACTGGTCACATATCCGGGGATATCCTCCGGGGAAAACAGGCTGATCACGGGGATGTCGCCCACCTGCTTCAAGGCGCTGAAGACAGCTGCGACCCCCTGCGTGGTGCCTCCGTAATACTCGATGCACTCGAGTGCGCGAGCCGCGGTCTTTCCCGAATTCACCGTGGAGATCAGCAGCAGGACATTCTTTTCAGACACCATGGGGCGAAGATTATCCCGGAAGATCAGAAGTCCGTTGGAATCGTGCTCCGGTGCGACGACGCAGATATTTTTTTCGCTGCTCAGGGAAAAGAGATTCTTCTGAGAGAGCTGGCGGGCGAGAAACGTACCGATGACCTCGCTGCCGTCCAGGCAGACGACCGTATCGATCTCCTTTTCATAGACATAGTGATTGGCAAGAGAGGCGGCAGCGATATTGGCCATTGCACATTCATGCTTCATGCGGGTGATGTCGAGATAATGGCTGTTGTGAGAGTGGCGGGTCGCAAAATGCCCGTGGTATGCGGTCAGCTTCAAATCGTTTGCTTCTCTGGATTTGATGATCATTGCGCTCATAGCTCCATCCTCCTTTTTGTCTGCCAAAGTCCTGAATACAGGCAATGTTTTCCCTTACATTGTGTAGACCGCAGCGGCGCGGAAGCCGTCCGGCAGCGCAAAGAGAACCTCGGGAGAGAGCTTCCGGGTCACTCTCCCCGCCCCACTGCGCGGCAACGACAACGGCCGAAAAGCGAAGCGGTACGATGTCAAGATCCGGCACCGCGTTGATCGGAAAAGAGAGAATTCAGCGATTCTTTTTAGCTTCCAGAAAGTCGTTCAGTTCGGAATTGATGATATCCGTGATGAACATGTGGCCCGGGGCATGGGTGATAGCAATGGGCGGTTTCGCATTTTCGACCGCCGCCTGCGGCGTCACGCCGCAGGGCCAGAACACGGGAATCTCACCCTCGTAGAAATCAACCGCCTCGCCGTAGTCAGGCTTCATCACATCGGCAACGCCGACCTCGGCGGCATCGCCCATGTGGACGGGCGCGCCGTGGACATTCGGCATTTTGACGGTGATGTCATACGCCTTTTTGGCGTTTTCCGGCGTCATGGGGCGCATGGAGCAGACCATAGGACCGCAGAACGGGCCGGCCGGCTCGGTCATGATATTGGTCTTGAACATCGGCACATTGCGTCCCTGCGCGATGTGCCTGACCTCGATGCCCTCGCGCATGAGCGCTTCCTCAAACGAGAACGAGCAGCCAATCAGGAAGCCGACATAGCCCTCCTTCCAGTAGCCGCTTACGTCGGTCAGCTCCTTGCCGTCCCACTTACCGTCGCGGTAGATGCGGTATTTGGGAATGTCGGTGCAGATGTTGCCGCCCTCGCCCATGTCGTGGGTTTCGGGCGTACCACGGACGATCTCGAGAATGGGGCAGGGGAAGGGGTTGCGCCGGGCAAATTCCTCAAAATCTCCCGCATATTCCGGCGGCAGGATGATGAGGTTGGCCTGCGCGTAGCCGCGGCACATACCGGCGGTGGGGAAGTCGATGACGCCCTCGCGGATGAGCTTGCGCACCTCGCTCGGCTTCATATCGATATAAGGTGTAATATCAAAGGCCATGTGTCGTTCCTCCTATTACTATTATTTTTTGCGTTTTAGGGCTGCGTCAACGATTCATGGCGCTGCGCAGGCAGTTCAGCGTAGCGCGCTGCGCAAGCAGAGCCTCCTGTGCAGCGGCGATGGAGACCTTTTCGAAGCGCACTTTGTCGCCTGCCTTGAGCTGGGCGAGAATGCGAAAGTCTGCGGAGATGACGTTGGCGATTTTTGCATATCCGCCGGTGGTCTGGCGGTCGGCCAGCATGATGATCGGCTTACCCGCCGATGGCACCTGGACGGCGCCAAAGGCGATGCCGTCGGAGATGATGTCGCCGCTTTTAACGTGTTCGATCAACTCGCCATCAAGACGGCAGCCCATGCGGTCAAACTCCGGCGTGAGAGTGTAAACGCTGCTGAGAAAGGTCGTGATGCCACGCTCGGTGAACGCATCGTCCTGCGGGCCGAGTACGATGCGCAGCTTATATTCTGCGCGCGGCATGAACTCGGGCGAGGTGTGGCGCAAGCCGAGGTTCTTGAGGTCGGTCTTGGGCGCGCGGAAGGCGATGACGTCGTCCTTTTGCAGCTTGCGGCCCTGATAGCCGCCGATCTTTGCTTTCATATTCGTTGAGCGGCTGCCCATAACTACGGGAATATCGAGTCCGCCCGCAAAGGCTACAAACGCGCGGCAGCCGGTGCGCAGCATGGTGAAGCGCAGCGTCTGGCCCGCATTGACGGGAATGGCGCGGTAGGTATCGATACGCTGACCGTCAAGCGTCGCGCCAAGGTCGCCGCCGGTGATTGCGATGATGTTGGGCGCATCAAAGCGGATATGGGGACCCATCATGGTACATTCGAGTACGGCCTCGCCCTCGTCGTTGCCGACGAGAATGTTGGCGATGGACGCGCTGCGCGGATCCATCACGCCGGAGACGGACACGCCGAACTGCTGGTAGCCGATGCGGCCGAGATCCTGCACGCTGGTGAGCATGCCAGGGTTGAGAATGGTGATGCTCATGCCTGCTCCGCCTCCTTTCTCGGGTAGGTGTGAACCGTATAGCCGCTGGAGGCCTCCAGCGCGGCGATACGGTCAAATTCCGCCTGATCGATGGCGTAGAACTTGATGTACTGGCCTGCCTTGGGCAGGATGGGAACGGCGCGGTCAGGGTCGTACATGCGCACGGGCGTGCGGCCGATAAGCTGCCAGCCGCCCGGGGAGTCGATGGGATATACGCCCGTCTGGCTGCCGGCGATGCCGACGCTGCCGGCGGGAATCCTGACACGAGGTTGGGCAAGGCGCGGCGCGGCAATTTCCTCGCTCATACCGCCAAGATAGGTGAAACCGGGGGTAAAGCCCAGCATATAGATGAGATATTCCGTGGAGGTGTGAATCCGGATGATCTCCTCAGGCGTTTTGTGATTGTGCTCGGCGACAAAGCCAAGGTCGGGGCCCATTTCCTTCCCGCCGTAGAGCACGGGGATCTCCAACACATCGCTTGGCGGAATCCGGATGTGGTCAAGCTGATTGAGCAGGCCCTTGAGTTTTTTGACAAGCGCACCGTAGGGGATGACCTCAGGGTCGTAGTGAACCATCAGCGAGCGGTAGGTCGGCACGAGCTCCGCGATCCCGGGGAGTTTGCTCTCGGTGAGCGCGATGCTAAACGCGCGAATCTGTGCGTTGATGTGCTCACTGATCTCGTTGCCGAATTCCACGGTTACGGCTGAGTCACCGCTGAGCAGGAATCTGATGTCGGACATATCGTTCTCCTTTCAGGCGGAGCCGGCCTGTGGGACAGACCGGCTCGCGGAATGGTGCAGGTTCGTTACGCGAAGAGCTTGGCAAGGTTGGGCAGCGCCGTGACGGCAAGGTAGCCCGCGACACCGACCACACACCAGCCAAGAACCTGCAGCCACACAGGGTGCTTGTACTCGCCGACGATGGACTTCTTGTGGCAGCCAAGCAGCATGCAGCACAGGGAAATTGGCAGGATCAGGCCGTTGAGAGCACCGGCCAGGATGACCATGCGCTTCGCGCCGCCGAGGATCGCCATAACAAGCGTGGAGAAAGCGATGAAACCGACGATGAACCACTTGTCGTTCTTGGCGATGAAGGGGTGAACGGTCTTGAGGAAGGAGACGGAGGTGTAGGCCGCGCCGATGACGGAGGTGATACCGGCGGAGAACAGCGCGAGACCGAAGAGACGGTAGCCGATGTCGCCGGCAGCAAGGCGGAAAGCCTCGGCTGCGGGGTTGGCAGCGCCAGTGACAGCCGCGACATTTTCAGCCACAACGACCGTACCGGCCGTGCAGACACCGAGCACGCACAGGAACAGCAGGATACGAACGCTGCTCGAGACACAGATGCCGGTCAGGACGGACTTGCGGAAGTGCTTGACTTCTTCCGGCTTGCCGCCCCAACCCGCGTCAAGCAGCTTGTGTGCGCCCGAAAAGGTAATGTACCCGCCGCAGGAGCCGCCGAGCAGCGTGACCATGACGGGAATGAGTTCCTTGGGATTCTCAGGGGTAAAGATATGGACGACCGCATCGCCGACGGGGGGCTTGGCCATAAAAGCCACGACCAGCATGACGACGATAATGATGCCGCCGAGGATCTGGGCGACCTTGCCGACGATGTCGTTTGCCTTCTTGGAAAGGAAAATGCAGATGGCAAGCACGCCGCCGATGATGACGCCGGCCTTTTCGGGAATGCCGATCATGGCATTGAAGCCGAGTGACACGCCGCCGACATTGCCGATATTGAACGCAAGACCGCCAAGCACAACAAGCACGACAAGAAGATACCCGAGACCGGGAAGGACCTTATTGGCAATCTCCTGACCGCGCAGGCCGGAAACGCCGACGATGGACCATACATTGGTCTGCGCGATCATATCCATGATGATGACGCAGACGATGACGAAAGCGAAAGAAGAGAGATACTTTGCGGTGAATTGCGAGGTCTGGGTCAGAAAGCCGGGGCCGATGGCGGATGTCGCCATCAGAAAGGCCGCGCCAAGGCTGACGGAAAGTGAGCGCTTCTGGGTGGTTTCGTTACTCATGATCATCCTCCTGAAATATTGCCGCAGTGCGGCAGATTTGGGGTGTTGGTCTTTGCGGAACGGAACAGCTGGAAACGAGGCTCTTTTTATACGATCTCGTGGATGGGGGCAATCTCCACGCCACGGGCGGTGAGCTGCGTGCGGATATTTTTAACGAATTCGACGGCCGAAGGGTTGTCACCGTGGACACAGATGGAGTGAGCCGCGATTTCGACCTCCTCGCCGGTGATGGCCGTGACCTTGCCCTCGGTGACCATGCGGACGGTGCGCGCGATGGCCTCGTCCTTATCGTGGATGACGGCGCCGGGCAGCTTGCGCGGCACAAGCGAGCCGTCGGCCTGATAGGCGCGGTCGGCAAAGACCTCGTTTGCGACGCGCAAGCCCAACTGCTTGCCTGCATCAATCATCTTGCTGTTGGCAAGGCCAAGCAGGATAATGCTCTCGTCTACCTCGGCAATCGCCTCGGCGATGGCAAGCGCCAGATCCATGTCTTTACCAGCCATGTTGTAGAGAGCGCCGTGGGGCTTGCAGTGCTGGAGCCTGATACCCTCTGCCGCAGCGAAGGCCATCAGCGCGCCGAGCTGATACTTGACATACGCCTTGACCTCCTTGGGCGAGACGACCATGTTCCTGCGGCCAAAGCCCATCAGATCGGGGAAGCCCGGGTGTGCGCCGACGGCGACGCCTGCCGCCTTGGCTGCGGCAACGGTCTTTTCCATCACCAACGGATCTCCTGCGTGATAGCCACAGGCCACATTGACAGAGGAAACATGCGCGATGACCTCGTTGTCGAGCCCGATGGTATACGCGCCGAAGCTCTCGCCGAGGTCGCTGTTGAGATCTACCTTGTACATACTGAAATACCCTCCTTTTTATAGTTGGTCTACAGGGTTTTTCGAGCAAACGGCGTTCCAATTTGATCAATGGAAGCGCTCTTTCAAAAATGTCTGCTCTCCTCTCCCTTGATGATGTCATTTTACAGGATACCGCCGGAAAAAGCAAGAATAATAATACATGGTCTTAGTTGTCACAACAGCAGTATGATTCTGTCTTGCAAAATGCGATTTCGCAGGTTGGATTTGGGCATCAAGGAACGATAAGTCCTTTGCCGGAGCAGCTTTGGCGAGACTTTGCCTTTGACCACATAAAATGCCGTAGGCATGTGTAGAACACAGTGGAAACTCGGGCCGCAAGATGTTAGGAAAAGAATTAAAATCGAGAAAAACCGCTAAAGGCGACTGAAAATACAGAAGAAAGGCTGCGACAGCTTCTTTGATTGGTACAGCGGTGCGTTTTTGGAACGAAAATGAGGATGCTGTAACAGGTCCGTTATTGTACATTATCCACTTTCCGGTGTACAAGGTTTGAAAGGGCTGTGGTAGTGGCTTTTTATCCCCGCCCTTGACACGCCCATAAGCTGCTGTTATTTTGCAGGCAAGGCGGG
>OIZX01001924.1_pt1 | contig 9896 bp, 10 predicted proteins | sample 1588621 | NCBI WGS metagenome assembly OIZX01 (sample SAMN03283276) | human gut metagenome | biome: human-associated habitat; material: feces | host: Homo sapiens | place: Peru | collected 2012
CTGCTCCGAAAAAAGGCATAAAAAATACCGCCCGAAACCCGGACGGTGTGACCCAAAAGTGACCCAAAACGGCAAGCTGCGCCATTTCAAACAATGTCAAAAAATTAGAAAAATCCAGATATTCGTAGTGAATACCTGGCATTTTTATGGCACGTTGCACCAAAAAGATATTTTGCTTTTTTGTGTTATCGAAGGCTATTTCTCCTTCATAAACCAGGAGTCAAGAGGATGACTCTTGGGTTATTTCATTTTTGCCCGAAATCTGCCATAATACAGTCAGCCAAAGGGCGACAACTTATGATGACAATGTGGTATTCACCTTCAAGGACAGGAAGGAAGTCACGATATAGGGAATAATATAACAGGCCGCTTTGATGGTTGATTTCCGTCTCGCGGCCTGTTTGTAATGAATGATTATCTACTGTCTTTCGGAAACTGTGGTTTCAGAACAGAATCCTTTAGTGCTATGCTCTTATCTCTGCCCGGATACATGATGTAATAAGGCGGAATCTCGTTTGCCTTTTTCAAGAGCTCTTTTATCAGCTTTGCCTTCCCAAGCCACAGTTTGAGAGGATTGATCTTCGGAAGGTCTTCCTCCGTAATCTTACCCTTCATACCGCCGAATTTCATGACTCTTTCTTTGATATAGCGAAGGTCATATCTGGCAGGATTCACCTCGATGATTTCCTTATCCAGACCCGTAAGCATGTAAACTGCCTCCAGCGGTGTGCGGACAGAGGTTTCAATGGTGAACACCACATCACGGGGAACCTCGACATATTGTCCAATGAGAGCGAGATTTGTGCAGTCCTTCGGAATGATCGTCGGGCGGTCGCTTTCCTTGCGAGGCATGAACTGCGAGGTGATATAGGGCATCATACAGGTAGAGATATGGGAATGTGCCAGCACCTCATCCTTAATATCCAACATTCCAAAATGGTACAGCATCTCTTCAATGATCTCATTTCCTGTGCACTCCGCCATAGGCTTTTTGATATAGCTGCCAATACGCTCTCCAAACAGGCCATCTCCCCACAGAACGTCACGGTTCTTCTCCCGCTGATCCGGGAAATAGTCCCTATCATAAATGACCAGCGACATTTCCCAACCGGAATCCATGAAGGTGATTCCGCCGCCCGTACCGCTCTTGCTTCCGGTCATCTTCTCCAATCGTTCAAAAAATTCGGGATAGTCTTCTACGGTGAGGAAAAAACTCATCCATTTGGTCTTGTCGATATGGCTTAAGAACTTATCTGGATTGCCGAACTTTTTATTCCGTGCGGCAAGGTTTTTCCATACCGTGAACAAGCCCATATCTTCCGTGTCCCGGTTAATTTCAGCGATATGTGTATTATCACCGTAGGAGGCGTTTGTCATCATGGAGCCGCTGGTAAGAAGGACGTAATCCTGAGCTCTTACAGGAATGGTTTCCTGATTCTTGATCTTAATACCGTAAACCGTATTGCAGGCCTCATCCATTTCCAGATCATAGACTGCAGTGTCCATACGGAAGGTGACACCCTGATCCTCCAACCATTTATGAATCGGCTTGATCACAGAATCCTTGTCATTGCGTTTTGTATGCAGAATGCCCTCCAGATAGTCGAGCCTGTTCAGAAGGCCGAATCGGTTGAAATACCGCTGCGCCTCCAATGCACTGTGATAGGGCTTAAAAGCCAGCATAGAGTGATAGCACCACCACAGAGAGCTATGGAAGAACTCGCTGTCCTTTCCGAAATAGTCCTCAATCGTCATATCCTCCAGATCCTTTTCCGGGATGCTGGTGAAGTGCTCCATTTTCAGGAGCAGCTCCGGACTCATGCGGTAGTCATGCACCTTTTCGTAAATATGTCCCTGTTTGCACAGGAGTCTGCTTTCGGAATGGATCGGCATATCCTTATTGGCTCTTACTGATTCATCAAGCACCGAGATCGATGGATCTTCCAAGGACGGGATCTTGCTGCACAGATACCAAAGGCACTCCATAAATGGCTCCAGTTCACGCTCACCGGGGCAGATATAGCCCGCTTCCCCGGAATAAGCGTCACAGCAGCCGCCAAGGGAATTTCGTTTTTCATACAGCGTGATGTTCTTTCCCGGCATTCCGGCATCATCAATCAGAAAGACCGCTGCCGCAAGGCCGGCTATTCCTCCGCCAATGATGTGGGCGTTCCTTTCTTCTATACCTTCAGGTGCGGGAGCCTTGTAAAACAGATTGTAAATGTTCATGGCATACATTCCTTTCTGAAAAGTTTTCAAAACAGTGTTGAAATCACAACACTGTCTATATTATAATAAGGAATGTACTATGGAGCAACCATTGATGTTATGCGAAGTGTTGATATATCCACACTCAACGCATATTAGTCGATATATTCAGGAGGAAATTTATGAAGGCAAAGAACCTGAACGCTTCATCTGTAAAAACAAGAAACCTCATAAGAGATACTTTTGCAGAGCTGCTTTACGAAAAGAAAAATATTAACAAGATCACAGTGACAGAGCTGGTGCAGCGAGCGGACATTAACCGGAGCACTTTCTATTCTCACTATGATGATGTGCGGCACGTTGCGGAGGATATTAAAGCCGAAACACTGAAAGCCTTCTTTGAGAACAAAACCATATCCAATGTACATGACATTGAACCTTTCTTTGATGAGATTTATGCCTATATCAAGAAGAACGATTCCTTCTTCCGGTTGATCTTCATCTCAGATGAAGTGACGAATTTTGTGCGTCATCTGGGCAACATCTGTAAAGGACGAATTTACGAGGCAGTAAACAAAGACGACTCTATTCGTGATAAACACCTGCTTGAACTGGAAGTTTCTGCATTTTCGGACGGCATCGCCATGCAGTTTATCCGTTATTATCACAATGACTATAACGTGACGCTGGAGGAGATCATCGAGTGCGGTAAACTCTGGTGTAGAACGATGATCGAACGCCGATCAGAGAAGACCGTCATGTTAAAGGAATGAGGCTGCAGAAACAAAAACTCTTCCAAGCGGTATATGGGTTCAGTCTCATCCTCGGCTTCTGTCATCACCTTGTGCCGCAGATAGGTGTTCTCCACCTTCGTGACATTGGCGTCACAATCCAGAATTCCAGATCAGCTTAAATGGGCTGAATACATATCGCAAACCGACGAAAACCGTGTTGTAAGGATACACTGTCTGGGTGCGATCAAGGCAACGACATCAAAGTAGTCATTAGACAGACTAAGGCTCCCACACTGCCATCATCGGCGGCGGGGAGAGCAAGAATGGAGGAGAATGCAATCGTAGAGGCACTGAGATATTTCCAGATGATTCCGAGTGAATCGTAGGATGATTCGGCTTATAAGAAAGAGAAAATTTAACTAATGCTATTAAACCTTCAGACATTGGGAATAAAACCTTATGTTTGTAGGCTTTTTGTTCATGATAATAGAATGTTTGCGGAGCGTGCATTCTATTGTATACAGAAAAATTTTTCGTGGATATAATAAACATGACATATAGCTGTCGTGTTGAATTAGGTAAGATATGTATGGAGTGTAAGAAACGATGAAAATAGATAGACTTATCGGTATATTGTCAATCTTACTGCAGGAAGAAAAGACAACGGCTCCTGAACTGGCAGAAAGATTTGAGGTTTCTCGAAGGACAATAAATCGGGATATTGAAGACCTTTGTAAAGCAGGTATTCCTATAAAAACTGCACAGGGTACCGGTGGTGGTATCAGTATTATGGATGGATATCGTATGGACAGGATGATTTTGAGTTCCAAAGATATGCAGATGATTCTTGCGGGTTTGCGGAGTCTTGACAGTGTGAGCGGAAGCAGGTACTACAGTCAGCTGATGGAGAAAATCCAGACCGGATCATCAGAGTTCATCAGTGGAAGAGACTCTATGCTGATTGACTTATCTTCATGGTATAAGGGTTCTCTTGCTCCAAAGATCGAGGTAATACAGAGTGCAATAGAAAACAGGCGCATCATACGATTTAAGTATTATGCTCCGTCCGGAGAGAGCAACCGAAGGGTAGAACCATATTATCTGGTTTTCCGGTGGTCGAGCTGGTATGTATGGGGGTGGTGTTTAGAACGTAAAGATTACAGGCTGTTCAAACTGAACCGTATGGATTGTGTTGTTGAAACAGACCATGGATTTCTGCGCAGAGAAGTACCAATGCCGGATTTGTCAAATGAGAAGATATTTCCGGGTGGGATAAAGGTAAAAGCTCTTTTCACACCGAATATGAAGTGGCGGCTGGTTGAAGAATTTGGACCGAACTGCTTTACAGAAACGGACGATGGAAGGCTGCTCTTTTCAGCAGACTATACGGATATGGATAATCTTGTGACATGGCTTATGACATTTGGAGCAAAAGTAGAGGTGCTTGAGCCCGAAGAAGTGCGGGACATTATTCGCAGGAATGCAGAGGAAATATTAAAAATCTATGGAGGATTAGAAAAATGAGATTAGACGGTTTTGGGTTGTTTGTTGATGATATGGCAAAGATGATTCGTTTTTACAAGGATGTTCTCGGATTTGAAATTAAGGAAGAAGAGAACACTTCCAATGTTTATCTTGTGAAAGACGGAACACTTTTTTTACTGTATGGACGGAACGATTTTGAGAAGATGACAAACCGACGATATGAGTATATCAAGGGTTTGAATGGTCATTCTGAAATAGCGCTATATGTTGATACTTTTGAAGAGGTAGACGAGGCATACAAGAAGGCTGTGGAAAATGGTGCAACATCTGTGCTTGAACCGGAACTTGAACCTTGGGGACAGAGAACCTGCTATATTGCTGATCCGGAAGGAAATATGATAGAGATTGGTTCCTGGAATAAGCCTTATGAAGAGAAGGACTTAGAGGGGGTGTAAAGGATATGGCTTTTGACTACAAGAAGGAATATAAAGAATTTTATATGCCGAAAGGCACACCGGCTATCGTAACTGTTCCGAAAATTAACTATATAGCGGTGAGAGGAAGCGGTAATCCAAATGATGAAGATGGAGAATATAAGCAGGCTATTGGACTTCTATATGGAATTGCATTTACGATTAAAATGAGCAAAAAGGAAGATCATCAGATTGATGGATATTTCGATTATGTCGTGCCGCCATTAGAGGGATTCTGGTGGCAAGAAGGCGTGTCCGGAATTGATTATGCGCGCAAGGAAGATTTCAAGTGGATTTCTGTTATTCGCTTGCCTGATTTTGTTAGCAGGGAAGATTTTGACTGGGCAATCAGAAAAGCTACCGAGAAAAAGAATCAGGATTTCTCTAAAGTTGAGTTCTTTTCCTATGATGAAGGTCTGTGTGTACAGTGTATGCATATCGGATCGTATGACCATGAGCCTGCTACGGTAGATGCAATGCACAGATTTATGGAAGAACAGGGATATACACTTGATATAACGGATCAGAGGATGCACCATGAGATTTATCTGAGTGATGCGCGGAGAGTGGCACCTGAGAAATTGAAGACTGTGGTCAGGCATCCAATAAAGACTATGGGGAAATAGGAGGAAAAAGATATGGCATCAACAAAGGCATATTTGGACTTTGTTTTGGAACAATTATCAGGACTGGATGAAATCAGCAGTCGGGCAATGATGGGATCATTCATTCTTTATTACCGTGGAAAGGTTTTTGGTGGAATATATGATGACAGACTTTTGGTAAAGCCGGTTCCGGTGGCGGTGAAAATGATGCCGGATGCTGAGATGGAACCGCCATATGATGGTGCGAAAAAAATGATTCTGGTTGATGATGTGGATAATCGGCAGTTTCTGTGTGAATTGGTTGAGAGCATGTGGGAAGAATTGTCGGAGAGAAAATCTAAAAAGAAAAATGTATCTGATATTTATTATTGAATTTATAATTTTATCAGTTATAACTTATAAAATGACAATTTAACGATTAGATTGAGATATAAAAAGTTCGGAAGCCCAGTGCTTTTGAACTTTTTATATTTACATTGAATATATGAATATTATGGTGTAATATTATTTCATAATAATGAAATTTATAATAATGAAATATAGGAGATAAATAAAATGACTATTAGCGAGAGGATATTAAAGGTATTAAAAGATAGGAATATGACACAGGTTGAGTTCGCAAAACAGGTCGGTATAGCGACCAGTACCATCAGCGAATGGAAGAAGAAAAAGACAAATCCGGCGGCGGATAAAATTATGAATATTTGTAATGTGTTGCAGATTACGCCGGAGCAGCTTCTTACCGGAAAAGGAATTGAGGATGAGGAAGAGATTGCGGCGGCAAGTCCGGAGAGCAGATTTACGCCTTATGATATTCAGTTGATTGAAGATTTCCATGGACTTAAGGAAGAACAACAGAAGAGACTGGTGACTTATATGGAGGCTTTGAAGAAGATAGAAAGCCTGGAGAACATGTAGTTGTGAAGTCGCAAATTACGACTTCACGAAAGGACGGTTTATGGGAGAAGTATTAGGATTAAATACAGTAGATAATATCATAAATAGTATTTACATAATTCGTGGACAGCAAGTTATGCTGGATTCTGATTTAGCAAAAATATATGGCTATGAGGTAAAACGATTAAATGAACAGGTAAAAAGAAACATTAAGAGATTTCCGGAAGATTTTATGTTTCAGTTAGTTGAAAGTGAAATTCCAGATTCTTTAAAGTCGCAATTTGCGACTTTAAACATTAATGAAAATAAACGTGGTATGCATATAAAGAAGATGCCATATGTATTCACTGAACAGGGAATTTATATGTTGGCTACGGTATTAAAAGGAGAGTTGGCAGAACAGCAGAGTATTTTTATCATGCGTGCATTCAAAGAGATGCGTCATTATATTAGACAAAACAGTCAGTTCGTCACGCAATCGGAAATGAATCTGGTTACAGCAAAAGTATCGGAACTATCCGTTCAGATGGCAGATGTAGTAGATCGGCAGAAACAAACAGAAAAATCAATGGAAGAGATTCGAAAGAGCATTGATGTTATGAATGAGAATTTTATTACAGAGAAAGATTTTAAAAATTTTGTAATCTATAAGGGACAGAAGTTTGAAGCAGATGTAGCCTACATAGACATTTATCAACAGGCAACAAAATCTATTTATGTGGTGGATGATTATATGAATACCAAGACATTACAACTTTTGTCGCAAAAACAATCCGGTGTTGAGGTAATTCTTTTTACAGAGAATGGTCATGGGAAAAAAGGTTTTCTTACAAGTGCTGTGGTTAAGGACTTTATAAATCAATATCCAACACTTAGAATCAAACCTAATCCGGATTGCCATGATAGATGGATCATTCTTGATTATGGGTTACCTGCAGAATCCGTATATCATTGTGGTGCTTCCAGTAAAGACGCGGGTAAAAAGTTATGTGCAATAAATAAAGTGGATTCTGTTCAAATGATTCATCCTGTAATAGATAGGTTGCTTTTATTGCCGGATAAACAGATATAACCTGTAGCTATAATTTTTTAACTTTATCGCCCTCAAACATGCTATACCCTGTAGGATTTTTACGAAATTCCGATGGAGAAATCCCAAGGCATTTTGGTGATTGTAATAAGGCATCCCAGAAATAACCTGATCTCTTCGAGGATGGTCATATTCCCTGGATGACATTATGCGTAGTCCGGGTAATGAGGTCTATGCACTCAGATCCAGATTTCGTCCAATCACTGCGGCAGCATCGGCGGATTTTTTGTTCTGCTGGTAAGGATTGCTCTCGTCACTGTAGCTGATCTTAGTCGTGGTGGTGCCGCCGGCAGTGTAGACAGTGCCGCATTCGGGACATACCGCGGTCCGCAGGGATACTGTGGCGGAGAGAACTTTACCGTTGTTCTGTGCAGCTTTGTTGTAGGCATTGGTTACATGCTCCTGCTCATGGGCGCGGACCCTGGAAGCGGAAGCCTGCGGAGAGATATGGGAAGCAGATTTGAAAGAGACCATCTCATCGGAACCGTCCTGATATTTGCGGTTCTTGCAGGTCTCACATTCTGCGGGAGAAGATTTCCTGCCGGGCTTTTCTACATCGGATTTTCCGGGATTTACTACCATACCCTTCTCTTCGGGCCGTGCGGAAGATACCGCACCGGTAGAATAACCGTATCCGTAATTGCCGGTCAGACTATAATTATTATAATAATCGATTCCGTAAATACCTGTCATGGAGCTTCTCCTTTCTGCATAATGCTTTGATTCATTACGTATATGTCTTCTAGTTGCCCTCATTGTAGCACCTGTATCCGGTGAGAGCAAGTTAAGATTGCCGAAAAATCCGCTCTACTTCGGAAATTACCGAAGTCGTTCCCAAGATTACGATGGGATCCGGACAAGAACCTGTCAGAGTCAGTGCTTGTTTCACGGAGTCTGTCCATATCGTGCCAATACCCTCTTCTGCCAATGACTCCTGCTGTTTTTGGGAAAAATGATAATGCGGATTCCCGGATTTGGTGAGAATGATTCGGTTCGCAACTTCCCTCATGGACCGGATCACCCCTGCGTAATCTTTATCCTCCGGAATCCCCACAATTACCGTACAATTCGAAATCCCCAGATGACACAGAACTTCTTTTACATTTTCACAGCTGGCGGAATGGATGCACGCATCCAACAGGATAAACGGATCCGAACTTAGAATCTCCATCCGCCCCGGATGATGGATCGCAGACAGCTGGAGGCGAATCTGATTGCACATTGTATCTGAAAATATATACAGAGTATCGGATTCCCGGCAAAGATCCGCCATGACATCCATACATACAGCAAGTGCCAGTGCACAGTTTTTTGCCTGGTGTTCTCCCAATAACGGAATCTGTAAATCCGGATAAATGTTATCTCCGATCACCACATCAAATAGCATGCCGGAACAGGTATAGCGGATATTTTCTGCCTGAAAATCCCGACCGTATATTTTATAGGGAACCTGCATAGCCTTAGCACGGCGAACCAGAACCTCCAGTACTTCCGGTTCCTGTTCGGCAAAATACACGCATTTCTGCTCTCCGGTGATGACGTGGGATTTATCTTCCGCAATGGCAGCTAACGTATCTCCCAGCTCTCTTGTATGCTCTAAGAAAATCCGGTTGATCACGGCATAATCGTGACGAATGTTGTTTACATCATCATATTTTGCACCCTTTCCGCATTCAAATACATTGAAATCCGTATGCTTTTCCGAAAAATAAGTCAGTGCCAGGTCCGCCTGAATGCCCATGGGGCTGATACATACCGAATCCGGCAGATCGGAGGCAATGTCCAGAATTTCCGGCCGGATCTGTGTCATCAGACGGCAAAAGTCGGCTTCACTGATCATGGTATCATTGACGCGGAAGCGCTCTCTGAAATCAGTAATATGAGGACTGGTCATCAGTCCTACGGATAAATTTGTCTGCAGGATCCGGGAGATCATATTGGCAACGGATCCTTTTCCCTTGCTTCCGGTGACGACGACACAGGGAGCAATCGATTTCTGCCGGAGCAGAGATCTCGTCAGCTCAGGATGTCTTTTTCCGGCATCCTTTGCGGCATAGTCCTGATGTGTGGCAGCCAGCAGATAGGAAGCATAGACGAAGTCTTCCGCCTCTTTCTGCGTAGTGAATTTATGAAATTCCAGTGGTGTTCCGGAAACATTATTCATAAAAATAAGCATACCTTTCCGTAACCTGCAATTTTATTGATACGATAGTATCGTATATTTTCGTACACTGTGCAGGTACAAATATGAGATGAGTTCCTTATGCAAAGTCTGATCGTATTGTTTCCATAACTTTTGCTGCAACATTAATACCGGAGGCTTTTTCAATGCCTTCCAGTCCCGGCATAACATTGATTTCGCAAAAATAAGGTTTTTCTCTGCCAAAAAGCAGATCAATTCCCA
>OIZX01001926.1_pt1 | contig 9888 bp, 7 predicted proteins | sample 1588621 | NCBI WGS metagenome assembly OIZX01 (sample SAMN03283276) | human gut metagenome | biome: human-associated habitat; material: feces | host: Homo sapiens | place: Peru | collected 2012
TCGGAAGAAGATAGCTCCATAGAGTTCACCTCCTTCCCGCGTGGAGTAGAGGACGTGAGTTAAAGGTTTGTCCTCTCTGCCCCTTTCGCTCCGTACCCGTTCGGGAGATGGCTCTTTGTTGCTCCTTTCAAAAATAAATTGAAATAAACAAAATGCGCCCGCCCGCAAGACGCGGACGAGCGCAAAGGAATTGTGAGCAATATTTAGATGTACTGACAGTTCATACACATAGCCAAAATATCCCGCTGGCGGATAAAGGCTTTTTTTGATAAGTTAAAAATTGTCGATTTGTGTCGCAAGAAAAGGAACACGGCGATACCTCCAAGATACCGCCATGTCCTTAAAAAGGGTGACTTTAATACACCCCCCGTAAATCCATTTTTCAAAAAGGAAAACGGCGGCTTTGATTTTGATATTTCAAGGCTGCTGTTCTCTAACTTCGCGCAAATCTGCTGTTATCGGCTCTGCGTCTATGCGTCTGGCACTTTTAATCATTTTTTTTTGAATTTATTATATGTGTTAGCTAACTGTCCACAAGCCGCGTTAATCTCTCTGCCATGAGAAACTCTCATAGTAACTTCAAGTCCTGCTTGCTCTAATTGATGTTTGAATGCAACTATTTCCCGTTTCTGTGGTGCTTTAATTCTTGAATTGCTTGTTGGGTTGTATTGTAACACGTTAATCATAACTTTTTTGCCCCGAAACCATTTTGCAAGTTGTCTTACATCTGAGGGCCGGTCATTTATACCCGGTAAAAGCAAATACGCAAAGACAATTTTGCGATTATGCCTTTCAGAATAGGATAAGGCTTGCTTAACAACATCTTCAATAGCATATATGCGCATGTGAGGAATAATACGATTTCTTGCAGATTGTGTTGCTGCGTGTAAAGATATTGTCAACTGAATTTTAAGATGTTCCTCGCGCAATTTTTTTAATTGATCGACCGGACCAACTGTTGATATGGTAATGCCGTCGGTTGGAAAGTTGAGCCCATATCTATCTCGGAGAATATGGATTGCTTTTATCAAGTTGTCATAATTGAATAAAGGCTCTCCCATACCCATAAAAACGATACGGTTTACTTTTCGACGCAACAATATAATCTGTTGTACGATTTCTGACGATGTTAGATTACGAACAAAGCCATTTCGCCCGGACTCACAAAAAATACAACCAACAGGACAACCGACTTGTGTGCTCACGCAAACAGTTCCACCATCTCGCCGCTTGATAAAAACCGTTTCAATGTATTTGTTGTCTTTCAGTTCGTAAACATACTTTTCAGTATCACTGCTTTTGCAAATATTTTTTACCAACATTGATAGATTTTTTTTGCGTGGTAATTGCTTATATAATTCTTCATATAAGGCTTTTGCTTCATTCTCGCCAATAACTTCCGACATTTCTTTGTAAGTAAATCCGTATGGATCATTCCGTACTTCCGCAGGCGTATATTTAGGTAAACGTTTCATTTTTATATCCTTTCTTCTAAATAATAAAAGTTTGTTTTTCTGTATTTTTGATTACAATCTCTAATTTTTCTACATCAATGATATGCGTCAATTTGCATTTAGGGCAGAAAAGAGGAAAATCTTTTAATACAGTATTATGAAATACTTGAACTCTCGTCTTTCCGTTACAAATCGGACATTTTATCCAATATTTTTTAAGCATTATATTTCACTCGTCCTTTTTACACAAAAAAATGCAGGTCAATCCTCAACATGAGCATTGACCTGCATTTATAATGCACAGAGCAGTACAACAAAACTAAGGCATAGCTTGCACTATGTCTATACTATATCTATACGTCGTTAGTTTTTTGTATAGCATCCGCAAAATAAGCATGACAAAAAAGCCCATGTTGAAAATGGGAAAATCCTTTTTTTCAATGCTTATCTAATACGCATGCTATGCAACATAAACGCCGCCTCCTTTTACATAAATTTTATTTTATCAGAAAATCAGTCTACTGTCAATACACAACAGGAAGTATTTAACCTAATGATATGAATTGTGTGGACATATCCAAAAAGAAAGGTGAACTGTAAAATGTAACAGGGTGAATGAAAATGGCAAAAAGACCCGTACCATTGTACGACTTTAAGGCTTTCGGGGCAGCTATAAAAGCCGCGAGAAATGAATACGGCGAGAGCCGCAAAAAGGTAAGCGACGAGTTATATATTTCCCCGCGCTACCTTGCGAATATCGAGAACAAGGGACAACAGCCGAGTTTACAGGTATTCTATGACCTTGTAACCCGGTATCATATTTCGGTAGATCAATTTTTCTTCCCGAACAGCAATGCGGAGAAATCCACCGGGCGGCGGCAGCTTGACGCGCTGCTGGACGGTATGAGCGATAAAGGCATACGGATTGTAACCGCAACAGCAAGGGAGATAACGGAAGTCGAAAAAGCAGAGGATTAACCTCACAATATGAGAAATCGGGAGATTGCAGCGCATGGCGGCTGCAATCTTTTTTTGCGTCCAAAATCAAAGGAACGCGCAACAAATACCGCCTTTCGGTGGGGGTATGGAGTAGATAGCAAGCACAGCAAACGAGTACCCGTTTGCGAAAAATGCTTGTTGGGATAATCCCAAACCCTTATACCGAAAGGCGGCGCGGAAATGGAAAACCGAAAGAGAAATATCCAAATGAAGTTTTACGTTACGGAAGAAGAAAAGCGGCTGATCGACGAGAAGATGAAGCAGCTTCCCATAAAGCAGTATGGGGCATACTTCCGCAAAATGGCGATTGACGGGTATATCCTTGTCATTGACCGAAGCGACACGAAAGCATATATCCGGGAACTGCAAGCGGTGAGCCGGAACATCAATCAAATTGCCAAACGCGCCAACGCGACGGGGGCGGTTTACAGGCAGGATATAGAGGACATTAAAAAGGCGGTGGACGAGATATGGCGGTTACAAAGACGCACCCTATTAAATCAACCTTAAAGGCCGCAATAGACTATATCTTAAATCCCGAAAAGACAGACGGAAAGCTGCTTGCGTCCTCTTTCGGCTGCGGGCTGGAAACCGCCGATATAGAGTTTGCATGGACGCGGGAAGCTGCCGGAGATCGCGGCACACATTTAGGGCGGCACTTGATACAATCCTTTGCGGTAGGCGAAACCACGCCGGAAGAAGCGCACAAAATCGGCATGGAACTTGCGCAAGCGGTGTTAGGCGGCAAGTATGAGTTTGTTTTGACAACCCACGTCGATAAAGACCATCTGCATAATCACTTGATTTTCAACGCGGTTAGCTTCGTTGACTACAAAAAGTATCATTCCAACAAGCAAAGCTATCACGCTATCCGACGCACCAGCGACAGGATATGTAAAGAGCATGGGCTATCCGTCGTCGTGCCGGGACAGGACAAAGGGAAAAGCTATGCGGAATACACCGCCGAAAAGCAAGGAACAAGCTACAAAGCCAAGCTGAAAACGGCGATAGATACCCTCATTCCCCAAGTCAAAGATTTTGACGAACTGCTGCGCCGTTTGCAGGAAATGGGGTATGAAATCAAACAGGGCAAATATATTTCTTTCCGCGCTGCCGGACAGGAACGGTTTACCCGCGCAAAGACGCTCGGCGCGGCCTATACGGAAGAAGCCATAAAGGAGCGTATCAAGGGCGTATATATTGCCAAGTCAAAGCCGCTGCGGGAAGATAAGAAAATCCGGCTTGTCGTCGATCTTGAAAACAGTATCAAAGCCCAACAGTCGGCGGGCTATGAACGGTGGGCGAAAATCCATAATCTGAAACAGGCTGCAAAAAGCATGAACTTCTTGACCGAAAACAAGATTGAATATTACAGCGACCTCGAAAGCAAAATCGCGGATATTATGACCGCCCATGACGCGGCGGCAAGGGCGGTTAAGGAAGTGGAACAGCGTATGTCCGATTTATCGCTGCTTATCAAGCACACCACCACATACCGACAATTAAAACCGATTTACGAGGAATACAAGAAATCGCGGGACAAGGAAAAGTATCTGCGGGGGCATGAAAGCGAAATTATCCTGTTTGAAGCTGCGGCAAGGGCACTCCGGGAAATGCAGATAAAGAAGCTGCCCGATCTCGCCGCGCTGCGCAAGGAGTATAGCGGCTTAAACGACAGGAAAAGCAAATTGTATGAGGATTACCGCCAAGCGAAAAAGCAAATGCAGGAGTACGGCGTTGTCAAAAAGAACGTCGATAGTATTCTTTACCCGTCCCAAAGCAAGGCGCGGGAGCAGGAGCGATAAGGCGCAAAACAAGGGGTAGCAAGTGGAACATTAAGGGCTGAAAACGCCTGTGTTTCTGCGGCTTCCAGCGCGGGGAAACGGCATAGACGATACTTTATATTCAAACCCGCAAAAACAGCTTTCTAATTGTCCACGCAAGGACAAAAAAAGAACAGGGGCGCGGTGCCGGAAATCGGCAACCGCGCCCCTGTTTTCTATGGGCTATTCCTCGTCGGTCAAGATAAACTCCCGTTCGGAAAACTCGCTGTCCGTCATGGCTTGCAGCTTTTTCACCGCTGCGGCGGCAAGCTGGCGCATATCCTCGTCCATATAGGGCATGGCGGCAAGGATATTTTCAAGCGTTGTTTCCCGGCTGTCCTCGGCGTAAATCGCAATTATGTTTTCTTCCTCAATGGTAAAGCGGATATTCATACTATCAAACCTCCAAATCCTTTTTCTGCTCTTTCTGCTTGTCTTTCGGCTGCTGCGCCGCCTGTTTCTTGTACTCGTCCAGCTTCTTCAAAATGGACGGTTTCTTTTGCGGCTGCTCCCGTTTCTCGGCTTTTACCGCTTTCGCAAGGTCGGTAACGGAAATCGCTTCGCCCGCCTTTGCCCGCTGCTCCAAATCCGCGACGGTGGGCGTTTGCGGCGTATTATTGATAATCCCGTCAAAGTTGTTGTCGTTCTGCTCTACAATGTCCTCAACGTGCTTTAAGGGATTATCCCGCTGCGGCTGCTCGGCGGCTATGGCATAAGCCTGTGTGCCATTTCCCATAATGAGATACTTCCCGTCCTCCGACGCATGATGAAAACCAAAGCCCGCCGCTTCGATCTGTTCGCGGCTCATGTCGGTAATGTAAAAGTTCCCTCGCGGCGTTCTGACGGTTTCGCCCGTCATAAGGCTTTCGGGGGTCGCTTCCGGCTGCTGCTTTTCAAGCTGCCCGCCCTTGTAGGAATACCCTTGCGCCGCGATTGCTTCAAGGGTCTTGCCCGTAACGTCGCCATAAATCCGCTTGTCTGCGTCTACAAGCAGTTGCAGCGTATCTTTTACGGTATCGGATAGGGCTTGCTGCTGTTCGGGAGATAGCTTATCAAATACGGGGGTCTGCTGCGCTTGCTCCTGTAAAAACTCCGGCACCTGCTGAAAACCTATGCTGTCTACATAATGGGCGGTGTTCTCGCCGTTCTGATGAAGCACAACAATGTCGGAAACGGAAAGGCTATGCCCCTTGAAGTCGGCGGGGCGGTCGATATTAAACTTTTCCCAAATGCCGCCAAGCGTCATATCCTTTGTAAGCGGTGCGGTATAGACGAGTTCATAATTTGCCCGGTCAACGAAATGCCCCGTTGCTTGCAGACGGTCGAAAGGCTCAAAGCGCAAATCCATAGTTTCCTCTCTGCGGGCTAACTGATAAATCCCGTAGCTGTCCTCCTTGCCGTTGAGAAGCAAGGTTTCTTTTGTTTTCGCTTCCTGCTCCTGCTCGGCTTGCCGCTGCTGCTGCAATTCGGTAAAATGCCCCTCGATCTCGGTAATGAGTTCCTTTGCGGTTGCCTGTATCGTTTCAAGGGACGCTTTTAATTCGGTCATTTCCTTGCCGCTGCTCCACCCGGCAACATACCCGAAAGAGTAATCCGACGTATCAAGCCCGAAATGCTGACACACCGTATAGGCAACGCTTTCAGCCTGTACCTCGCGGCTGCGGCGGTCAACGCGGTTTTGTTCCTCCAGCGGGGCGTTTAAGTCCACGTCATGCAGCTTCGCATGGGCGATTTCGTGAATGGCGGTCTTAACCGCTTGCAGCTCGCTCACACCCTCTTTGATAGCAATTCGCTTATCGGTCAAACTGAAATATCCGTTTGCGCCGTTTGTGATCTGCTCAAAAGCAATCGGAACGGGGGACGCTTTTTCAAGGGCAGCGAAAAAGTCCTCGTACTGCTCCACATCGGCAAGCAGCGGTTTAACGGAAAGGTCGGGAAACTCCTTGCCCTCGGTCTGCGAAATATCAAAGACGGTTATAACCTTAAAGGCGGGGACGGTGATTTCCTTTTCTTCCTTTACCACTTTTCCCTCGCGGTCAAGCATGGGCTTTCTCGTTTCGGGGTCGATTTTATCAACCAGCTTTTTCACCTTGTAGGGCGCGGGGGCAAAGATTTTAATGCCTTTCTCGCCTTTCTTTACATGGCGGTCAAACTCCTTTTCCCATTGACGGAAGCCCATTACCAAATTGCCGCCCTGCATAGCAATTAGGATAGTGTTATTCAAACTATAATCATGGAACTTTGACATAGCGGTTAGAAACTCTTTGTAGCGGTCGCTGTCAAAAATCGCCTGTACGCCCTGTTCCAAACGCGCGGTGATCTCCTTTACCTTTTCGGCGGGCTTTTCGGAAGTAAGGATAATGGGGACGACGGGGCGGGGCTGCTGCGGCTCTGCGGCCTGTGCGTCTGCTTGCTGCGTTTCGGCTGCGTCCATATAGGCTTTGTCCTGTTCGCCGCGCTCCGGCTGCGGGTAACTCATAATGCGGTATTCTTCCGGCACTTCGCGCCCCTCAAACTGCCGTTCCCACTCGTCGCCGCTTTCCACGATATAGCCGTACTCGGTAAACGCGCCTTTTTCCTGCGCGGCAGCGTTCCTGCCAAAAGTAGAAAGGTCAATGCCGCCTTTCCATTCTTCGGGCATTTGTACCATGCCGGATTGATTTAAGTAATAGTCGCCCAAATCGTGGTAGTTATGTACTTCGGGGATATGGACGTAAAAATCCACGTTGTAGGTGAAGTCAATTACCTGTCCAATATTTGCAAGCCCGTTTTTCTGCTGCAAAGCTGCGTTCAGCTTGCCAACCTCGGCGGGGTCAAGCTGTTCGAGCCGCGCCGCAAGAAAATTGAGTTCGTCCACGTCGGCGGCGCATACCATTTCATAAGGCAAGGCAATATGTTTCTCCGGGTCGTCGGAATAGCCGCGAATGGAAAAATCCTGCGGGTTGTCGGCGGTAATGCCGACGTTCCGCATAGCTTCGTGCAACTGCTCCTTTGTGGCGGGCATATCCAACCAATAGCCGCCGGGGTCGCCCGCGTCAAAGCGGCTGCGGTTGCCTATCATAATAGAAAACTGTTCGCTCATGTGTTCACGCTCCTTTTCCTGCCCGGTATTTTCGGGGATAGCTGCCGCCTGTTGCTGCTGCGGGGGTTCTTCGCCCTCTATGGTGTAGTCCGGCATGAGCATACCGTTTACTTTGAAATAGTCGGCGTACTCCTGCGGGATAGGCGGGGAGATTTCCGTAAACAAGCGGTCATACGCTTTGATACGCCCATTCAGATACTTTTCCATAGCTGCCTTGTCGGTGAAAACCTTTCTATCTTGTCCGGCAATCTTCGCTTGGGTTCTGCTTGGGCTGTTGGTGCGCACGCTCCATGTAAGCGTCCATGAATACGGGATAGATTTCTGCGCTTCTTTGTCGTAGCGGGTATTCTCGTAAATGTAGTAATTCATCTGATATACCCGGTTGCTGCGAATATGGCGGTTATGCTCGGTGGTCTGCCACTCGTTAGCGGTGTGCTGGACGTGCGGCGTTCTCACATATTCAAGTGTTTTATCCAGCAAAAGCGTTCTTCCCGCCTGTTCTTCCCATGCGGCGGCGCGTTCTTTAAGGTCGTCAAAAATCGCCTGTTCTGCCGCCGCGCTTTCGCTGCGCATGGAAAGTAGCTGCGCAATCGGCAAGGAAGCATAAGGGGCAATCTCCCTGTCCTTTGCTTCAAAATATATCCGGCGTTCTATCCGCATGGTTTCGGCGGCTTCTAATTTGTCATGGTCGTATGAGGAATACGGCATATTCTTTCATCACGTCCTTTCTCGGTCATATAAGGGTTTGGGACTATCCCAACAAGCAAAATGCCCGCGCTCTCTATGGGAAGCGCGGGCATTTCTCGCAAACGGGTACTCGTTTGCTGTGCTTGCTATGTAGTTGTTTTTATCCGTAAACGCCTGTTTCTCTCGCTTTGGGCTTTCTGTCTGCGGCGTATCTTTGCCGCGCAATCGGGGCAGTATTTCGCCCGGTTGCTGCCCGCCGCAAACGTGCTGCCGCATACCGCGCAACGCTTCAAATCGGTTTCCCCGCTGCGGGTGATCTGTTCGCAAAGCTGCCTGTCGGCGGGTAATACCGCTTCGCGGAAATAGCGGCATAGCAGCGAATAGCTGATACTCTGCACACAAACGCAAGTTTCCCCGTCGTCCAGCAGCAGACAATTCCCGCAATCGTTGTTTGCACAAGCGGCGCGGGTCATTTTCTTTACGGCGCGGTATTGCTTTTCATCAAGCCTTATCATTTTCGGTTCTGCTCGACGCGGAAGTTTACATACTTGCCGCCTGTGTCGGCAAGCAGCACAACTCCGTCAAAGGTCTTTCCCGTCTTGGTCGAGTACATACCTTTGATTTTTACCTTTCCGTCTTTCAAAAGGGCGGCGGCAATCGCCTTTGTGAAAGCCTTTTTGCGCTGCTCAAAAAAGCGGTCATTCTTCCACATCACAAAGCTGCAAGCCCTGTCGGAGCAGTAAAAGTTTTTCTTGCCCTCGTAAACCGCCGCGCCGCAACGGGGGCAAGTGCCGATTGCTTCCCGCTGCGGGGTAAACAGCTTCGCTTTATCCTCGGAAATCGCGGAATAGGTCTTGACAAGCCCCGCTGTCATTTCCTCAATCCCGCGCATGAAGTCGGCGGGGCTGTCGCTGCCCTTTGCAATCCCGGTAAGGCGCGTTTCCCATTCTGCCGTAAGCTGCGGGGACGTAAGGCTGTCGGGCAGAATAGCGACAAGGTTATACCCGTCCTTTGTGGGGATTAGCTTTTTGCCCTTGCGCTCGGCAAAGCCCGCGCTAATGAGTTTTTCAATGATACCCGCCCGCGTCGCGGTGGTGCCTAACCCTTTGCGCTCCGCGTCCTCCGGCGTGTCCTCCTTTCCCGCACTCTCCATAGCCGAAAGTAACGTATCTTCGGTAAATGCCTTTGGGGGCTGCGTGTAACGTTCGGAGATCTCCGCTGCCGGATTGTCAAAGGTCTGCCCCTCGGCAAGCGGGGGTAAAACCGCTTCCGGCTCTGCGTCCTCGTCCTGTTCCCCGGACGCGGCGCGGGATAGTCTTTCAATCTCGCGCCAACCCTCGCAAAGCGTCGTCCTGCCCTTTGCGGTAAAGGTATAGCCGCCGCAAGTGAAAACCGCCGTAACCGCTTCATACTCATAGGGCGCGGCAACGGCGCAAAGCAGTTTTGCGCACACAAGGGTCATTAGCTTTTTCTCACTTTCGGCAAGGGAAGAAAAGCCCGTTTTCACAAACTCCGCTGTCGGCAAAATGGCGTGATGGTCGGTTACTTTGCTGTTGTCGCAAATCCTCGCAAGGTCGGCTTGCAGCTTCACGCCCTGCATAAAGGGGAGAGCAGCGCAAAGGCCGGTGATAAGTTCCTTTGTGCTGCCCTCCATATCGGAAGTGATATATTTGCTGTCGGTGCGGGGATAGGTCAAAAGCCGTTTTTCATAAAGGGCTTGCGCATAGTCAAGGGTCTGTTTCGCCGTAAACCCATACAAACGGTTTGCTTCCCGCTGCAAGGCGGTGAGGTCAAACAGTTTCGGCGGGGCTGCGGTCTTTTTCTCTTTTTTAAGGGAAGTACA
>OIZX01001929.1_pt1 | contig 9871 bp, 8 predicted proteins | sample 1588621 | NCBI WGS metagenome assembly OIZX01 (sample SAMN03283276) | human gut metagenome | biome: human-associated habitat; material: feces | host: Homo sapiens | place: Peru | collected 2012
CAGCACCGGTGATCATGTTCTTAACGTAGTCAGCATGGCCCGGGCAGTCAACGTGTGCATAGTGTCTCTTCTCGGTCTGGTACTCGATGTGAGCGGTAGAAATGGTGATACCACGCTCTCTCTCTTCGGGAGCCTTATCGATGTGATCGAAGTCAACCTTCTCGTTACCAGGTACTCTCTCGGAAAGAACCTTGGAGATTGCAGCGGTCAGAGTAGTTTTACCATGGTCAACGTGACCGATGGTACCAATGTTACAATGGGGCTTTGTTCTGTCAAATTTAGCTTTAGCCATTATTTAAGTCCTCCTTAAAATAATTAAACAGTTTCGTAGTTTTATTTTTTTAACTCGCTACCTCTGATTATATTAAATAATCAGAGGTTTTTCAAGTTATTTTTATTGATTTAGCGCTTATTTCGCCTTTGCAGCAAGAACCTTTTCCTGAACGTTCTTAGGAACGGGCTCATACTTTTCGAAGAACATGGAGTAGTTACCACGACCCTGGGTCTTGGAACGCAGGTCTGTGGAGTAACCGAACATCTCAGCAAGGGGAACGAAAGCCTTAACCATCTTACCACCGCCGATGTCTTCCATACCTTCTACACGACCACGACGGGAGTTCAGATCACCGATTACATCGCCCATGTATTCCTCGGGCATGGTAACCTCAACCTTCATGATCGGCTCAAGCAGTACAGGAGCTGCCTTCTGCATTGCTTCCTTGAATGCCATGGAACCTGCAATGTGGAATGCCATCTCGGAGGAATCGACCTCATGATAGGATCCATCATATACATTCGCATGAACACCCAGTACAGGGAATCCACCCAAAATACCAGCCTGAGCTGCTTCCTGGATACCTTCACCTACTGCGGGGATGTATTCCTTAGGAATGGAACCACCGACTACAGTAGATTCGAATAACAGGGTAGGAGGATCGTTGATCAGAATGTTTGCCTTCGGATCAAAGTCAAACTTCTCACAGTTAGCCTCCAGGGGCTCAAACTTAACTTTACAATGTCCGTACTGTCCACGACCACCGGACTGCTTAGCGTACTTGGAATCCACTTCAACAGCCTTGGTGAACGCTTCCTTATATGCAACCTGAGGAGCACCTACGTTAGCTTCTACATGGAACTCACGAAGCAGACGGTCAACGATGATCTCCAGATGTAACTCACCCATACCGGCGATAATGGTCTGACCGGTCTCCTGATTGGTATGAGCACGGAAAGTAGGATCTTCTTCTGCCAGTTTTGCAAGAGCTTCACCCATCTTGCCCTGACCAGCTTTGGTCTTAGGCTCGATAGCCAGCTCGATAACGGGCTCAGGGAACTCCATGGACTCCAGGATTACAGGGTGCTGCTCATCACAGATGGTGTCACCGGTAGTGGTGAATTTGAAACCAACTGCTGCTGCAATATCACCGGAGTAAACCTTTTCCAGCTCTGCACGCTTGTTCGCATGCATCTGCAGGATACGTCCTACACGTTCCTTCTTGTCCTTAGTAGCATTGAGTACATAAGAACCGGAATTCAGAGTACCGGAATATACACGGAAGTAAGCAAGCTTACCTACGAACGGGTCAGTCATGATCTTGAATGCAAGGGCAGCGAAAGGCTCTTCATCGGAAGACTTTCTCTCTACTTCATTACCGTCAAGGTCAACACCCTTAATAGCCGGTACATCCAGAGGAGAAGGCATATATTCGATAATAGCATCCAGGAGCTTCTGAACGCCCTTATTTCTGTAAGCAGTACCGCAACATACGGGAACGGCTCTGCATTCACAGGTAGCTTTTCTCAAAGCAGCCTTCATCTCTTCAACAGAAGGAATTTCACCTTCCAGATACATCATTGTCAGATCATCATCCAGCTCGCAAACCTTTTCAATGAGCTCATCATGATATAAAGCAGCCTCATCAGCCATATCTCCAAGATCATCGGTAACAGTGATGTCATCACCCTTCTCATCGTTGTAGATATAAGCCTTCATCTCGAACAGATCAATGATTCCCTTGAACTCATCTTCCTTACCGATAGGCAACTGAAGGCAGATAGCGTTCTTACCAAGTCTGGTACGGATCTGATCTACTGCTGCGTAGAAATTAGCACCCAGGATATCCATCTTGTTGATGAATGCCATACGAGGTACATTGTAGGTGTCAGCCTGACGCCATACGTTCTCGGACTGAGGCTCTACACCACCCTTTGCACAGAAGACGCCGACAGCGCCATCCAGTACACGAAGGGAACGCTCAACCTCAACGGTGAAGTCTACGTGACCCGGGGTATCAATAATATTGATACGATGCTCCAGAGCACCGGGCATGGGTTTGGTCTCTTTTTCAAGAGTCCAGTGACAGGTAGTAGCTGCAGATGTAATGGTAATACCTCTCTCCTGCTCCTGAGCCATCCAGTCCATGGTAGCAGTACCTTCATGAGTATCACCGATCTTATAGTTAACACCTGTGTAATACAGGATACGCTCGGTAGTAGTGGTCTTACCGGCATCGATATGAGCCATAATTCCGATATTTCTGGTTCTCTCTAACGGATATTCTCTTCCAGCCAAGTTTTTTCCCTCCTACTAGAATCTGTAATGAGCAAAAGCCTTGTTTGCCTCTGCCATCTTGTGCATGTCTTCTTTTCTCTTAACTGCAGATCCGGTATTGTTGGCTGCGTCAAGAATTTCGTTAGCAAGTCTGTCTTCCATGGTCTTCTCACTTCTCTTACGAGAGAACATGGTCAACCAACGAAGGCCCAGAGCCTGACGTCTCTCAGGTCTAACTTCGATAGGTACCTGATAGGTAGCACCACCGATACGTCTTGCTTTTACTTCCAGAACAGGCATGATGTTGTTCATAGCCTCTTCGAATACTTCCAGAGCAGGCTTGCCGCTCTTCTCTTCAACCTTAGCAAATGCTCCGTATACGATCTTCTGGGCTACACCCTTCTTGCCATCTAACATGATGTTGTTGACAAGCTTGGTAACCACTTTGTTGTTGTATAAAGGATCTGCTAATACATCTCTTTTCTGAATATGTCCTTTACGTGGCACGGTTCTTCCCTCCTTAACAAATTGTTTACGTTAGATCATAGGTACTCACATGTGTTTCCCCAAGTGTTCGCGCTGTTATATCTGTATCACAGAATTCCAACACTTTTCTTAGTTTCGTTTTTGTGGTACAAAGACGATGTCCGCATCGTCTCCAAAAATCCTTACGGATTTTCATCGAACTCTCGGTCCGACGTTCAAAACGCCCCGGATACTACTTATTTCTTAGCATCCTTAGGTCTCTTAGCGCCGTACTTGGAACGAGCCTGTTTTCTGTTAGCGACACCGGCGGTATCAAGGGTACCACGGATGATGTGGTATCTGGTACCGGGCAGGTCCTTAACACGACCACCACGGATCAAAACAACGCTGTGCTCCTGCAGATTGTGACCTTCACCGGGAATGTAGCTGGTAACTTCGATTCCGTTGGAAAGACGTACTCTGGCGATCTTTCTAAGAGCAGAGTTAGGCTTTTTAGGAGTTGCTGTCTTAACAGCAGTACATACACCACGCTTCTGGGGAGCAGAAACGTCTGTTGCTTTCTTGTGAAGAGAGTTGTAACCCTTCTGGAGAGCAGGTGCAGTAGACTTCTTAACAGAGGTCTGACGTCCTTTTCTTACTAACTGGTTAAATGTTGGCATTCTGTTTCACCTCTTTCTTAATAGTATAATAGACGCACCTTTTCTGGCACGCTTTAATAGTATACTTGTTCCAACTTCCGTTGTCAACTGGTTTTTCGCGAAATTTACAGGGTTTTTCACGACTTTTTCATATTATTATAACCAAAAGAGGAGCAGTACCGTTTCCGATACCGCTCCATGAAGTATTTCCCATAAATTTTCCCCTATACAGGGGCTGCTTATATAAGGAACCGCTACTGTATCTGTGGCAGATAGCGTTCCAGCGCATCCTGCCAGGAAGGAAGTCTCTCAAAACCGTTCTCTGTGAGCTTTTCCTTGCTCATGCGGCTGTTCTCCGGTCTCTTTGCCTTCGTGGGATACTCGGAGGCGGGTACGGGAGCCACATCCACGTTCATGCCTGCCTTGCGGAAGATTTCGCAGGCAAATTCATACCAGTTACAGATACCTTCATTGGTCGCATGATAGATGCCGTATTTATCAGTCTGCACCATGTCCACCAGAAGTCTTGCCAGATCATAAGTATAAGTAGGGGAACCGAACTGGTCATTCACTACAGTCAAATGATCATGAGTCTTTCCAAGGTTCAGCATGGTCTTGATAAAATTCTTACCGTTCACACCGAATACCCAGGAGATTCTTACGATAAAATACTTCTCCAGTGTATTCTGCACTGCCAGCTCGCCCTCGTATTTGGTCTGTCCGTATACGTTCAGAGGATGGCGCTCATCGTCGGGCTCCCAGGCTCTGGTACCTTCGCCGTCAAATACATAGTCCGTGCTGATATAGATCATCTTGCAGTCTAACTTTTTGCAGACATTGGCAATATTCTGTGTGCCGTCCGCGTTGACCCTGCGGCAGAGCTCCACGTTGTCTTCCGCTGCATCCACTGCAGTATAGGCTGCACAGTGGATCACAGCATCCGGTGCTACCTCACCGATCACTTTTTCCACACTGGCAGCATCCGTGATATCCATGTCCTGAATATCCACACCGACCGCCTCAATGCCGCGCTTTGTAAGTTCATTTACCACATCATATCCCAACTGACCCTTTACGCCTGTTACCAATACTTTCATAGAATGCCTTCCTTTTCTTTCTTAATGCTTATGGCACCGGTCTCCGGAACCACCACATACATAATTATAACATTACCGTCAGACATCAGCAACGAAATACTTCATTTTTGTATTGTATCGCAAAAAATCCGGGGAACACTCCCCGGACCTTTTTATATCAGCTCTATTTCATTTGTTTCAATTTAAACAGTCATATAGCTTTGCGCTGCCCGCCGGATATCCTCGACAATTCCTTCTGCCTTTTTATCCTCCAGTTCGGTTGCCTGCTTTCTAAGCTTCCACCAGTTCCAGCCGGGATGTGCATTTTCCTGCAATTCTATGATTCTTTTCTGGTATTTTCTGCATAATATAAAATAAATCACCAAGAGTAATAAAACACCAATGCCCAACATTCCGGCTATTGTGTCACCGTAATATCCACTCTTTACTGACTGTGCAAGCGGTGTCGCTTCATCTTCAATTTGTACGATTCGATAACCTGTCAAAATCACAGGTATGGAATATAACATGCCGCTCATCTCGACCGCCTCCGTTATTTCTTAGTCTCTATCTATAAAGACTACTTATCCATGAAAAACGGCTCACATTTTTCGATATTTTTTTCAGGAATTCCTACCGGTCTGCTTCCGGAAATTTTCATCGCGAAAATTTACTTTTTATGGGAAATTCGCTATAATAGTGATATAGATTTTCACACAAAGGAGACTGTTATGCAAAAAAGCTTCATACAACATATTTTTACTGTAAGTATATTGTCCTGTTGTCTGTTATTCGGAGGATGCAGTCAGAATTCTGCCGGAGAGGATACATCCTCTGCCACGACTGCTTCCCCCTCCCCGTCTGAGACTGTTGCCGCCCTGCCTGCCGATGTTTCCCCGGATTCCGATTCGTCTGCCATAGAATCCACTTCGGAGAATACCAGGGCACTCACCCTGTCGGTAGTCAATATGTGTGGCATCGAAGTCGGTATGGTAGCGGTCATTGATCCCGTGACCGGGGAACAGGTAAATCTGGATTCCCTGTCGGATCAGGAATCGATCTCTATGGAAGCAGACTGGCCCTCCTCTGTCAATGAGTTCCAATGGGCTCTCTACAATACTGACGGTGAATTATGCGTTGAGGGGACAACCGATATCAGTAGTGCCCAGGCCACAGTGACTCTTCTGCTGACCGGAGACGGTGATCTGGAAAAAGTCGAAGAGCTCTTCGAGTAATCCGCTTTCCAAGGTCTAAAAAACGACATCCACCGGGGAAATCCCGATGGATGTCGTTTTTGTTATCTTTTATTCTTCGATATCTCCTGCATTTTCTGCCTGAGCCTTCAGCTTCTTCTCATTGTGCTTCTTATACATTTCATATCCGGTTGCACCGAGGATCAGAATGATCAGCCACCACCACCAGGACATCTTTGCATGTTCGCTTTCCACAGCTACATCTGCCAGGGGAACAGCCTCTTCTTCGATATTTACGGCTTCCTTGGTCTCTTCCTTATCGGAACCTGCCTGAACGGTTTCCTGTGTATTTGCAGGAGCTGCTTCTGCAAGAGGTGCTGCTTCGTCAGCGATCTGTACAACGGGTGCTGCTGCCTGGTTCTGTGCAACTACGGTTGCCTGTGCTGCGGGTGCTGCTGCCAGTGCAACAGGTGTAACAACTGTTGCTGCCTCTCCGGCGCCTCCTTCCTCTGTATCACCGGCACCTCCGGTCTCACCTTCTCCACCTGCAGGTGTTCCGGGTGTAGGTGCAGGAGTCAGACGCTCGATCACCTTATCCAGCTCTCCGCCTGCCTCATCCAGGCTGCCCAGAATCTCCTTCAGAGTATCTTCTGCATCCTTTTTGTTCTGTTCAGCCACGGCCAGCTTTCCTTCCAGTTCCTTCAGAGCTCCAAGGTTACTGGTTCTGTTACTCTTCAGAGCTTCGATCTCTGCCTTCAGCACATCTACCTTGCCCTGTGCTGCTTCCACCTCACCCTGTGCTGCCTTTGCATCCTGTAACAGCTTCTGATACTTTTCAGTCAGTGCCTTGGCATCATCTACGAATTTACGATAGGCTTCATCCTTTTGGGTGAGCTTAATGTTGCCCTGAATATAGTTCAGGTTCTGGATGATCTGACCAGTCAGCACCTCTGCATTTGCATATGTCTCAGTTCTGACAGCAGTATTGGTTGTGGTCTCTCCGGTTTTCTCCAGATAATCAATCTCATAGGAATAGCTGGTATGAGCAATGGTATCGGGATCTGTAGTCTTCACATTGTACACACCGGTTGCGCCGCTTGCTTTTGCCTGTGCCAGTGCTGCATCCTGTACCGCATTCTGTGCCTCCGCTGCGGTGGTCTTCTCATCGGTCTTGACACTGACACCTGCTACATAGCGGATGGTTGCCTTGCCAAGCTTCCAGTCATCCCAGTTAGCGCTGACGAAAATACCGCCATCTGCCTCGACTGCCTTTCTGGCTGCATCTTCCAGCTTCTTGTTCGTAGTTTCTCCATTACCAAACAGTGCCTTGATGTCATTCCAGAGGGAGCCGAAGGTACTCTGGTCTACTGTCTTCTTAGTGACCTTTGCATAAGTTGCGGATACAGTGCCGGATACGAGGAAGTCGGAATCATCATACCAGTGATCTTCTGTATAGCCGGTTACCTTAAGATCACTGCTTACACCGATCAGGTATAAGTCGTCATCATCGTTAATCTTATTGCTTAACGCCTTCTCCTGCTCTTTCGTAACCTTTGCTACTGCTTCTTCCTCTGTTCTTACACCATAATCCGTCTTTTTATCCGTATGCTTCCATTCAACCTCTTCATTCTTCACATTCACAGTCTTCGTAAAGGTAGGAATGTAGGTTCCGTTACCGGTATAAGTATAATCCGTTTTTTCTGTTCCTGTAACGGTTACATCCTTGCCGGCAGCGTCCTTCAAATCCTTTTCCTTTGCAGCAGCTGCAGCATCTCTCTCTGCCTCTGTCTGGTACTGTTCGGAAGAAGTGAATTTTGCATTGGTATAGGTGATGGTGGTCACATCAGCGGTCACGGTCTTGATCAGGTTGCCGTTCTCATCCAGTTTCCAGGATTCCTTCTCGGTAGCCTCATTTACATCAGTATCAACCTCGCCGTTTTCGGTCTTCTGGTTATTGTCAGAAATAATGATACTCTCGGTTCCGTCGTTCTTGATCACTTTCTTTCCATCTACTGCAATAATAGTTCCGTCTTTCAGACCTTTTTCCACTTCGGAAACAGTGATAGTATCCCCGTTTCCCTTCACATACTGATCCGGATTGGTCTCCTGCGCCGTCTTCCAGTTTACTTCCTCAATTCGCTTCTCAAAGATCACGATATTGTCCTTGGAAGTCTGTTTGTCATCCATCACATAGTTGTAATACTTTGTCTGCTTATTACCATTCTCATCGGTATAGGTTACTTCAAAATAATTCTTGGTATTATTGTCTTCACCCTGTCTGCGGACAACCTTAATATCATCGGCAGTGATCTTCTGTACCTCGGGCAGATAGTAGTTCTGCATAATGGAAATGAAAAGCTGATCCTCATTTTTCCAGTTCAGTCCATTGTCGCCCTGGGTCAAGGCTTCCTTATCTGCAATATCCAGAGCACCTGCCGCAGAGGTATCCACTGCAGCCTTTGCAGCCTCCAGAGCCTTTGCCAGTGCTTCTGCATTTGTCTTCGCTGCTTCCAGTTCAGCTGCTGCTGCCGCAGCGTTAACATCTGCACTGTTTACAGCCTCCTCATAAGCCTTTTCATAAGCTGCCACCTTCTGTGCTGCCTCTTCATAAGCTGTCTTGGCGGTATTGTACTCCCCAAGCTTTGCGTCGAAATCAGCCTGTGCCTGATCTACGGTAGTCTTTACTTCTTCATATGCCGCATTGGCATCGGTGATAGAAGCAGCATCCTTGATATTCTCGATCTGTCCATTTACCTTATTCTGGGCAGCCTGCATGGCATCCTTTGCTTCTGCCGCAGTCTGTCCTGCATTTGCCGCTGCATCAGCTGCCTTATTCAGTTCTGCATCGGAAAGCTTATCATTTGCTTCTGCAACGCCAAGTTTGGTATCTGCACTCTCCACAGCAGACTCTGCGTCCTTCAGAGAAGAACCGCCCTCCACGGTCTTATCCTCTACTTTGGCATTGGCATCCAGAACAGCCTGAGACAGATCCTTGCCCTGCGTATCCTTAGCTTCCCCTGCCACTACCTGGTCAGCCACTTCCGACTTCACATCAGTAGCACTCTTTTCTGCCGTTTCTACTGCCTTGTCAGCCTCTTTTGCAGCTGCCTGTGCCTGGTCAGCAATACCGGCTTCCGGTGTTACGACAATATTATGATCATCATTGCCTTCAGGCGTGGTGCCCTCTCCCTCTGCTGCCAGTGCAGTCAGCGGGGAAGATGCCATCAGCATTGCGGAAATGCCGATCGCCATAGCACGAATCACTTTTTCGTTCTTACTGTTTTTTCTCATATGATTTTTCCTCTCCATTCTATTTTTCAACAATATGTTCAAATAAATACTGCAGTACCTCCGGCGTGAACTTCTTTGCCGAAATAGCTACTTTAAATCCTCCGTCTTCTTGCTCCTCCTGTCTGGTGACATCTGCATACATGATCATCGTATCCGCTACGATTATGATGTCTTTCCCCTTAAGGTCAGGAGATCCGGCCGGCATCGTAAAAGCTATGCCCAGTGGGCTGACATTGCATGTTTCGACAAAAATGCTCTCTCCCGAATCACATACTACGATAACGCTCTTAGCCTGATAGCCAACACGGTCGATCCTCCTTCGTTCTTCCATCGTCCCCTTCTACTCCTTTCTTCCGGAGTTGCCGGTAAAACCGCTCCTTTTGTGTCTTTCTAATTATTAAGACTGTTCATCTCACAAAAAAGGGTCAAATTTTTTTATTTAATTTTAAAAAAGTTTCAAAAAATCTAAGTTTTTAAAATCAAATTAGTGAAGGCAGGCATCGTTATCTTTTTTTCTGACAGACAATATGCTATAATACATCCAAAGAAAATCATGACACAGGCTTTTAAAGGAGCGACCCTATGATACAGAAAAAGAAATTCGTAAAAACCTTCCGTAACACCAAAACCGTGCAG
>OIZX01001930.1_pt1 | contig 9867 bp, 8 predicted proteins | sample 1588621 | NCBI WGS metagenome assembly OIZX01 (sample SAMN03283276) | human gut metagenome | biome: human-associated habitat; material: feces | host: Homo sapiens | place: Peru | collected 2012
AAGCAAGCAGGTTAACTACCTTCTCCAGCCGGTCAATCTCGGCACGCTCTTTGCGCGTCACCAGAGCACGCTCCAGCTCACAGCGCTCGCCCTGCCCGCTGTCCAGGAAATTGCAGCACACCCTTCTGTCGCCCTTGCTATCACGATAAACGTAGAAGCTGAAGCTGTAATCATAGCACATAGCGCTTTTACTATAGCTCAGGCTTCTCCAGTCCATAGGTACGCTGCCGCCTGCCTCCGCCTGCGCTGCAGGAACAGCAAGCAACAGTAAGGCAGCTGCTAAACTCAAAAGCATAGTTTTCATCTTCCGCACCGCCTTTGCTCTTTCCTCAGCCTACCGCGTCATTGCTCGTCAGCAGTCTTACCTCGCCATCAGGCGCAAGGCTGTACACATCCCACAAGCCTCTGTCTACGAGATAGGTCATCAATAATTCGCCGCCACGATAAACCTCCACGCTGGTATAACCAGCGCCGCTAGGCATATAGTCCTTCAGAATCCGGCTATGCTTGTCAGCATCATGGCCATACTTAAAGGTTAAATCAGCAGCACGTAAATCAAGGCCAACCATTTCCACGTTCAAATGCTGCAGATAAACTAAAGTCATGCGCTCGCTGGCACCGATATAGCTCTGCACTGCGGTATACTTGCCGCCGATATCAGGATTGCTCACCTTCGTATCGCCCAGCTCCCGTGCATCAATCGTCGGCAGCAGCTCCACATTATTGTCGTCCAGACGCACCTCAGCTAAAAGCGTGCCATGGGGAAAGAGAAACTCCTGCACCTTGCCGTCACGATGAAGCTCGTAATTTTCCAGCGTCAGAGTGCTATGCTCATATTTTCCTGCACCATCCAGACGCAGGTCATTGTCATTACCGCTCTCATACACGGTTACATCAATAAAATTACCATTCTGCGTCCTAAACAGCGTCAGCATGCCGTTGTCCCTGCCCTGCGCATCTGTACGCATATAGCAGCAGGAGCCATACTCCTGCTCAAAGGCCAGGCAGCTCGCACTAAAAGCAAGCAGCACGCAGGCCAGAAGTAATCTAAAGATTTTTTTCATGTCCTTCCACCTCTTTTACGCTTCTATCACCAGCCTGCCTTCGACCTCTCTATGCATATGCTGATGTGTTGTAAAATATTCCTCAATCACTTCGCGATAAGATGTCGCTACAATCCTGAAGCCGCCGTTGGCCATAACCTCATCCAGCGTAACATCCAGGAATTCTGCAAGATTGCTGAAATGGTATTTCGAAAGCGCCAGCTTGTAGATTTTTTCCGGCTCCAGCGGCCTGCCGTTAAAAAGCAGTTTCTTAAACTGCTGCAGGCTGCGGCTCCACACCACCTCAAAGCCAGAGGATAATTGGTAAAATTCCGTATGGGCGCCGCTAAAGGCCTCCTCGCGCAAAAAGCGCCGCAGCATCCGTTCCACCTGCGCTCCCGTCACCTTTATCATATAGGTGGCTTCATCGAAGGGGAAGCACTCGCTGAAATCAGCATAATGCACCACCGGTCCCAGCGCCTTGCTGCGGATAGCCCCGGAGCCCATGAACGCCATATCCACGCCCAGGCTTTCGCATAAAGCATCGGCAGAAAGATTTCCTAACGGTGTTTCCTGCGTCCGCAGCGGATGCTCCAAGCGCTGCGTGAAGCGAGTCACGATGCGGTTATACTTTTTATCGGTAACCTCTTTATACTGCAAAATAAAGTTATAAATCTCTTCATCCAACGGACAGGTTTCGTCATTGATGGGGATAGTACGCCAGGTGTAGCTGTCCACAGCGTTTCTGTCAGTATCCACCATAATATCGAAGCGGCCGATCTGGTCTGTACCTGTACCAGCCTGCACAATCAGAATATCGTTAACCTCCGCAGGCTCCGTCGGCAGCGTGTGCGAATGGCCGCCGATGATAACGTCCACACCCCACGCAGGATCCAGAATCGCTGCCAGCTCCTTGTCCTCCTCAAAGCCGATATGCGTCAGCAGAATCGTGAAATCTATATCTATCGCATTATAAGCATTGCAGATGCGGCCAACCTCCTCTGCCGCCTCGCCGATATCAATGAAGGAGCCGATATATTCCTCCATCCGCGTATGTGCAAGCACCTCCTGCGTAATGACACCGATAAAAAGAATCTTCATCCCGTCAAGCTCGGCAATATAATGTGATTCAAACATTCTTCTATGGTTCGTGCGGATATAAAAGTTGGCGTTGATAATCGGGAAGTTTGCGCATTTCTCCAAAAAGAGCAGGTGCGCAATACCATAATCAACCTCATGATTGCCAATAGTCGCTACATCAGGGCCGAGCAGATTCATAATCTCGATAGTAGAAACGCCTCTGAACTCCGAATCAATGACCGAACCACGAAACATATCCCCGGCAATCGCATAGAGCACATTTCTTTCTTCCGCTCTCACCTTATTGACATAGCCGCTCAGTCTAGCCACACCGCCAACGAGCTTGCTGTCAATTTTTTCCGCGAAAAAATCTCCATGCATATCATTAGAGTGCAGCAGTGTCAGCTTCTTTAAATTTTTCATGCTGCCACCCCTCTCTAGCTGCGCCGCTTTGCTTAAACGCAAAGCGGCTATTATTCATCTCAAGCCCACGGATCCTCAGCCGCCGGAGTGCGGATACCGCTCAAAAGTCCCTTATGATCCCACAGGAACCATTCGCCGGTCGAAGCCTTCTGGCGCAGAGTCATCGGTCTGGGGCTGTCTGCTCCGCCACAGGCGATCAAAAAGCGTGCATAGCCCTGCTCCTGATAGGTATAAGCATTCGTCTGTACATTCACGGTATAGGGCTGCGCAGGCGTGTAGTTGTTTTCCGGTGTTGCGCCCTTGAAATAAGAACGCATGAGGTAGGTCTTGCCGCGGAAGCGGTCCTGCAGGAACTGCTTGTCCATACCGTTGAGCGGACGCGGTCCGCGCAGAGCGTCGAGCATCGCGATAGCCTCTGCCGGATCAGTTTCGTAACGCGCCAGCGCTGCTACGGTATAAGCAGCCACCATCTGTGCATCCTGACCAGGCGCAACCTCTGCAGCCGTCATCGGTAATTTAGTGAAGGTAATGTTTCTGCTATCCATCTTCTGCACCGCCTTTTCTACGCTCTTGTTGATAGTTGTATTGATGCTGGTATTGTTGCTCTTAAAAATTCTGCTTAAATCCATAGCGTCTGCCGTTGCCAGCTGTGCCACGCATAATGCACCACATAATAATAAACATAACTTAGCTTTCATGGCTGCCTCCTATCAACCCCTCCGTCATCGCTTCGCGATGCCACCTCCCCTTACAGGGGAGACTTATCAGGGGAACCTTTTTCACCGTACTTCCTTAAAACGGGTGTTCCTCATCGTACCAGGCCGTTGCCTGATTGCCCTGCAGCGAGTAAACATAACGCCCATGCTTCTCTACAAGATACGTACCAAGCAGGTCGTAGGTCTTCTTATCGCGCACCACAATCTTGTCATAAGCATAATCGCCGCCCTGCGCCACGCCTGCATAAGCACTTACATCATCTACATACGACATCTCGAAGTGTTTATTCGAGCGCTGCGACATATCCTCATCATAGAAGACCACACCGCGCAAAAATGCCAGCGACATCAGCTCATTAAAGGCATCGCCGGTATCCTTATATGCCAGATTATATCTGCCCTCCGGCGGCGGCAGCAAATCCTCCGCGCTGACAGCCGGGCCCATGAGCCACTGCGCACCAATGCCGTTGCCCAGCTCTGTTTCATACGTCAAGCCAGCTAAATCGGCCTGCTGACCATTTTTATCATAAAGCGGATATACGGCGCCATGCATATAATCGTCCACGCGATAGCCGTTCATAACCTGCGCCGACCCTACGTAATACTTGCTCACAAGCTTGCCGTCGACCTCCTGGCTCTCGATTACGCCTGCTGCCATCAGCTGCGAAGGAAGGTCGCCCTCCACACGACGCTCCACATACATATAGGTGCCGCGGAACGTATTATACATCAGTGCATAGCCGCTCACGCCTGCTTCGGCATCAATCAGATTATATCTGTCCACGCTCATCGCATCTGCCTGCTGGCCTAAGCCTAAGGTCAACACCGCGCCCAAGCACGCTCCGGCAATAAATTTCTTCAACATAACAATCCCTCCAAGCTTAAAATATCAAATCTCCGACAGCTGCAGGCTGCCGTCCATGCCGCTGATGCTTACGGCAAAGCGGCGCTCACGCCCCAGCTCATCATCAAAGGCAATGGCGTTAGCAGGTATAGCCTCGGTATCAGCCAGCTGCATAACCAGCGGCGTGTCCGCCATCAGCATGTCCTGTCTGTAAACAGGCTGCGCATCAAAATGCGCATTGCCCTCTTCATCCACGCTAAGCAGCGTCAGGCTCAGCACCTTTAAATTGCTCAAGGACTTGTCGCTGCGCAGAACAACCTTAACAAACTCAGACGCATTCGGCACCTTCACCATACCGTACTGCTGCACATCAGCCTGCACATCTCGCAGCCAATCCAGCCTGAGATGCTGATAAGCAAGACCTTTAGCTCCCTGCTTATGGTAATTCTCTACAGGAATCAGCTCCAGCATAGCCACATCATTCATATATTCATTGCGCAGCTCCTCAAAAGCGTCCTCATTCATATCCAGCCTCTTAGAAGCATTCCTGTCATCGCTGCCGCTCGTATTATGGTAATAGGCAAGGCCGCCGTTTTGCGGTGCCGTGAAATAATAATCGAGACACTCAGGCTCACCAGTCGGCAAAATCTTATAGGTCGCCAGTGCGTTATAATCAGCTCCGTCAGTCGCCTGCAAGAACAGCCTGCTGCCGCTCAGCAGCTGCAGACGATTACGCCGCCAGCCCTCGAAGGAACGCAGCGGCTTGCCATTCACCAGCGTATAGATGGAATAAATATCGCTGCCGTAATAGCCTGCACCCTTGTGCTGCTCTGTACGCCCCAAAACCAGCTCCGGCACACCGTCACCGTTGAAATCCTTCAGCGTATAGCCAATCATTCTGGCAGAATCGCGCTGATAAACATCAACTATTTCACTGATAACGTTCATGCCCTCATTGACAAGCTTATCATCCTGTCCCTTCACTGCGTAATCATAGAGTCCGTCCATAACGAGAGCGTAGCTCTGGAGATAGTCGGCTGCTGCCGGCTGCGCCGCCTCCACCTTCGTCACCTGCGGCAGCTCGGCCTGCTTCTTTTCGCCAGTGCCGCAGCCTAAAAGGCTCATGCCCAAAGTCAGTGCCAAAGCACCTGTCATAATTTTTTTCAACATCTTTCTCGCCCTCCTTTTGGTTATTCCACTTCATTTTATGCCTTTATTGTACACGAAAAAAGCCAAAAGCGCCCTACCCCAAGTATTATTTTGGAGTAGGACGCTCGATTTTTTGTGAAAAATAGCTTTGTAGGGAACTTTTATGCTATAATATTATCAAAAAGTTCCCTACAAGGAGATGCGCAAAATGACCGATATAAGCAAAATCCAATCCATGCTGCAGCAAAAGGCTGACTGCCAAGCAAGAATTAATCTCATTCCCTACGATGGTACACCAGAAGTCAAAGAGCGTGACGGCAAAAAATATCTTTATATTCGCAAACGTATTGGCAGCCGTCTCAGCTCTACCTACGTCGATATCTATTCAGATACTCTTTACCAGTTGCTCTTACGTAATGCCAAAGAGCTAAAGGCTCTGCGTAAGACTATTCGTGATATAGACAAACAGCTAGCAGCTCTCGGCTATCAAGAAAGTGAACTTCTGCCACGAGTACAGCAAAACCTTGATTTTGCACGTATAAATATGAAAGCCAATATTTACGACCAAGCAATCTTAGAGGGCGTTGCTACCACCTTTCCACAAACAGAGGATATTATCGACAACGGCAAAGTCAGCGGTATGACAGCGACAGATGTACAAAAAATTCTCAATCTCAAGCATGCCTGGGAGTTTATTTTAGACAAAGATGTCATTCAAAGCGAAAGTAATTATTATCTGCTCTGTCATATTGCAAAATTAGTAAATGAAGGCTTCTTTCATGACGGCGGACGCATCCGCAGTGTACCCGTAACCATAGGCGGCTGTCATTATCTTCCCCCAATACCATTAGAAAATGTAGTTAAGGATGATATTCAGATTATAAGCCAGCTTCAGGAAGAACCCGTTAATGTTGCTATTAAATTATGCCTATATTGTATGAAGACACAGATTTTCCCTGATGGCAACAAACGCGCAGCAGTAATTTTCGCTAATCACTATCTAATAGCTCACGGAGAAGGCTTTTTAGTTATTCCGGAAGCAAATGTGAGTGAATTCAAAAAGCTGCTTGTAGAGTATTATGATGGTGCAGAAATGACTACAATCAGCGAATTCATGAAGCAATATTGTTGGAAAAATTTTTAATATAGCAAGCTATCCCCCAGAGCAGTTCTGAAAAGAGCTGCTCTTTTGAATTAGCTTTGTAGGGAACTTTTTATGCTTTTCCGCCGTAAAAGTTCCCTACAAAATTATTTACGATAACCAGCCTTCCCCTTTCCCATTTACGCAGCAAAAAAGAGCAGCCCCTGTCTTCAGGAACTGCTCTTCCACGTTATCTATCTAAAATTTTCTCTGCCTTCAAAACAGCGGCTTGCTGTTGCCGCCCTTCGGCTTCTTCTGGTTCTTGATACGCACGCTGATGATGACCTCGTCACCCTCCAGCGTCTGCTCCATCGCCACAGGAATACCCGCCGTCTTTACGGCATCGACAACCTGCTTGATGCTGTTGAGATAAATGCGCACATCGTTGACGATAACCATACGCTTGCGCTTCTCCTCGCTCTTGCCGTCGAGCAGCTTGTTGATATACTCCTCGGTCTGACGTACGCTGAAGTTTTTCGCTACGATGGTTTCCAAAACCTCCAGGCGCTTCTCATCATCCGGCAGCTTCAAAAGCGCACGGGCATGACGCTCGCTGAGCTCTGCGTCCATAAGCACCTTGCGCACAGGTGCAGAAAGGCGCAGCAGACGCAGCTTGTTGGCAATCGTGGACTGCTTCTTGCCTACGCGCGCAGCCATAGCCTCCTGCGTGATATGGAACTGGTTCATGAGCTTCTCGTAGCCCTCAGCCTCCTCCAGATAATGCAGGTCCTCACGCTGCAGGTTTTCGATAAGCGCGATTTCGGCAATCTGCTGGCTGGTATATTCGCTGATAATCACCGGCACCTCTGCCAGCTTCGCCATTTTGGACGCACGCAGACGGCGTTCTCCGGCGATGAGCATATAGCGGCCATCCTCCGCCGGCGAAACCAGCAGCGGCTGCAGCACGCCGTATTGGGCAATCGAGGCCGACAAATCCTCTAACGCAGCATCATCAAAGTTTTTGCGCGGCTGATACGGATTCGGAAAAATCGTGTCAATCGGCACCTTGACCACCTTAACCTCGCTCACGGCCTTACGCTCGCCCAGGCCAAAGTCAGTATCTAATACAGAAAATCCATCGTCTACGATCATCACAACTAATCCCCCTATCTGCTCCCTAAGGGCTGCTTCTCCGGCGTACCTGCCTTGCGCGGATACTGCGCCGGCGTCGCCTTTATTTTCGCTATCTTTATTATAGCACGTCCATCGTCAAGTCCGGGAAGTTTTACAGGCTCGGCGCTAATTATTTTTCCGCCGAGAATTTTTACAGCTGCCTCGCCCTCTTCGATTTCCTCGGCAAAGCGGCTGCCCTTGAGCGCGATAAACTGACCGCCCTTTTTCGCCAGCGGCAGGCAGTATTCGCTGAGCACGCTCAGACGCGCTACCGCGCGCGCCGTCACATAGTCATACTGCTCGCGGTGCTTTTTGCTGCGGCCGGCGTCCTCAGCACGCAGATGCTCGCAGCGGATGCCCTTCAGCCCCAGCTCGTCAATGACCTGCTGCAGAAAGCGCAGACGCTTGCCCAGGGAATCCACCAGCGTCACCTTCAGGGACGGGCAGTAGATTTTCAGCGGCACACCGGGAAAGCCGGCGCCGGTGCCCACGTCGACGAGCGTTTTGCCCTGCATGCCGTCCTCGTAGGCCAGCAGGCTGTCGACCATATGCTTGACAGCGACCTCCTCCGGCTCGGTAATCGCAGTCAGGTTCATCACCTTATTTGTTTCCACAAGCAGCTCATAATAACGCGTAAACTGCGCCAGCTGCTCCTCCGTAAAGCTCAGCTGCGCCTCTGCGCCTCTGGCTGCTAAAATCTCGGCAAAGGTCACTCGTCTGTCTCCTTTCGACGTTTAAGCTCCAGCGCAATCATCAGCACGCTGATATCTGCAGGCGATACGCCGCTGATACGCGATGCCTGACCAATGTTTGTCGGGCGCACCTTGTCCAGCTTTTCGGCTGCCTCGCTCGAAAGCTCCTTTATCTCATGATAATCTATATCCTCCGGCAGGCGCTTGTTTTCGAGCTTCATAAAGCGCTCGACCTCCTGGCGCTGCTTGGTGATATAGCCTTCATATTTAGCAAAAATCTCAGCCTGCTCTGCCACCTGCGGTGCCAGCTCCGGCAGGTCGAAGGCTGCCTGCAGCTTAGCATAGGTGACCTCCTTGCGACGCAGCAAATCCAGCAGGCTGGCGCCGCTGCGCAAAGGCGTGGTGCCCAAAGCAGTAAGCTTGGCGTTGTTCTCGGCGCTGGGCGCGATATTGCTTTTGCCCAGCTCGCTCACAGCACGCTCTAAGGAAGAACGCTTCTTGGTGAAGATATCATAGCGTTTGTCGTCGACAAGACCGAGCTGGCGGCCCTTCTCCGTCAGGCGCAGGTCAGCATTGTCCTGACGCAGTAGCAGACGGTACTCGGCACGCGAGGTCATCATACGGTACGGCTCATGCGTGCCCTTGGTAACAAGGTCGTCAATCAGCACGCCGATATATGCCTCATCACGGCGCAGCACCAGCGGCTCGCGTCCCTGAATCTTCATCATGGCGTTGATGCCCGCCATCAGGCCCTGCGCTGCCGCCTCCTCGTAGCCGCTCGTGCCATTGGACTGGCCGGCGCTGAACAGGCCGCTGATGGCCTTATGCTCCAGAGAGGGAGCAAGCTGCAGCGGGTCCAGGCAGTCATAGTCAATCGCATAGCCTGCACGCATCATCTTGCAATGCTCCAGACCGGGAATCGTCTGCATGAACTGCAGCTGGATATGCGCCGGCAGTGCGGAGCTCATGCCCTGCACATACATCTCATTCGTGCTTCGTCCCTCAGGCTCGATGAAGAGCTGGTGTCTATCCTTGTTGGCAAAGCGCACCAGCTTCGACTCGATGGAAGGGCAGTAGCGCGGGCCGACGCCCTCGACAAGACCGTTGAACATGCCTGATAAGTGCAAATTGTCACGGATGATTTTATGTGTTGCCTCATTGGTATAGGTAAGGTAGCAGGGAACCTGCTCGCGCGTTTTGATGTCGCTGATAAAGGAGAAGTTGCGCACCTCCTCATCGCCATACTGCGGCTCCATCTTGCTGTAATCCAGGCTGCGAGCGTCGATACGTGCAGGCGTGCCTGTCTTGAAGCGCATCAGCTCCACGCCGTTCTCAATGAGGGACGCCGACAGCTTCTCGGCGCTGCGCAGACCATTCGGGCCGCACTCATAGTTGAGCTGGCCGTAGACAATGCGGCCGCGCAGGTAGGTGCCTGTTGCCAGAATAACGCAGCGCGCCTCAAAGACCTCGCCCGTTTCGGCCTCTACGCCGATAACCTCGCCGTTTTCCACGAGCAGCTTATCAATCATCAGCTGCTTAAGCTCCAGGTTCTCCTGATTCTCGACGATTTTTTTCATCAGCGTGTGATAATACGGCTTATCCTCCTGTCCGCGCAGCGCATGGACTGCATAGCCCTTGCCTGTGTTCAGCAGGCGCATCTGGATAC
>OIZX01001932.1_pt1 | contig 9860 bp, 6 predicted proteins | sample 1588621 | NCBI WGS metagenome assembly OIZX01 (sample SAMN03283276) | human gut metagenome | biome: human-associated habitat; material: feces | host: Homo sapiens | place: Peru | collected 2012
CAAACAGGCCTTTGTTTTCTTTTAATTCATCCGGATCAAACTTCTCCATGATCTTTGCAAGCGTGTTCAGCATCTGACTGGACTCATCCAGCTGTTTCATATCCATGCTGTTTAACACCACATCCGATGCTTTGGAGATCTCTTCTGCGACCTCTGCCCCAAACGATACGATCGTCTCCAGATTGTTGACCTCGATCGTGCTGACGATATCGTCCACTTCTTTGGAACCAACCAGCTCTGCACTCATCTGCTTTCTGTCCACAACGATATCATAAGACTTCACCTGTTCCAGTTCCGCCTGTGCGGCCGGAGCTGTCTGCGTTGGAGCATCTGGTCTGTTAAAATTAAGTCCCATCTTTTACTCCCTCCTGAATAGTATGTCCCGCCAGGATTTCTGGCGTGCCTTTGGCAATGGAATCCTCGTCAGATCCGGGACATTTAAATCATATAAATACTCCCCGATCTGATGCTCTTCCATCTGTTTTCTGTTGTAAAAGTTCTCTATATTCTGATATCCGGTCGGTATGAAAAACAGAATGTCAAAACCGGCCAGATTCAAAAACGCGGTAAGGATCGCATCCTCCAGTGAGATTACTTTCTCACCGGGATTGATATAGATCAGTTTCGGATTTTTCTTTGTAAAATCAAATTTCTGAAGCATCCGCAGGATTTCTTTCGGAAGGTTCAATATCGTCGAAAGGATCGTGTACTCCGTGCCGTTTTCAAAGGTGCCGCGGATCAGCTTCTGCTCGATCAGGATCTGCAGCTTGTCCAGAATGTGCTCCTGGATCTCTTCTCTTAAAAAGCCATAGGCATACGCCGGATGGTTTTTGATCTTTGCCTTCTGCAGTCTGCCATTTTTGTAAAATTCAGTTACATAAGGCTTGATCGGATTGGCTGCAAGCGGCTGAATATAAGGAAAGCTTTTAATCACCATGGTATCTTCTGTGATCAGCTCCCGGATCGATGACCAGTACTCGGATACTTTTCCGTCTTTTACGCCGGAAACTTTTGCAAAAATGACCGGGATATTGACTGTGCTTTCCGTCGTACTGAAATTCGGCCGGTATTTCACTTCTTCGTTCCATAAAAGCCGGATCTCCTCGTACATCGTCTGGAGATTGATGATATCCGCCCTCTGATACTGCTGGTTGCGGTACAGTCCACTATCCTGATACATCAGAGTATCCAGTTCCCGCTCCGCATGATAGGCAGCCGTCCCCATCCGGACTTCGGTATTTTCCTGCGGAAAACGCTGTAAATGCAGCGTCTCCGTAAAATTCATCTGATAGAGCAGCTGATCTTCCAGTACAAACGCAGCACTGCGATCCGGATCGAGGATCAGTACATCCACCGGAAGTCTGCCCAGCATTTTCAGAAACAACGCTTCAAAACGATTTTTGCATCCGCCCATATAAAAAAAGCATCCAATCTGCGGCATACGCCAGCTTTTGAATAACTCCGGCAGATAACGCATCATCCAGCAGATCAGATAGACTGCCTTGTTGGTCAGTTTGTTGCGGTTCTCATCCAGTGCTTTTTCCTCCTCCAGAAGCACGTCAAGAAATGCTTTGATCATCAGGCTCTGAAGCTCCCGGTTCGCCGGATACTGAAGATTGCGTTTCAGATCCAGAAGCATCTCATCGGTTTTACTGTAATTTTTTCTGGAAACTTTTGCGATCTCCTCCGGAGTCGGCGGCTCGATCTGCCCGTTTACGATCACAATGTTTCGCTTCCGGGCTTTTAATTCCTGGTAAAGCTGGTAAAGCTCGTTAGTATAAGAGATTTTATCTTCTACACCATTTATCTGGCAATAACAATTATAATAAAATTCAGGATCACTGCCCCGCACGGTTGGCGGCTTTGCAATATCCAGAAGAGGCTTTCCCTCAATCCATGCATTGGTGCAGTTTCTGACATCCGGAAGTCTGCCGTAAAGGCGGCTTCGCTCCATCTCCTGTTGCTGCTGCATGCGAAGATTCTTCAGACTGAAATCCCCCGGAAATGCCTGCATATCCGGCAAGGTCAGCGGCATAGAATATACATTCGCCACATCCAGTCTCTGATAATTCTGATCTCCGTGGTACTGCAAAAGTACAATATCGCAGCCCGCATGGCACAATATAGACAAAAGCATCAGCTCATAATGGCTGATGTCTCCCTCGTACAGAATCTTCGGGACGGAATTTTCACCGAGCAGATTGACGATCCGCTCGAACTTATAATACAGCCAGCACATGAACTTGATGTAGGCATTTTTCAGCATACCCTCTGTCTTGCCTGCCCTTTGCATAGAAGCAAAAAAATCATACATGGACATCGCCATATTTTTCCGCTGGTACGGATTCATCCGCGGAAGCCATTTCTGTAAACGACTTTCGATAAAACCAGGAGCCATCTGAAAATCCATGCCCATCATCTCTTCATAATAAGAAAGATTCTGCCCGGCAGGATTGGGAATCCTGCCTTCGATCACAACGCCGCGAAGCCTCGCCTCCTCATAATATTTCCGGATAAAGGCCGCGACCTGCGGTGTATAACCGCTGATGCGGTAAAAGTATACTTCTTCTCTTGTCGTTCTGACCGAAAGCTCTTTAAAATAATCGTCAAGTATGCTTAATTTCTGTTGTCTGAACATAGGTGAAATGCGAATGCCGCCCTCTCTTTTTCTGTAAAATTACATATAAATCACTATATCATTTTTTGCGTTTCTTTTCAAGCATTTTAAGAAACGACCAGGCAATCGTTTCTCTTCGCATACTGTCGCCGTACAGATACCTGAAAAATCGGATCCAGACGTGACAATTTCTGCTTTTTAGCGTATACTCAAAGCAGATAAAAGAAAAGGAGGTCATTTTATGCTTGTTCTTCCAAAAAAGACTTCGCACCCACTTCACACAGATTCGATCCTTGAGATCAACCGTGTCACCTCCAGAGCTGAGGACTATACAGGCATACACAACATAAATCGCGTGACGCAAAGTGAATCTCTCTCCTCTGCTGAAGCCGCACCATTCACTGTATCCAGGGCATCGGAAACTCCTATGTCATCCCGTGTTTCGAATCCATCGCCGTCTTATCGGAGATCCGCACAGCAGAATATATTCACGTCATCTGCTCCTTCCGGCATCTCACACCAGATCATGCCTGCTCTGATAAATCAAACGAGGAAAGGACAGAAAACACTACTTGGAGATGCAATTTCTCTTGGAAAGATCAAGGCCTGCCTTGGCTGGAATGTCAAAAATCCAGCCTGTGATGTGGATGTTTCCGCATTTCTTCTTGGCCGTGACGGAAAAGTTTCAGGCGATGACTGGTTTGTATTTTACGGGCAAAAAGAAAGTCCGGATTGCAGTGTGATTTTTTCTGATCGGGAAAACATGGACCGCGAGTCCGTTGCGATCGATCTTTCCAGACTGAATCCATCGATCACCCGGATCGTCTTTGTGCTAACGATCAATGATGCCTTTTCCAAACGCCTGAATTTCGGCATGATCGAGGATGCCTATGTGCGGATTTTAGATGCCGCTTCTGACCGGGAGCTGGTCAGCTTTGTGATGGATGAATATTATTCCAATGTCATCTCCATGATGATCGGAGAAGTCTATTTACATAACGGAAACTGGAAATTCAATGCCATCGGAAACGGGGTCGCCAAAGACCTGGAAGGCTTATGCGGTCTGTATGGTGTACAGGTTAAACAGACTTGAACACCGTTTCTTTTTAAGGAGGAAATCGTTTTATGTTAAATTTTGAAGTGATCAATGAACTGAGTCTGAAAGTTACCTGCACCGGAAATGATGTACTGTTCACAAAGGCCGGTGCTTTTATCGCCGGCGAAAGCCAGGGCGGAAAAAATTATCGTTTTGAAAAACTGCTGCTCGGTCCACAGAGCAACCTGATGCAGGCAGCCCTCGGTTCCCTGACAAGACGCGTCACCCGTGAAAATCTGCCTCTGATGAAAGTCACTATGAATGGCGATTCTGTCACTTATTATGCAAATCATGGGCAGCATGTAGTTGTGTATAAACTTGCCCAGGGTGAAATCCTTTCGGTAGAGTCCGAGAATATTCTCGCTTTTACACAGGACTGTGATTACAGCGTCCGCTTTATCGGCTGCGGTATCTTTTCCCAGAAAGGTCTGGCAACCTCAACGCTGACCGGAGCCGGTCCGAATGCCTATGTCGCTGTGCTCTCGGACGGCAACCCAATCGCCATGGACAACACCGACAGCCATGCTACAATTTCTGTAGACCCGGATGCCGTGATCTGCTGGATGAGCCGCCGCGGATATGGCGATCCGCAGATCCGCAGTGATCTTTCCTGGAAAAACCTGATCGGGCAGGCTTCCGGAGAATCCTATGCCTATGAATGGTCCGGCAACGAACCGGTCTGCGTACTTTTGCAGCCATGTGAACGCTCCGGCGGTATCCGCGTCGGCATCGATTAAATGCAATTTTATTATTTAAGATTCACGTAAAAGACCGCAGGGCATTTCGCTCTGCGGTCTCTTTTATATTATCAGCAAATGCTGATCTTCTCATTATTCTTCTGTTTTATTTGCACCATACAGTGTGATCAGTTTGTTCAGGTATTCATAACGAGCTTTTGCTTCTGCTTCATTCTTAGCGAACAGTTTCTTAGCCTTTTCAGGGTTAGAACGCATCAGGGAGTTGTAACGAACTTCGCCGTTCAGGAATTCCTGATATTCTCCTGTCGGAGCCTTGCTGTCCAGAGTGAATGCATCTTTTCCTTCTGCTTTTGCAGCCGGATTGTAACGGAAGCAATGCCAGTAACCAGCTTTTACTGCCAGTTCTTCTTCTGTCTGAGCTTTTGCCATACCTTTCTTGATACCATGGTTGATACATGGAGCGTATGCGATGATCAGGGATGGTCCCGGATATGCTTCTGCTTCTGCGATTGCTTTTACCGTCTGGTTGAAGTCAGCACCCATGGAGATCTGTGCTACATATACATAACCATAGCTCATAGCCATGCTTGCAAGGTCTTTCTTCTTAGTCTCTTTTCCGCCTGCTGCGAACTGAGCTGTAGCACCAGTCTTAGTAGCCTTAGAGGACTGTCCACCTGTGTTGGAGTAAACCTCTGTATCGAATACCATAACGTTGATGTCACGTCCGCTTGCGAGAACATGGTCAACACCACCGAATCCGATATCGTAAGCCCATCCGTCACCACCGAAGATCCACTGGGATTTCTTAGCAAGGAAATCTTTATTCTTCAGAACTTCTGCTCTCTCTTCGCAGTCACAGTCAAATGCTTCAAGAGCTGCAACAAGTTTGTCTGTAGCTGTTCCGTTAGTAGCACCTACTGTATATGTCTCAAGATACTCAGCTGCTGCAGCCTTAACTGCCTCATCTGTAGCATTCTCTGCGATCTTCTCAACTTTTGCTTTCAGTCTGTCTCTGATTGTATTCTGTGCAAGCAGCATACCATATCCAAACTCAGCGTTGTCTTCAAACAGGGAGTTGCTCCATGCTGGTCCTTTACCTTCCGGTGTTACTGTGTAAGGTGTAGACGGTGAAGAGTTACCCCAGATAGAAGAACATCCTGTTGCATTCGCAATATACATTCTGTCACCAAACAGCTGTGTGATCAGCTTAGCGTATGGTGTCTCACCACATCCTGCACAAGCTCCTGAGAACTCAAGGAGTGGCTGTTTGAACTGGCTTCCCTTAACTGTTGTCTCTTTGAATTTAGCAACAACTTCTGGTTTAACCGGAATCTCTCTACCGAAGTCGAAGAATGTCTGCTCTTCTGCATTAGCTTCCATGTTAGCCATTGTAAGAGCCTTCTCAACTTCTCCTGTCTCTTTATTCTTCTTGCCTGGGCAGACATTTACACAAGATCCGCATCCTGTACAGTCGTAAGCGGATACTGTCATTGTGAACTTCATTCCCGGCATTCCGATCATATCAAGTGTCTTAAGTCCTTCTGGAGCCTGAGCAACTTCTTCCTCTGTCAGGGCTACCGGACGGATAACTGCATGTGGACATACATATGCACAACGGTTACACTGGATACACTGATCCGGGTTCCAAACTGGAATATCTACTGCAATACCACGTTTCTCATATGCAGATGTTCCTGACGGTGTAGATCCATCAACATAGTCATTGAATGCAGATACAGGGAGTGTATTTCCTTCCTGAGCATTAACTTTTGCCTGGATATTCTTAGCAAATGCAATTGCATCAGCTCTTCCGCCATCTGCGATGTGTGGTGTAGCAAGTCCTTCATCAGCTGCATCTTTCCAGCTTTCCGGAACTTCTACTTCTACAACCTGTTTTGCACCGGCATCGATTGCATCGTAGTTCATCTGAACGATCTTGTCACCTTTTCTTCCGTAAGTAGCTTTTGCTGCTTTCTTCATCAGATCGATTGCTTCTTCTTCCGGAATGATAGATGCCAGTTTGAAGAATGCTGACTGAAGGACTGTATTGATACGTCCGCCAAGTCCGATCTCTTTACCAATCTTGATACCATCGATTGTGTAGAATTTAATTCCGTGGTTAGCGATATAAGCTTTTACCTGTCCCGGAAGATGCTCCTCAAGTCCTTCCATATCCCATGGGCAGTTCAGAAGGAATGTTCCTCCGTCAACAAGCTCCTGTACCATGTTGTACTTGTCAACATAAGAAGGGTTATGACATGCAACAAAGTTAGCCTGGTGGATCAGGTATGTTGATTTAATTGGTTTCTTACCGAAACGAAGGTGAGACATTGTAACACCACCGGACTTCTTAGAGTCATAATCAAAGTAAGCCTGTGCATACATGTCTGTGTTATCACCAATGATCTTGATGGAGTTCTTGTTTGCTCCAACAGTACCATCTGCTCCAAGTCCCCAGAACTTACAGTTGATTGTTCCTTCTGGTGTTGTAACAAGTGGCTTACCAGCATCAAGTGAAAGATGTGTAACATCATCTTCAATACCGATTGTGAATTTAGCTTTCTCATCGTTGTGGTATACAGCAACAATCTGAGCAGGTGTTGTATCCTTAGAACCAAGTCCATAACGTCCTGTGTAAACCGGAACTGCATCGAACTTAGATCCTTTAAGTGCTGCAACAACATCCAGGTACAGTGGCTCGCCAAGTGCTCCTGGCTCTTTTGTTCTGTCAAGAACAGAAATCTTCTTAACTGTATCCGGGATAGCGTCGATCAGTGCCTCTGCGCTGAATGGTCTGTAAAGACGAACTTTAACAACTCCGACTTTCTCTCCTGCTGCTGTCAGGTAATCGATTGTCTCCTCGATTGTGTCACATACAGATCCCATAGCTACGATCACGTGCTCTGCATCTGCTGCTCCATAGTAGTTGAACAGTTTGTAGTCTGTTCCGATCTTCTCATTAACCTTATCCATGTACTTCTGAACGATTCCCGGAAGTGCATCATAGAATGGGTTACAAGCCTCTCTAGCCTGGAAGAAGATATCCGGGTTCTGAGCTGAACCTCTCTGGCATGGGTGGTTCGGGTTAAGTGCATGTGCACGGAACTCGTCGATTGCTTCCATGCTTACCATGTCTTTCAGATCTTCATAATCCCATGTCTCGATCTTCTGGATCTCATGTGATGTTCTGAATCCATCAAAGAAGTTAATGAATGGAAGCTTTCCTTCAAGTGCTGCACAATGAGCAACCGGAGTAAGGTCCATTACTTCCTGTACACTGGATTCACAGAGCATAGCTGCTCCTGTCTGACGACATGCATAAACGTCAGAATGATCTCCAAAAATTGACAGTGCGTGGCTTGCAAGTGCACGGGCAGATACGTTGAATACTCCCGGAAGCTGCTCACCAGCAACCTTATATAAGTTAGGAATCATAAGAAGGAGTCCCTGAGAAGCAGTAAATGTTGTTGTAAGAGCACCTGCTGCTAATGATCCGTGAACAGCACCTGCTGCTCCGGCCTCGGACTGCATCTCTGTAACCTGTACAGTCTGTCCGAAAATGTTCTCCCTTCCTTCAGTAGCCCACTCATCGATATGCTCCGGCATAACGGATGAAGGCGTAATCGGGTAGATAGCTGCTACTTCTGTATATGCATAAGAAACGTGAGCTGCTGCCTGATTACCGTCCATGGTCTTCATTTTTCTTGCCATTTTTATTCCTCCTTGGGTGTTACATAGGTTTTACACTGAGTTAAGTATAATTAATTCACATGTAGTTTTATTATATCTCCAAAAGTCACAAAAGTCTAGAGTTATAAGTATCCTCTTTTGTATATTTTCTTGTACAGCGTGTGGTTTTGAGAATAGTTATCAGTGTTGTTATTGGGGATTATTAACTAAAACAGGCAGAAACAGAGAAAGCCGGAAGAGCAAATTCTGTTGAATATTAACTCTTCCGGCTTATAATTGATATTAATCTTCACTTATCAATTTATCTGTTCTTAAACAACCGGTCATCCCACTTCGGTGGTTTTTTCCCTTTGATCTTTGTTGGCACCGGCTCATACTGATCTACTTTCTTCTTTTCATTTCGTTTTCTACAATGCTTTCTGCAATAGATCAGCATAATTCCTGTCACAATCACCAGGCAACCTGCCAGAAGTTCTGACACCGGAAATCCGATTCCCGGAAGAACAAGCTGATCCGTTCTGAGCCGCTCGATCCATACACGTCCTGCCCCATATCCAAACAGGTACATAAGAAAAAGTTCACCTTCATATTTCTTATGCTTCCTATACAAAAACAATATGATAAGAAGTCCGGCACACCATAATGATTCATATAAAAATGTCGGATGTACCTGGATATAACTGACTCCGTCAATTCTCTGCATGTTCTCGCGCATAAGTTCTGTGATATCTCCCGGCCTTACTGCATCAACCGGAAGCCTCATCGCAAACAGACAATCCGTATATTCTCCAAATGCTTCCCTGTTAAAGAAATTCCCCCAACGTCCGATCATCTGACCATTCAAAATTGCCAGTGCAACCGTATCCAGGATCTGAAATGGTGATTTTTTCTTGATAGCAGCCATCACGAAAACTGCGATTACCGCTCCGATCACGCCGCCATAAATTGCCAGGCCGCCTTCTCTGAGGTTAAAGATCGACAAGAGATTATCTTTATATAAATCCCAGGAGAAAATCACGTAATAGATTCTTGCACCCGCAATTCCTGCAATCACTCCGACAATTCCCATATCCAGATAGTCTTCCGGATTCTGTCCTGTTCTTTTAGCTTCTGATGTAGCAATCAGAAATCCAATCAAAATTGCAACACCGATGATCATGCCATAGTAAGCAATGGAAAAGCCAAAGATGCTGATGCTTTTTCCTACATGATCCAGATAAATCCCTAAATTCGGAAAGCTGATATTGTAATGCATGTTATGTCATTTCCTTTCATATCCACAGAAATCAGGAACAAACCTGTTTGTCCCTGATTTCTGTTCTTACTGCTCTTCAAGCATATTCCCTATATCTGTTAAACGTTAAATCTGAACAGCATGATATCTCCATCCTGAACGACATAGTCTTTTCCTTCCAGACGGATCAGCCCTTTTTCTTCGTAATACCGCAGCGCTCTTGGAGAAACTTTGCAGATCTCGGCAGCTTTGCCGATGGGATAAAGTTTTCGTTTTTCCATGTCAATCTGCCTCCTTCCTGGTGATTCGCAGCCGCTATCCCAGCAGATTCAATGTAAAGGTGCTGACGATGATGAGCAGCAGGGAGATGTAGCCTATTTTAGTCAGCTTTTGTTTGTAATAAAGATATCCGACGGTGGAAGTAACGACGATGCCAACTGCGCCCCAGGTGGCGTAGGCGATCCCAAGGTCGATATCGGTCAGTGCGAACCCGAACAGAGCGTAGCTGATGATATATCCTAAAAA